>RCMY010004751.1_pt1 | contig 11650 bp, 3 predicted proteins | sample 2041341 | NCBI WGS metagenome assembly RCMY01 (sample SAMN09708234, study PRJNA481090) | Marine sediment metagenome, whole genome shotgun sequencing project.
ACTTCAATGAACTGCTAAATTCTTTTCTGAACACGCCTGACATGATGATCGAAGCTGTCCCGATGCTATCAGGATCAGAAACAGATGAGCTTTTGGCTTTGGGCAGTGGTCCGCAAAAGGCTGGGGCAGAGGAAACCGTCATAGAGGCGTTTGCGAAACAAGTTGTGGCCACACCAGACGCGCATGCGCTCAGACATGGTGACCAAAGGCTGAGCTACCGGGCGCTTGATGTCCTGACTTTACGATTGGCTGGGCAGTTAAGAGCGGCAGGGGTCGGTCCTGGGGATCGCGTGGCTTTGGCGATGCAACGGTCGTGCGCTGTTGTAGTCGCTATGCTGGCTGTACAACGCGCTGGCGCCGCTTTCGTTCCGCTTGACCCCACACAACCGCACGAACGCTTGACGCTTCTCCTGAAAAATATGGATGCGCGGCTTTTACTGACGACACAAGAATGGCGCGCGCAGCTACCGGACGGTTTTCAGACGTGGTGCCTGAATACGACGGGCGAGGCGGAAACGGATGTGCAAGGTGCATCTGACCTGCCGCGCCCCACAGGCGAAGATATTGCCTATGTGCTTTACACTTCTGGCTCGACTGGAACACCAAAAGGCGTTGCTATCCCACATAGGGGGCTTAGCAACTATACCGCTTGGGCAAATGACACCTATGTCCGTGGCGAGACGCTCGCGTTTGCACTTTTCACCCCACTAACCTTTGATTTGACGATTACTTCCATTTTCCTGCCTTTGATCAGCGGCGGCGAAGTGGTTGTATACCCACAATCCGACGGCCCGGTTGATCTTGCGCTATTTGATGTGCTTGAAGACGATAGTGTGGATATCATCAAGCTGACTCCGTCGCATATGCGTCTGTTGAAAGACCGCTCTGATGGACCAAAGCGCTTTCGCCAGATGATCGTAGGGGGAGAGGATTTCCCCGTCGATCTGGCGCATGACATGCATCGCGTGTTCGGCGAGAATGTTTTGCTGCACAATGAATATGGACCGACAGAGGCCACGGTGGGCTGTGTGCATCATCAGTTCGATCCGAAAACCGATTTTACTGGGTCAGTCCCAATTGGCAAACCTATCGCAAACACACAGGTTGTCGTGCTGAACAATGAAGGGCAACCGAACCCTATTGGTGTTGCAGGCGAGCTTTATGTGTCCGGTCCTGGAATTGCGCTGGGGTATCTCAACCAACCGGATTTAACGGCCCAGGCCTTCGGTACCGATCCGAAAACAGGTCTGCCCAGGTACCGAACTGGTGATCTTGTAAGATACGGCGCTGACGGTGTTCTTGAGTATCTGGGACGCATCGACCAGCAACTCAAAGTGAACGGTGTGCGCATTGAGCCGGGCGAGATCGAAGCCCAGCTGAGGGCGCATCCGGAAATTAGCGACGCCGTTGTTATCATAAAGCAGGCCCCGCGGTTTCAGACGGAAAATTTGACTTTTTGTACTCGTTGCGGTCTGCCTTCCAATTTCCCCGATGCAACGTTTGATGCGGTGGGGCAATGCAACATTTGTACTGGCTTTGATACTTACCGTGAAAAGGCTGAGACTTATTTTCAGGACATGGCCGCACTCCGCGCCGTTTTCGATAGCGGCAAGCGAGACGACGCACCGTATGATTGCCTGGTGTTGCTCAGCGGAGGCAAAGACAGCACCTATATGGTTGGGCAACTGGCCGAGATGGGCTTGCGCATTCTTGCCTTCACCTTAGACAACGGGTTCATTTCAGATCAGGCGAAGGCCAATATCGCAAGAGTTGTTGAGGCCCTGGGCGTTGACCATGTCTATGCCCAGATCCCGCTGATGAACGAGATCTTTGCCGACAGCTTGCGGCGACATTCGAATGTATGTCACGGTTGCTTTAAAACCATCTACACTCTGAGTATGCAGATGGCATTTGAACGGGGCATCCCGTTCGTGGTGACCGGTTTGTCGCGTGGGCAATTTTTTGAGACTCGACTCACACCGGATCTGTTTCAGGGTGACTCTGCGCGATTTACTGAGATCGACGAAATCGTCGGTCGGGCGCGCAAGTCGTATCACCGGCATGAAGATGCTGTTTCGCGCTGCATGGACGTTTCGGCATTTCAGGGAGACGAGATATTTGATGCGGTGCAGATCGTTGATTTTTATCGCTATTGCGATGTCGATATGGATGGCCTCATGGGCTATCTCGATGCCCGGCTGCCTTGGGTTCGGCCCTCTGATACGGGACGGTCGACAAATTGCCTGATCAATGACGTTGGCATTAATGTTCACCAGCGCGAACAGGGGTATCATAACTATGCTCTACCCTACAGCTGGGACGTCCGCATGGGGCACAAACAGCGTGAAGCGGCGCTGGAAGAACTGGATGACACGATCGACGAAACTTATGTCGAAGCCGTGCTGAACCAAGTGGGATATATCCCCTCAAAAAACGCTGGTGAACAAGTGATGTTGGTCGGCTACTACGTGTCGGATACAGCTTTAGACGAAATCGCATTGACTGACTATCTGGCACAGCGCTTGCCTCACAACATGGTTCCTGCGCGATTAATACATCTGCCGCGACTCCCCTTGTCGGCCAATGGCAAAATCGACCGAGCAGCCTTACCACCGCCTGCTGCAAAGCGTGGGCCTGACGCCGGACGCTTTGTTGCACCGGCCTCTGATGCTGAGCGGCGTCTCGCAGCTATCTGGAAAGACGTTCTGCGCTTGGACGCTGTTGGGACCAAAGATGATTTCTTTGCTCTAGGTGGGGATTCTATCGCAGCAATTCAGATCGTCGCCCGCGCCAATGCCATTGGGCTTGTGCTCCGTTCGGCTGACATTTTTGACTACCCAACGATTGCCGGTCTTGCCAAGTGTGCCGATGGCGCTCGGCCCATTGCGGACCAATCAAATGTAACAGGGCCGACGGGGCTGAACGCAATCCAACATTGGTTTTTGGATGGTTTTGTCAAACTAGGTACGGGGAAAATTCCCAACCTCAGCCAAGTTTACAGAGCCAATTTGGATGCCTCACTCGACATTGGATTTACCAAAGCAAGCTTGAAAGCGGTCGCTTTGCATCACGACATTCTGAGGTTACGGCTAACTTGTGTCAACGATGAGTGGCAAGCCTATTGCATCCCAGATGCGGAGACTTCGGTGCTGATATCGCAGGTGGATCTGGATATTAATGCAACTGACGCCGTTCTAGGTCTTGTTTCAAAAATGAACGCGACCTTGGATATGCAGGCCGGTCCTGTTCTGAGCATCTCACTCGTTTCACACCAAGGTGGCCAGCACCTGATTGCGGTGGGCCACCATATGATCATTGACGCGCTGTCTTGGCCGATCCTGTTGGAGGACCTCTTTTCTGCGTATCGTCAAATCTCAAATGGCAAAGACCCTGAATTTCCGTTCAAGACCACATCATTGCGAGACTTCTCCCATCTGCAACAGCAAGCTGCCCTGGCACCAGAGGCGCAAGATGTCTGGTCCAAATGGCAAAAAATCCTAAAAAGCGGGCCGCTGTTTGCATCGACAGAGCAGAGCGGGCAAGTGTTAGGTGAGCACAGTTTCACACTCAACCGCGTGCAATCGACCGCGCTGATGGATCTTGCACAACAGGTCTGTGGGACGATGCAAGATGTATTGCTCGCCGCCCTTGCCAAAGCGCTGCAAAATACCACAGGGCACAGCAAAATCGCAGTGTTTTTAGAAGGGCATGGGCGCGACACGACCCTGGCAAACATTACCCGCACCCTCGGTTGGATGACCGACCTTTACCCAGTCGCACTGGATCTTGCCGTGGCAGGACCTACTGCGTCGGAACTGGTGTCCTATGTCAGCCAGACGGTCAAGGATGCTGGTTTGCTTACCCCGTCTTACGGTGCGATGCGATATCTCGCAGGCTGTACCCCCGAACAGTATGTGCCAGACGTGCTGTTCAATTATCTGGGCGATATCAAAGCTCTTGAACCTCGCGAAACCGGGGTAAATGTAACTGCTCCATTGGCTTTGGAAGGCGAAATCGGATTGGAGACGCCGTTTGCTCTGAACGTGAACGTAATTTTGGCTGAAGGCTGCATGAAGGTATTTCTAGCAAATGGGACATCGGGCCCCGATGCAGGCGAACTGCCCAGTATCGGTGAACATATGCAGAAAGCATTAGTGTCCATGATAAATAGACCCGCTTCACGGCCGGTGCGGTCACCAATGGCCTCTTCGGGGGCCGCAGACTTGGTCAAGCTGGCGGGTTTGCTAAAGAAAATCGACAAAAAGGGCTGAAACGATTGGATATTGATAACGTCGAAGACGCCTTTGTGCTCGCACCTATTCAGGAAGGGATGCTGTTTCACAGCATCTCAGAGCCAGGATCGGGCGTTTTTATCGAACAAATATGTGTTGAGCTTGTCGGCGATTTGCACGCGGACATTCTGAATGAGGCGTGGGAAGATGTAGTGAACCAGCATGGTGCGCTACGCACGGCTTTCGTTTGGGACGGGCTCGATACGCCACTACAGGTGGTGCGCCATCAGATCGTGCTCCCTTGGTCCATGCTTGATTGGCGCCCCTTTGACACAGAAGCACAAAGCAATTTGCGGCGTGAATTTTTGCGTGATGACAGGGTGCAGGGTTTCGATCTGGAAACGGCTCCCCTGACGCGTATCACGCTTGTCCGGCTGAGCGATGTGCGGGCTCTGATGGTTTGGACCTGCCACCATATCGTGCTGGATGGTTGGTCGGCTGCCCTTGTGTTGAATGACATTTTTTTCGCCTACACCGCGCGGATGAAAGGGTGCACGCCAGACTTTTCTGATACACCGACTTATCGCGACCACGTTGAACGCATCCTGTCGCGAAATGTGGATCAGGAAACCGATTTCTGGCGTGAGCGACTGAATGATGTGCAAGCTCCGACCCGGCTGATTGACCGACTTGGCACGCAGCAACCGGGGCACGCGCGCGCGGAAATGAGACTGTCGGCGGATGCCACGCAGAATATAAAATCCCTAGCCCAGCGCGAGCGGGTCACTCTGAATACTGTATTACTCGGCGCATGGGCGCGCCTGTTGGGGGCGTTCTCTCATGAGACGGATGTCGTTTTCGGTACGACGATGTCCTGTCGCGCACCAGAGATTGCAAAAATAGAAAGCGCAGTTGGCCTTTTTATCAACACGTTGCCCATGCGGATCAGCCTGACCGATACGGACACCGGCGCGTGGCTGCGCGACATACAGACCGCGCAAGTCCAACTGCGCGAACATGACCACACACCTTTGGCCGTGGCCCAGCGCCACAGCGAGGTCCCTCTTGGGACACCACTGATTGAGACGATTGTGGTGTTTGAAAACTATCCGGACATTTCCGGCGGAGCCTATGAAGCAGCGCTGAACGGATCCGGGCTCACGGTTGAGGCTTTGGATTATCTGGAGCAAAGCAATTTTCCAATAGCGCTGTTGGTCGTGCCGGGACAGGAACTGACTCTCTATCTGGTGCACGATCGTATGCGTGCATCGACAGCGTTCTGTGAACAGGTATTGGCAAATCTGGAGGCAGTTCTGAGCGACATGTGCGATCCGCGTACCATTTTGCTGTCAGACGAATTGCTCCCGCTCTCCTCTGAGCCATTGCCAGACGAATTTGATACAGGAAAGTTTGAAGCTCAACTGTCACAATGTGTGGCTCAAAGAGCGGCGCAAGCCCCAGACGCACCCGCGATCCACACCCTCGGCGGCACTCTGAGTTACGCACAGCTTCATGCCCGCGCTGAAAACATTGCAAGCAGCCTTGTTCAGCAGGGCGTTCAGCAGGGCGATTTCGTGGCGTTTTATTTTGATAGAGGGCCAGATATGATTGCGGCTCTGCTGGGCATTGCCTATGCTGGGGCTGGGTTTGTACCTTTGGATCCCGAATATCCAAGCGCACACGCGCAGTTCGTTGTGCAGGATACCGCCGCCCGATTGGTTCTGACCAGCGCTGCGCGGCATGCGGAGGCAACAGTGTTTGGCTGCCCCGTGCATGTTGTCGGCTCAACCGAGTCGGATTTCACACATCCTTCAGAGATGTCGATGGATGGTCCAGCCTACGTGATCCACACCTCAGGTAGCCAAGGCCGACGCAAGGGCGTCGTGATCAGCCATCGCAATATTGCCTATTCGACAGCAATCCGTGACGCCGTTTATGACGCGCCGCCCACTGCCTTTCTGCTGCTTTCGCCTATCTGCTTTGATAGCGCAATGGTCGGTGTCTATTGGACTTTGATGACAGGGGGGGCATTGGTGTTGCCAGACCCTGGTGGCGAGAAAGATGTGCAAAACCTGGCAAGCATGATTGCCACTTTTGATGTGACTCATACCCTTTGCATCCCACAACTTTATAGTTTGCTTTTGGATGGTGCCGATGCAACTGATCTCGCTTCGCTTCAGGTTGTCATCGTCGCGGGTGAGGCTAGTACGGGCTCGCTGGTCGAGAGACATTTCGATAGCCTTCCAGCAGTACAACTCCATAATGAATACGGCCCAACGGAAACGACAGTTTGGTGTGTCTCAACACGGCTGGGCTTACAGGATGGGTCGGGAGTTATTCCCATCGGTCGCCCTTTGCCGGGGAGCCGTATCTATATTCTGGATCCGGCGGGCCGCCCTGTGGCGCCTGGCGTCGCTGGCGAAATGTTTGTATCCGGCCCTGGTGTGAGCGCGGGCTATTTAGGACAACCCGGCCTGACACAGGCCCGGTTTGTGCCCAATCCTTTTCATCCCGGAGCCAGAATGTACCGAACCGGAGATATTGGCTATTGGTCTGCAGACCGGCGGATCATCTATCTTGGACGCAGCGACGAGCAGGTGAAAATACGTGGATTTCGCGTGGAACCTGGAGAGATCTCTGATCATATCCGTAAGCAGTTCGGCATCGAACAAGCCGCGGTGCTTGTCCGCGACAGAGTTCCGATTGATATTGCAAAGCAGATCGATCAGAACGCCATTTTGGCTGCGCTCGAACGTCTTGGTCCGACGGCGGCTACAGCGCTTTTGGACAAAATATCAATACCGCCCAGCGCCGCGTCGGAAAACGATACGAAGGGGCCAGCCGCATGACACAACGGATCAAACGCACCCCAAACTTTGAGCTGACTCTGCGTATATCTGATGACACGTTCATTTCCACGCCACGAGGCAGCCAGAGAAACTGGCTTCTGAACCGTGCGATGAAAGAAATGGTCGAAGAATTGGATCATCTCGACAGGGCCACCGCTTCGATGGTTCAGGGCATGGACGGTGCACAGCTTTTGCAGGATCGCGCGCAAGCCGCCTTGGAAGATGCCGAAATCATGGAGGATTGGCAAATCCCCGTGATGCGTGCGATGGCCGCAGCGGTGACGGCAGCGAAAGGCGATGTATTGGAAATCGGCTTTGGCCGGGGAGTTGCTTCAGATTTCATTCAGGATGGTCAACCGGCTTCGCACACGATCGTGGAATGCAATGATACGATCATTGAACGCTATGAGCGCTGGAAAAAGGGCCATGCAAATGCCGACATCCTGATGCTGGAAGGTATGTGGCAAGACGTGATGGGCGATGCTGGTCAATTCGACGGCATTCTGTTTCACACCTATCCTTTGAACGAAGCTGAATTCGTAGAGCAGGTTTTGCAATCCAATACATTCGCCGAACATTTTTTTGATGTGGCATCGCGCCATTTGAGGCCGGGCGGGGTGTTCACGTATCTCACGAATGAGGCGGACAGCCTAAGCCGGGCACATCAAAGATCAGTCCTTTCGTTGTTCAAATCTGTTTCGCTCTCGCGTCTTGACGAACTCAACGTGCCACAGGACACGAGAGATGCACATTGGTGGAACCAGATTGTGCTCGTTGAGGTAACGAAATGACCGATCTGAAGTTTCGAGTTCAGGCATTGTCAGATGACCAGTTGCACCGTTTGCAATCGGAGTTGTTTCCACATACTGCGTCTTCTTCATCAAAAGTGGCTCAGGCACTTGTGGCGTTCGTCGTGGCGTCTGACAGCATTATGCCCGACGCCTCGGATATTTTGTCCGGCATGGCCAAGGCCCTCCCATCACATATGGTCCCCGATGAGGTCGTATTTCTGGATACGTTGCCACGCCTTGCAAATGGCAAGACAGATATGCGCGCGCTCAAATCATATCGGCTGCCCGAACCGGTTCGATCCACAGAAGTCGTTTCGGCGCGATCCGAGACTGAAATTGCTCTGACTGCAATCTGGTCAGAATTGCTCAATATGGAACCCATCGGAATCCTGGACAATTTCTTTGAACTTGGCGGAGACTCTATCCTATCAATACAATTGGTGTCGCGTGCACGTCAGGCCGGTATCGGGATTGAACCGCGAGATATCGCGGAGCATCCGACAATTTCCGCTTTGGCCCAGGTCGCCCTGTCTCGACAGTTGGACGAACCCACCCCAAGCACCAACGCAAAAAGCGCACCTGCATTGCCAATCCAACGTTGGTTTCTGGACCGTGCACTTGAGGTTCCCGCTCAGTGGAACATGTCGAGATGGTTCGACATAGCACCGGGCGTTCCTTTCGACGCAATCAAAGCGGCGCTTCAAGACTGTGTTCAGGCGCATCCCGCATTGCGCATGGGCTTGCAAAAGCAAAACGGGGCGTGGATGCAGGTCTGTTTGGATACTACCTCCAATGTGGCTTTGAGCACGGTCACAAGTGACGTATTGGCGGAGTGTGCCGCGCGAGCACAGCAGAGCATGGACTTGGGCGGCCCGCTTCTTCGTGCGGTCTTATGTTCTGATAACCCGACGGGGCCGCTCTTGTTCCTGGCGGTGCATCATTTGGCCATCGATGCCGTGTCGTGGCAAATCCTGACGGATGATTTGAATATTGCGCTCACGCGCCGTATCGCGGGTCGCCCGACAAACCTGCCAGCAGCAGCGTCTCCTCTAGATTGGGCTATTCGTCTGGACTCTTATGCAAACTCCAAAGCCCTTGGCGATGATTTGTCGGCATGGTCCGCCCCACCGGCACCTGAAACCGCGACAGTACCAACCGATTTTCAAAGGGGTTCGCCCTTGCCGGAAGGGAGTGCGAAAACTGAAATCGCCGACCTTACCTCGGACATTACAGAGGCCTTAACCTCCCAAGCCAATCGGGCATTTCACACGCAACCACTTGATCTCATGCTAACTGCGTTGGCGAGGACACTGGCAGAATGGACGAAGCGGCGTGACATACTGATCGAGTTAGAAGGGAATGGCAGAGGTTGGCAGGGTGACACCACTGATTTGTCGCGTACTGTCGGGTGGCTTACGTCTTACTTTCCGGTCTGGTTTGATATTGATCCGGGTGCCGAGGACGCCCAACTGGTCCCACAAGTCAAGGAACAGCTTCGTCAGTTTACTCGGAATGATCTGTCATTCGGAGTGGCAAAATACATGTCTACGACTGACCGTTTCGCCGCGATTGCAGAGGGTGTGCCGAAAGCTGAAGTTTTGTTTAACTATCTTGGCACGATGCAAGCGGCAAAGACATCCGGTGCGTGGATCACCCCAAGCCCGATGCAGGCCGATCTGGACCGCTACCCAAACAATGTCCGTGCGCATATTCTAGAATTCAACGTCTGGAAGCACCAAAACAAGTTGCATATCGGCTTGACCTACAGTCCTGAACGACACAAAATTGAGACAATTTCGAGACTGCTTGATGCCTTCTGCACACATTTGACCAAAATCGTCCGAAACCTGTCAACGTTAGAAGAGGATCGGTTTACACCGTCCGATTTCCCTGAAGCTGAGATGAGTCAGGATGACCTGGATTCCTTTCTGGATGGTCTCTAGGGGGCGTCGGCATGGATAAATCAAACATCGCAGCGATCTTTGCGCCAACAGTAGAACAAAAGGCGCTTCTTTACCATTCCCTCGGCGGTGAGGGTCCGGACCCTGGGCTGATCCAAGTCCGGTTTCAGGTCAGCGGTGCACTGGACCAAGGCACTTTCATTAAGGCATGGGAGCAGGTCATCGCGCAACATGATGCACTGCGACTATCGGTTCAGATGCCGCAGGGTCACGACGCTATGATGGTGCTCGCAAAGGCGGTCACGATGCCCGTGAGACTTTTGGAAATAACGGACCAAGATCCGGGCGGAAAGGCCACAGAGCTCGCGCGGATCGTTCAACATGATGCATCGCAACCGCTGGATGTCTCTGACCCGGCAGTCATGCGCATGACAGTTATTCGGTTTTCCACAGTCGATCACGCTGTGCTTTGGACCTGTCATCATATGTTTCTGGACGGGTGGTCGGCGACATTGGTTCTTCGCCATGTGATGGAAGCCTATGGTGTACTGCGAGGGCACGATCCCAAACCGCAGGGCCGTGTCCCATCCTACCGCGACTATCGCGGCTGGTTAAAGCAACAACCTATTGACTTCGCCCGCGACTATTGGACCGGATATTTCGCCGATGCGCAGAACTGTGCCGGCAGGGTGGAGGGCCTGCGTTCTGCTCAACTCTCCGTCGCATCAGACGGGGAAATCGAAATTCCGGATGAGGTTTGGAATCTCGTTCAGACGACGTCCAGGGCACTGCAAGTCACGCCTGCTGCAATTGTTACCGCTGCATGGGCGGTCCTTTTGCGCAGGTTATGCCAGAGCGAAGACGTTGTTTTTGGCACATCCAGCGCTGGTCGATCCTTTGATATGCCAAAAGTCGAAGAGATGATCGGGTGTTTTTCAACTGTATTGGCCTGTCGGGTCACGACGTCCGGGTCGTTACGAGATATAGCAATGACATTGCATGAAGATGGGTTTGAAACCCAGCCGCATGCGATCCTACCACTCGATGAAGTGCTTCACTGCGCGCGCGCTGGCGGAGTATCTGGTTTTGATACGCTTCTGGTCTATGAAAATTTGCCTCAACAGGATCTGTACGTCCCGGTGGACGGCGGATTGCGCATTCATGATTTTGAATCAGGCGTTACATCGGCCTTCGCGATAACAGCGATTTTTGTTCCCGGTGAACAGTTGCGGTTCAAGTACATGTTGGATGACAGTCTTGATGCGGAAAAGGCGCAGTCTTTTCTGTCCACGTTCCCCGTATTGTTAAAACAACTTTGCGGAACGCCAGAAACACCCATCGCACAGCTGGACGTACCATTGGGCCAACGAATAACAGCGAATACACAAGCGGTAACAACGAACGCTGAGACAACGCCGACACTTGCACGCACATCAACGCAGTTGAAGCTCGCCCAAATCTGGCAATCGGTGCTCGGCCGAGAACAAATCGACATCGATACCGATTTTGTTGACTTGGGCGGGCGGTCTTTTGATGCGGTCCGTGTGCTTGCGCAGATCGAGGCCCAGTTCGGCAAACGGATTTCGTTGCGGGAATTTGTGCGCGTTCCCACAATCGCACATTTGGCTGACATTCTGAACGGCGCACAATCTGAAAATCCCCAGTGGAAATCGCTGGTCCCAATCCAACCGCTTGGAACTAAGCGCCCATTGATGTTCCTGTTTGTAGGAGGGGGACATGTGATTTTCCTGCGACCTCTGGCAAAACGATTGGGTCTGGACCAACCACTCTTTGGGTTCTCGCCACCCGGTCTGGAGGGGGAAGTAGAGCCGCTTAAGTCCTTTGAGGCGCTGGCGTCTCTGTACGTCAAAGAACTT
>RCMY010004752.1_pt1 | contig 11650 bp, 15 predicted proteins | sample 2041341 | NCBI WGS metagenome assembly RCMY01 (sample SAMN09708234, study PRJNA481090) | Marine sediment metagenome, whole genome shotgun sequencing project.
CGACGCGACCGAGATCGCCGGCCGAATCCGGCGAGCCCTTTAGTCGTGCGGCCAGAATGCGGGTCGCGCCGGTGGGCGAACGCCGTAGATCGTCTCCGTCGCCAACACTCGTCGAGGTGAGTCGGGGCTGGCGAAGGTGGCGACATCGGCACGGATGACCGAGCGCGCTTCGTCGTCGGTGAAGAATCGTTCCTTCAGGTCGTGCATCGAGGCGAACGAGCAGAGGGCGAAGCCGTCGACCTCCGGTCCGTCGAACCTGTGCATGATGCTGAGCTGGGTGTAGTCCCACATGCCCGGGTGATGAATCTGTGCGAGCGGGGCGTGGGTATCACGCCAGTGGGCGTCGCTCTGGTGGTGATCGAGGTCGGAGCGGCGAACCATGGAGAACAGCGCCGTGACGCCGGTCGACGGCTCGCCGGCGACCACGGACTCTTGCCTCGAGCGGACGACACGACTGAAGACCAGATAGCTGCCGACTCCGGCTGCCGGCTGCATGGCCCGCATGTCGTCGGTGGTCGCTCGAACCAGCGCTCGAAACGGCAGTTCTCGTGGATCGTCGGGATCCGCTGTGTAGGTCACCCCGCCGAGCTCTGCAGCGACAGCAGCCGCAGCGTCGAGGTCATTTCCGATGGCGACGAATTCTAGCATGATTCGAGTCTTCCACGAACCCGTACCTGGTGCCGTGGGATGACACAGTCGGGCCGGTGACCAGGGAGAGGATCCGGGTCAACCTCGAATCGGAGTGATGTCCGTTCCGTCGACACTCGGGCCGGCTTGATCCGGCACTCGCCGCTCCGTCTGGCGCCAACCGACCATCATGACGATGGCGACGACAGCTGCCGCGGTGACCCCGACCGCACCGAGCACTGGCGTACCGGATGTTGTGGCAAGTTCTCTCGTCTGGGTGAGGAGCAGCAAGGCCGCCATTGCGAGGCCCAGCGTTCGAGCGGCGACCAGCCGCACGACGACGGCCGAGAGCGGAGCGGCGATGACTCCGCCGCTCAGCATGGCGAGCAGTATGGGCGGCTCGATGCCGGCGGTGCCGATCGAGGTCACGAGTGAGATCGCAGAGACCACGGCAACGACGATCTCGGCTGTGTTCACCGAGCCCACGACGGTTCTCGGATCGATACGTCGATGAAGCAGATAAGGCGTGACGACGGGCCCCCATGCTCCGATCAGTCCATTGGTGAGCCCGCCGGTCAGAGCGACCATTCGTAGACCCCATCCACCCCAACCAGTGTCGGAGCTCGAGCTGGAGGTGGTCGCGGCCGCGATCGGACGTGCGGCGAATCGGGCAAGGAGCCGGAACCCCACGACCAGGAGCAACACTGCGAGGAGGGGCCGAATGGCACCTGACTCGATTCGGGTCAACGCAAGTGTCCCGACGACCGCGCCGACGACCGCCGGACCAGCGAGCTGCGCCACGAGGCGTCGGTCGACGTTTCCTGCCTGCCAATGCGCCGCTCCGCCGGCGATGCCGCTGAAGATCTTGGCGATGTTGACCACCGCCGAGGTGGTGACAGGGGTGAGGCCCGCAGCGAGCAAGATGCTCGATGAGGTCGGCCCGAAACCCATGCCCAGGGCGCCGTCGACCAACGATGCAGCGAAGCCTGCGAGGGCGACCCAGATCAGTTCTCCCACGTCTGCCTACCTCCCTTCGCAGTGGTGGACCGGGGCTCTGAGATGATGCTGAGGGCTGCGCCAGACATGTGGCTTGCGTCGCTCATTCTTCGTCCCGGTTTGCACGACCGACGGCGACGGCAACTCGCCCATCGATCGCGTCGACGGTGTCGAAGGTGCGCCGATGCCGGACGAACTCGACGACGACGGGAAGCAGCGAGATCACGATGACGGCAAGAATCGCCAGTTCGAAATGCTCTCGAACGATGCGGGTGTCGCCGAAAAAGAAGCCGAGCATGGTCACCCCGGCACCCCACAACGTCCCACCGGCAACGTTGAAGGTCAGGAACGTCGAGTACCGCATCGTCCCGACACCGGCGACGATCGGCGTGAAGGTGCGTGCGACGGGCACGAAACGAGCCAACACGATCGCCTTCGCGCCATGGTGCTCGAAGAAGATCTCCGCTCGCGAAAGGTGCTCAGGGTTGAACCATCTCGACCTCTGGCGACTCCGGAGGGCCGGCCCGACTCTGCGGCCGAATGAGTAGCCGACCTGGTCGCCTGCGACCGCAGAGAACACGACGACGGCCACGACGAGCCAGATCGATGGGAGCACCTCGGCATTGGCCGCCGTCATGACCCCGGCGATGAACAGAAGTGAATCCCCCGGGAGGAAGAACCCGATCAGGAGTCCGGACTCGGCGAACACGATGAGCGCAAGCAGGACCAGTCCGCCCTTTTCGATCAGCGACTCCGGGCCCAGAAAGCTCAGCAACACTGCGGCGGCAAGCATCACAATGAACCCCCCGGCGCCGACACCCGAACGGATGCTCGTGCCACAACCGCTTGCGAGAACATGGTCAAGGGACTGTCAGGCTCGGGTGCGGCGACGGCGTGCCGCGTCGAGGCGGCGGGCGTCGGCGACGAAGTCATCGATGCGAGCGTCACTCACCAACGCGTGGGGAGGGTGGTCGCTGGTACCGAGGTGCTTGCCGAGTACCTCCAGAACCGCGCTGACGGAGACACCGAAATCGGCGGCGAAGGCGTGCCACTGATCGTGCGAGTCAGCACTGAGATACGCATGCAGAGCTCTGCGCGATTGGTCGGTCATGGCTGTTCCTCGACTACTGGCTTGTGCGGTACGGATCTGCTGATTTCGTGGACCCACGGTGGTCGCTGGCCTCATATACGTGCCCGGCCAGGGAGTCGAGAGGACAATGCGACAATACTTGAACATCTTCAAGTTGTACAGCTTCAAGTTAGGAGTCGTGAAGTTGGCCCCTGCTAGTCTGCGACAATGCCATCGCAGCAAGCTCGCAAAGTCGGCCGCAGGAGTCGACGCAGCGAAGTGTTGGCAGCCGCGCTCACCCTCTTCCGGACCGAAGGGGTCTCGAGCGTGACAGCGACCGATCTGGCTCGAGCGGTCGACATGACCTCGACTGCCATCCGATACCACTTCGCCACCAACGACGATCTCCTGTTTGCGCTGACCGCCGACTTCTTCGCCGAGTTGGATGCAGTCATGGCCCGCCATCCACAAGACCCGGAATGGCCCTCGGGGGTCGAGCAGCTCGTCACCGATTTCGTGTCGGTCGTGCTCGCCAATCGCGATGTGGCGCTCCTCATCCATCAGGACAACTACCTTTCGAGCCGGGATGAATTCGGTAAGCGTCTCCATGGCGCGCTGCTCCAGATCCGCCGGGCCATCACTGGTCCGACACCGACAGGCGCCGACACGGTCGCTGCAGTGACTGCCGTCGGTGGAATCTGGAGGCCAATCGAGATCCTGGCCCCCATCGACGTTGCCGACCACATCGACGCGATCGTCAGCGTGATCCTGAGCGGACATCCGAGAGGCTGAGATCTCAGCTGGAGGTCTGTCGCCTCCAGCCCTGATAGCCGGTGACGGCGAACGTCATCAGCACGAGAGGTCCAACGATGAGGGCAGCGGGCGCCACGACGTCAGCTGCGGCGCTGTCGCTCTCGTCGAGGATCAGGTAAGCGATGTAGACGACGTAGAACGCTGCGAGGACGAGACCTTCCCATCTCCTGATCTGGAACCCGTTCCAGATGATCGGCACCAACACGATGGTCGCCGCGATCATCACCGGGAAGTCGAGGCGCAACGACGAGTCACCGACGTTCACACCATCCGGAGACACGATGCCCGTGATGCCGAGCACGCACATCAGGTTGAAGAGGCACGAACCGACCACGTTGCCGACAGCGATGTCACGTTGCCCCCGAAACGCCGCCAGGATCGACGTCGCCAACTCCGGCAGCGATGTACCGACGGCAACGACGGTGAGCCCGATGATCAGGTCGCTGACTCCGAGCGACTCGGCAATGTTCGTCGCCGCGCTCACGAGCAGTTGAGACCCGATCACCAGGACGACGAGACCACCGATGACAAGGGCGATCTGCACAGGGATCGGCCTCTCTGCGACCGCGCTCTCGACCGATTCGATGGCCTCTTCGTACTCATGGACGATGTCTGCCGTCTCGCGGCGCGATGCCCGGATCAACCACCAGGTATAGGCGACGATGCCCGAGAACAAGATGACACCGTCGACCCGTCCGATTCGATTGTCGAGCGACATCACCAACGCCACGAGCGAGACGCCGACCAACAGCGGAATGTCGACCCGCACGATCCGCTGCGTCACCGCCAGCCCGCCCACGACAGCCGAGGCACCCAGGATCAACAGGATGTTCACGATGTTGCTACCGGCAACATTGCCGAACGCCACGTCACTGTTCCCCGAAAGGGCCGAACCCACACTCACCGCCAACTCGGGTGCGCTCGTGCCGAACGCAACGACCGTCAAACCGATCACCACCGGCTGCACCCCAAGTCTCGACGCGATCGCAGCAGCACCCTTGACGAGAAGCTCGGCCCCCGCGACCAGACATCCCATACCGAGGACCAACCCGACGATGGTCGCCGCGTTCATCGAGACACCCGAGCGAACGCTTCGAGCATGGTGGCCGTCCACGCCTGGGTACAGGGACCCTCCAAGCACGGACACCAACCTGCTCGGATGATCGGAGGAATTGTTGGAAGTATCACGCGGTCCCTTCAGCGCACGAGTGAACGGTCGCTGAAAGTCTCTCCGCCCAAAGACTGGGCTGGCCCCACCGGCTCAGACCTCGAGCGTGATGACGACGGACCTCGCGGGATACTCCCCTTCAGTTCTCGACACGCTACGACCAGCGAAGCCACTCACAACCGATACATCGAGGATTGCTCAACTGCTGGCGCCCGCATGAGAGGCGATCGACTCCACCGATCGAGGATTGGGCGAATTGATGAGTCTTCACCAATCCGTTTCAGGGAGTGCAGGAACGTCCATCACACCATCGTGGACGATTCGACCCACCGCACCAGCACCGCCCGAGTTGGGGCCAGGGAGTATCGGGATCTCGAGCGTGAAACGCGCGCCGCCGGCGGGCGAGGTCGAGATCGTCACGTTTCCGCCGGCAGCCGTCACTTCGGTCTGAACGATTGCGAGGCCGAGTCCGGAGCCACCGCTCTCGCGTGAACGACTCGGATCGCCGCGTTGGAACCTGCCGAAGATGCGTTCTCGGTCCGCTGGCTCGATTCCCGGTCCGTCGTCGTCGATGTGGAGTCGGAGCTGATTCTCGGTGGCGCGTGCGGTGACGGTGTCGCCGTGTTGGTGCGCGTTGGCCAGCAGGTTGCGGAGGGAGCGAGTGATGTCGGGGATGGTCGCTCGTTCGACGGTGCCGACGATGTCGAGCACTTCCCGGTCCGTACATTCGGCTGCGATGATGTCGCGGAGCGTTGCGGTTGGGAGTGTGACGTGTTCGTCGAGGGTGGCCAGGGTCAGCAACTCATCGGTCAGCGTTTCGAGGCGCCTGGTCTGGTCGATGACCTGACGAGGAAGGCTGGAGACATCGTCTGCGTGACTGGCGGCGTGCTCTGCATCGGCGAGGAGCACCATGAGTGGGGTGCGGAGTTCATGTGACGCGTCGGACACGAACTGACGATGCCGTTCCTCGTGGTCCCGCAGGCGTTCGAGCATCTGATTGAGGGTCTGGATGAGTTCGGTGACCTCATCGTTGGTGTCGGGAACGGGAAGGAGCTCAGCGGAGCGGGAGCGGTAGATCGACTGCGCTCGCCCGATGACGGCGGCGACCGGGGACAGGGCCCGATCGACGGCGAACCAGGTGAAACTCCCGACGAGCACTGCGCTGGCCGCGACCGCGATCCATAGCCCACGACGGATGGAGGCCAAGTTGTCGTCGAGCCGGCGGACATCGCTCCGTCCGACCAGCCAAACCGGATCGCCGCCCGCAGATGATGCCGCAATGATCTGCACCGTGTGGTCCGGAGGATCGATCTCGGTCCCTGGCGGAACGACAACGACCTCGGATCCGTCGGACCAGATCTGGCGTGACACCGATGCCCCGTCGCTCAGGCGTTGCGCGACGGTCGCGATGCGGTCCTCGACCGTTGCCTCCACCGACGAACGAAGCGACCCGGCCATCAGCAGAAAGCCAACGGTCCCCACGACACTGAACAGGACCACCGCGGTCGCCGTCGTCAGGACGACGACGCGCCCCCGAAGACCACATCGCCGTCTCACACGAGCCGGAACCCGACTCCGCGCACGGTCTCGATGCGCTCCGGCCCGAGCTTCTTGCGCAGCCGATTCAGGTACACGTCGACGGCGCCAGGATCACCATCGAAGTCGAGTCCCCACACGCCACGCAGGAGTTCGGCACGCGTCACCACTCCCGGGCATTCCAGCAGCAGCGCGAGAAGGACCTCGGCCTCCTTGCCGGTCAACTCGACGTCGCGGTCGCCGATGGCGCATCGCCGTGAGTCGAGGTCGAACGACAAATCGCCGCACGCCAGCACGTTCACGGGCGAGCCGGCGATGCGGCGGACGAGCGCCCGTAGCCGGGCCGCAAGGAGTTCGATGCTGACGGGCTTGGTCATGAAGTCATCGGCGCCGAGGTCCAAGAGATCGATTTGGTCGTAGTCGCCGCTCTTGGCCGTGAGCACCAGGATCGGAACGTTCGAGCCTCGCGCCCGGATCGCCTCGCACACCTGATACCCGGACAAGCCGGGCAGGAGGAGATCGAGCAGTACGACATCGAAGGTGCCCTCCGCTTCGGCCCACACTCCGTCCATGCCGTTGTCGAAGCATTCGACCGAGCACCCCACCCCGGCGAGACCTCGAACGAGCACTCGCTGGACCTCGGGCTCATCTTCGATGACCAATACTCTCACGAAGACCAAGGTAGCGACGGATCGACTCACGGGTTCTGTCACGCCAAGGCGCTCGTTCAGATGGCGTACAGGTCTGTTCGGAGATCATTCATCTGGCGAGGCGCAAGGTGGCGATCAGGCCACCAACGGGGTGGCCACGAAGAAGGGAATCACCAATGAACAAGCTCGGAATCATCGGAGTCAGCCTCGTCGCCGCCGCCAGCATGGGTGGTGGGATGCTGCTCACGGGCGCTGCATCGGCCTCGTCGACCAGCGAGATCGGTCCAGTGCAAGCCGATCCCGCAAGCGATGCGCCAGGACAGTGTGTGTACACGGACTCGGCCATGGCGGATACTCCCGAAGGTGAGATCGCCATCGCTGACGTCGGCGAGCCAGTCGCCAGCTTCGAGATGGACCCCGGCTCCACCTGGCAGTCGGTGTCCATCGATGCCGACGGCAACATCACCACAGAGCAAGGCACCGACGCCGAGATGCCGACAGTCGGCGACACCGACGCCATTCACAGCGCACGCTCGCTCTCGGACTCTTCGTCCGGCGCGGGCATCATCGTCATCCCCGAGTCCGACATCCACGTCGGCGGGCCGTGCAACCCATAGCCCACTCCATGTGGGGTTGGTGTCCCGGCTCAACGGAAAGCGATAGTTCGACGAGCTACTCGCCATCGACGAAGAGGCAGAACGGGTGACCCGCAGGGTCGAGCATGATGCGAATGCGAGACGACTCGCGATCGGGCGGCTGCCAGGCAGCTTCGGAACCGCCGCTCTCGACAGCGAGGGCCACGGCGGTGTCGAGATCCTCGACCAGGATCTCGAAGTGCATCATCTTCCCCTGATGCCCAGGCTGATCGGGCCAGACCGGCGGCGTGTAGGCGTGTTCTGCTTGCAGATTCAGCCCCACGCCGCCGGCCGGGTCTCGCAATTGCAGCCACCCCGCACCGTCCCGAGCGGTGATCTCCCAGCCGAGCAGTCGCGAGTAGAACGCGCCGAGTGTTTCGACGTCTGAGCAGTCGAGCGTGATTGTCGTCCACCTGATCGAACCAGTCCTCGCCATGGCGCCAGTCTTCCACCGGCAGATCGTTCCTCCGGGCAGATCACGCGTGTTCAGTTCTCGATCTCGAGCCGGAGCGCAAAGTCGACCGGTGCGGAGCGGGTCGGTACCGACTGAGCGAGTTCGGCGGTGAAGTCGCTTGATCCTCCGATGAAGAGCGACCAGAAGTCCACGTCAGTCGCAACGAACCAGTGGCGGTCTTCAGGCCAAACCAGGTCGGGGTTGCGCCAGTCCTCGCATCCGGGATAGCGCAGATCAGTCACCGCTGCGACTGGGCCTTCGAGGAGGTAGTAGGTGCGATGCGGCCGGTCGAAGGTGGGGATCCGAGCGAGCGCCGTGCGGATGGCGAAGAATGCCCGATCAGGGGTAGAGGTGTGGCGGTCGCCGACGAAAGCAACAACCTCGTGCAGAACACGGTGGGCCGACCACCAGTCTCGAGATGGGGCCGGTGGGTACACCCGGAGCGCCAACTCGTAGTGATTCGGCACGAGAGCGCCGACGGTCCACTGGTCTCCGTGACACGATTGCTCGATCCACCCGGTTGGAACCGCCGCCGCTGCGGGTTCGAAGCGGTCGCCGGAAGTCATCAGCCAAGGTTCGCACAGATCGACGGGTGCGACGAGACCAAGCCAGTGTCTACGGAGAGCTGACGATCGGCATCGACAACGCCACCCTCTCGATTCGACATCAATGTCGGCGACCCGCTCTGGCCGCCCCGACGACATCGCCGTCCCTCATCTGCTCGGTCGACCACTGATCCAGATTCGTGGCGACCGGGTCGAGCTCGTGTTGGCCGAAAAGACCCGTCGCAGCGATCCAGCGAGGTACCGAAGGCCAGTAGAGACTCGAGCGACACCAACCGCCCAAAAAGCAGAATCCCCAGGCCTGTGACCCGGGGAAACTCGATGAATCTTGAATGACGAAGGGGCGAGTTCGACCCAAAGTACACGCGCCCCTGGGGCGCCGAACTGGCCGTTGGGTGACGCGATATACCTGGTCAGCGTGTGACTCCGCGATTCGGGCCGCGGACCGGCAGGACGTTCGGGACACTCCAACCTCTGGACTTCGACCGAGATGTTGCCATCCAGCAGCAACGACCAGATACGTCCGTGCGCACCTCGAAGATTCCTTGACAATGATCGATCGACAGATCACAATCCGAACAGTGTCAGCTAACTCGAACATCGACAGGAAAACTAGACGGCGTCAGGAAACGCGATCTGAGATCTTGGACGCGTCTTGGGTTGCCGTCCGCGAGCATGGCCTCGCCGGCCTGTCGATGCGCGATCTCGGCGAGCGCGTGGGCATGCGGGCACAGTCGATCTATTCGTACTTCGCCTCCAAGCACGACATCTACGACGCGATGTTCCTCGATGGGTACGAAGCGTTCGTCGACTGGATGAACGAAGCCGGGGACGACGAGCAGTTCGCGGTCGAACCAATGGCGGCCGCAAGACGTTCGATCCACGCATTCGTCTCGTTCTGCACGAACGATCCTGTTCGGTACCAGTTGCTGTTTCAGCGCACCATTCCTGGGTTCACACCGTCGCTGGAGAGCTATGCCGTCGCCGTGCAGGCGTACGACCAGATGAGGACGCGATTGGCCGCCATCGGCGTGCACGACCAGCCGACGTTCGACCTGTGGAGCGCCATGATGACCGGACTCACCGACCAGCAGATCTCGAACGACCCCGGCGGAGACCGCTGGATACAACTCATCGACCGCGCCGTCGACCTGTTGCTCGCCGACGCACACAACCGAACTGCCACCCACCCTGACCCAGAGAGCGAGCAGACATGACCGCCGTAACAACCGTTGACGTAAGGACGATGCCAGCGATCGGACACCAAGACGCCATGGCGCTTCAGTCGGCCGAACTCGAACGCGCCGTTGCGACCTTGCGCACGCTCGACGACGATCAATGGCGAGCCCGGACGGTATGCCCGGATTGGGACGTCCGCCAGATGTGGCTGCACGTGCTCGGTGCGTGCGAAGCCGGTGCATCCATGCGTGAGAACGTCCACCAGATGCGCTCTGCGCGCAAGCGTCGCAAAGATCTCGGCGTGTCACTCGAGGCCGGACTGTCCGGTGTGCAAGTCGCCGAACGCGAGCACCTTTCCCCACACGACCTCGTCGAACGCCTCGAACGCATCGCGCCCAAGACGGTCAAGGGTCGTTCGCGAACACCCCGACTAGTGCGTGCGATCAAGATCCACATCGACGCCCCGGTGGTCGAGAAATGGGGCCTCGGCTATCTGATCGACATCATCTATCTCCGCGACGCATGGATGCACCGCGTTGACACCGCCCGCGCCACGGGCGCGGACCTCGTGCTCACCACCGACCACGACGGCCGTATCGTCGCTGACGTCGTCGCCGAGTGGGCTCGCCGCCACGGCCGACCGTTCACGCTCGAACTCACCGGGATCGCCGGCGGTGTCTTCACCGCCGACGGTGGGGGCGAACCGATCGTGGTCGATGCGGTCGAGTTCTGCTCAGTGCTAGCGGGCCGCGGCGAGGCCACCGGACTACTCGCCACGATCGTTCCCTTCTGAAAACCCTACCCCTCCTCAACCACCAGCAGCATCCCGAAAGGCCGAGAGCACGATGGAAACGACCACCACCGAAATCGCCGAAGACATTTACCGCATCTCGACGTTTGCCGCCGACGCAGGAATGTCGTTCAACCAGTTCCTCATCAATGCCGACGAGCCGCTGTTGTTCCACACTGGCATGCGGGCGTTGTTCCCGCTCATCTCCGATGCGGTCAGCGAGGTGCTACCGCTCGCATCGCTGCGTTGGATCAGTTTCGGGCACGTCGAAGCCGACGAATGCGGCTCTATGAACCAGTGGCTGGATGCTTCCGGCAACGCCGAAGTCGCTTTCGGTCGGCTCGGATGCATGGTCTCGATGAACGACCTCGCCGACCGGCCACCGCGTCCGCTCGATGACGGCGACGTGATCGACTTGGGAGGCAAGCGGGTTCGCTACCTCGCCACACCCCACGTGCCGCACGGGTGGGAGGCCGGCCTCCTCTTCGAAGAGAGCACCTCCACGCTGCTGTGCGGTGATCTGTTCACCCAGTTGGGCGACGAGCCTGCCATACGTCATGAATCGCCGATGGAACCGACCATCGTCGCTGAAGACATGCTTGGCTACTCGACGCTCACACCGTCGACCGCACCAACGGTTGAACGGCTGGCTGAGCTGGCGCCGACGACACTCGCTCTCATGCACGGACCAACTTTCGTCGGCGATGGACGACAATGGCTGAGCGACCTCGGCACCAACTACCGCCAACGCACCGACCTTGCACGCACCTCAGCCTGAACCAGCGGCGAGGCGACGTGGCACGTCACCCCGTCAAGGGAGCGCTGCCGATCGGATCCCGAAATCTCTGCCATGAGGGCGCTGCGAACCGTCTGAAACCCGCTCGCGGGGCGTGTAGCGCTGACTCGGCCAGATCGATTCGACTCGAGCGGACCAATTCATCGGCTGCGACGCCGGCGACTTGCTCGGCGAGCCACAGGTCGCAACCCACCGACAGACTTCGATTCGACCACTCGCCGACGTGCTTGCGGACTACCCGCAGATCGCCCAACAACGGTGGGGAGCCTGGCGCCGCAAGCAACGGCTCACCGACACGACCCCCGCTCAGTTCGGAGAACTCCTCGACGCTGTCATGACCTCTGCCGATCCGCTGCTCCAACGAGCGAGCCTCG
>RCMY010007119.1_pt1 | contig 11650 bp, 7 predicted proteins | sample 2041341 | NCBI WGS metagenome assembly RCMY01 (sample SAMN09708234, study PRJNA481090) | Marine sediment metagenome, whole genome shotgun sequencing project.
GAAACCATTTACGATGGTCAACAACTAGATTTTATGAAACATGTCAATCCGCCTGGTGGCGGCAAAGAAGCCACTGGTCTGGTGACGCGCTTTACACGTAAATCCCAAGAGGCGCCCAGCGGATATCCGATTAGGTTGTCGATTTTTTCGGAGATTGATTTAGTTAAAATTCTGGGTAACTCGTTTTTTAATGACTTCAATCGGGAAAAGGTTAAATTTAACACCGATCCTGAATACATTAATCAATTGTTATCTGAATTAGAAGCAAAGGCGCAAGCGCACTCAACCGGGGGTATTACTGAGGACGACATGGTTGATCTGCTGGATTATTTTGAAAGCAGATTTCTATCATCTATGGAGCCTTTACTTGGAACCTATTGGCCGGTAGCCATTAGCCTGGCACCAAGGCTAATGGCAGAAGACAGAGCGAAGTTGTTATCTGTTTTATGGGGGCAAATCGATGAATTATCAGGGGTTTACATATTACTACGAAATATTTTAGCGTCTGTATCGTTTACTTCAACATTGTATGCGCCATTGACAGTATTAGTCAGCGGATCTGAGCAAGAAGGATTTTCCCAAAAAGACAGCATAATGAATGTCGATATCCTGGGGCGACTTGGAAAAGACAATAGTGATGCCATTGCTGTCATTCCTGTACAAGAAGAACAGACCTTGCCGGCAGTGACCATTCCGCGTTCAATTCTAGCGGCTTTAACCTTAGAGATGGTTTTTCCATTGCGCGAGAAACCTGCTTGCGAAATGCTGGAAACTGTTGATTTGTTAGATTTCCCAGGGTATAGGGGGCGTTTATCCATTGAGGATATCAATGGCGTCAGCGAAGCAGTCAAAGATAATGAGAAAGACCCTGTTGCTGAGCTATTTTTGCGCGGCAAAGTTGCTTATTTGTTTGAACGGTTTACAGATTTTCAGGAAATGAATGTTCTGATTGTTTGTACGCCTTCGGATAAACAGTCGGATGTAACGTCTGTTGGCCCGGTGTTATCCAATTGGATTGAAAAAACACAGGGCGAGTCGGTTGAGGTTAGAACCGGTAAAAAGCTCGGGCTTGCCTGGGCAATTACCATGTTCGATAAGCGCATCAGTGCTTCATTAAGCCATACTGAAGATCAATTGCAAATTGGATGGGGAACTGAAGGCTTAATGCAGGCAGCTTTGTTAGAAAGATTCGGTCAATATAATTGGGTTCATGAATGGGCTGCAGGTAGGCCTTTTAACAATATGTTTTTAGTTAGGAAGCCTAGGGAACCGGTCAGTTTTCTGGAACTGGAAAATGGTATTGAACTTGCTGTTAAGGGGGAGTATAAAGCGCAGTTGGATTTGATGCGCAGTACTTTTTGCTGCGATAAAACCATTCAGAAGCATTTTAGCGATCCGGGAGAAATTTGGGATAGCATGATGGCTCTGAATCAAGGTGGTGTCGGTTTGCTTGCAGACAAAGTTGCCGGCATGGCTGATCTGGACATTAAATTGACGCGCATTGAAGAACAGGTCGCAGGCATTGTTGATGATTTGATTAACAAGCGTTTTAGCAATTATTTTCAAGCTGAGGGTGCAGGTGAGGTTGAAAAAAAGAGAGCAATTGCCAATGAGATCATCGGTAGCTTAAAGAGCAGAGCGCCTCTGATTGGTGAGTTATTATTTCAATTGCAACCCGTAAACGAACATTTTCGTTCAATCTATCTGCGTGCGGGGATGGACAGTAATAAGGTCGATCATTCTGCTGAGAATAGTCAAGGCACAAATCAAGCGGTACAGATTGATACCTCAATTATTGACTTAAACATGAATTTTTCTGGCGCTGATAACGCAGCCACTCGTGCAACATCGTCTCTGTCAATTGGTGAACATAGTAGCGGCAGCACGCTTTTTGTGTGTGCAGTCTTGCAAGAATGGGTAAAACATTTACGTGAAATTCCCGATCGAACGGAGCTCGTGAATTTTCTAGGTTTTTCAAAAAAATCGATAGAACTTTTAGTTGATGAATTAATTGCGGCAATAGATCGCTTGCATTTGGAGCAACGATTGGTTGAAGCCATCAACAAAGCTGAACTACAGACAACTGCGATGCGTAAACGACTGGTTGAGCGCCAGGTCTTAGTTGTTAGCACCATAATGAATGAATTTCTTTCAACTTTGGGCGTGAGCTGGATGGCAGCAAAGGACTGCCCAGAAAGTTCTGTGCAGCCGGGGCAAAAGTTGTTTGCGCCAGCGGCTGAAATTAAGGCCGGTTTTTTGCCGGAAATCAAAGAACAACCCATTCGCTACACAGAAATTTATTTAATGGATTGGTTGTTGGCATTGGAGAAATTAATTGTGGCAAATGCAGGGCATAGTGCTGGTCGAGATATTACCCCTGAACAAAATGAAGCATTGGGGCATTTAATGTCGGTGATTGAAAGTAAATAACAATACTATGGCAAAAATAAAGCTAATAGCAGAAACACGCTCTCCTAACCGAAGAAAACCTGGCTTTGCTTTGTTAAAAGTGACTGGGTGGCCTCATAATCCTGACCAGACACAAATGGCTATTCAACGGAGTGAGGATGAAAAACATTTGGGGGCGGATGGTGAATGGGAACCTATTCCGGTGTGGCAGTCTCTGGAAAATATGGTAGTAAGTGATGATGACGTGTTTGAGGGTGATGTTGGACCCGCCTTGGTTGACCCTATCGTCAATGCGCCAAATAATTCCTATCGAGTAACACTTAAAAGTGGATCGGATACAGAAACGCGCACAATGAAGATAGATGGCGCAGTGTTAGCTTCCAGTGCGTCGGGAAGTGCACCAGACTCCACGTCATTTGCTAAAGGTTTTATACTGAGTGATTTCGAAGATGTTTTGCCCATTGATAATAAAATGGAATCTCACGTAGAGACGCCTGTAGCAGTACCACAAGAAGAGAAAGAGCCTGAATCTGAAAATACAGTGCATGAGCTTCCCAAACAAAGTACTGCTCCAAGTACTACCAGCTCTTCTTCCGGTAATAAAATCATGCGTATAATTTTGTCAGTGCTATTGTTACTTGGGCTTGCATTGGGTGCTGCTTGGTTTTATAAATGGTTTCCTTTTGTGGAACAGAATAGCATAGCTGAAACGAGCACAGCGGGTCAGAGCTTGAGTGATCTCGAATTGCTACAGCAGTTTATGGAAACTCAGCCAACCACAGAAACTATTTTGGCTCAGGCCAAAAAATGGATACAAACGAAGAATTGTGATGCCGCGTTGCGTTTGCTGGTTCATAGTGGGCACAAAAGCGATGATGCTCGAATAGCACTGACATACGCAAAATTATATGATCCGAATTTGTTTCAGGAAGGGAATTGTATAGATAAGCCAGATAAGGATACAGCGATATATTGGTATCAAAAAGCGGTAGAAGCCGGTAGTTTAGATGCCACCGAATTACTTGAAAATATAAAATAACACCGGATAAATAATCATGCAAATGTCAGCCAGGATTTTAATTTTCTCTTTGTTGTTGTTCTTGGGATTGGGATTGCAAAATCAGGTGTTAGCCAATCAACAACCTTTGTTGATGGATGGCAAAAAAACACTTTTTCAAAGGATATTAACGCGGCCCGGGGCGATTGTTTATAAAAAATTAGGGGATGAAAATGGTTTACAGCAGGCTGCATTCACTCGTTTATATGTTTACCAAAGAAAACAGCAATTAGATCAGGAGTGGATCGAGGTTGGGCCGGACTCGCGGGGTACCAAAGTAGGTTGGGTGAAGGCAGACGTAACAACGCCCTGGAAGCAACAACTGACATTGGCTTTTTCTCATGCTGCGGGACGCGAGCGTGTGTTGTTTTTTAAAAATAAAAGCGATCTGGAAGAGATTTTAACAGCGGAATCACCTGCAGACGAAATAGCAACCATTAGAAATAAAATCACTTCTAATTCGGTTGATCAACGAATTATTTCAATCGAGCCAGACAAGCCGGTTGATATCAATAAAAATTTCTATCTGTTGCCCATTTTGGAGGCGGAAGAGGTCTATACAGAAACAGGTGAGCGCACTATGCTTGAGGTCGCATCTGTGAGTCAGTTTGACAAACAAGAAAATGCAAATAATGACAGCCCATCTTTATTATTGAGACGTTTTAAAGCGGCTGTGGTTTTTGTTATTGACTCTACCATTTCCATGGAGCCTTATATTGACAGGACCAAAGATGCTGTTAAGCAAATATATACTCAAATTGATGAAGAAGGGCTATCGGACAGAATTAAATTTGGATTAGTGGCCTATCGTTCTAATTTAGATGCAGTACCCGGCCTTGAATACACCACTCGAATGTTTGTTGATCCTGTTGAAGTAAAAGACGGAAAGGACTTTTTAACAAAAGTTGCTGACTTAAAGGCGGCCAATGTTTCGAGTAGTTTATTCAATGAAGACAGTTATGCAGGGATAATGGATGCCTTGAGCAATATTGAATGGACTGAATTTGGTGCCCGTTATATTGTTTTAATTACGGATGCCGGCGCGATAGACGGTGATAATCATTTGTCATCTACCGGCTTTGGTGCCGAGCAGGTTAGAGAAGAAGCAAAATTTCGAGGTGTTGCGATTTATAATTTGCATTTAAAAACATCTCGAGGGAAAAAAAATCATCAGCAGGCCGAAGCGCAATATAAAGTGTTGTCATCATCTCCACTATTGGAAAAACCATTATATTATCCGGTCGATATGGGATCGGTGGATGAATTTGGAAGAATCGTGGATGGCTTGGCCAAGTCCGTGGTCAATTTGGTCAATAATGCGTATCAAGGTAAATCAGTTGCTGGAAGTGCGAAAACGGCAGATCAGAAGTTTGGCCAAAGTGAAGACAAAGATACGAGTGAGGCGGATACGATCAGCAGGGATATCGCTTTAATGGGGCATGCGATGCAGTTATCGTATTTGGGGCGGGAAAGTGGTGCCAAAGTGCCCACTGTGTTTAACGCTTGGATCAGTGATGCCGTCATTGAAGAGCCTACAAGAAAAGCAGTTGAAGTTAGAGTTTTGCTGACTAAAAATCAATTAAGCGATATGTACCAGGTGGTGAAGTCGATTACTGATGCGGTTCTTGAAGGAATGATTAGTCCAGATAACTTCTTTAGTCAATTGCGTTCCGCCGCTGCAACGCTCGGTAGAGATCCCAATCAAATCAATCAATCACAAAATGCCAAATTATCCGAGCTTGGTTTAATAGGGGAATATTTAGAAGACTTACCATATCATAGCTTTATTCTGGGTCTTGATCAGGAAGCCTGGGCCCAGCTTGGCCCTCATCAGCAGGATGCAATACTTAAAGATCTAAATAAAAAACTAAAGTATTATGAGTATAGCAATGATGATAGTGACCGTTGGATTTCTCTGGCTGAGGGGAGTGATCCAGCAGATTATGTTTATCCAGTGCCGATTGAAATGTTGCCCTAAACCGAACCTGGCTTTATTTTATCCATGTAAAATTAGTATGTGCTGATGTTAAAACTTGAAGCAGTTTCGCATCAAAGAGGACGAGGGCAACAATCGTTTACCCTGGAAGTTCCCAGTCTTAGCGTAGAGAAAGGGGAGATCATTGCGCTTACCGGGGTAAGCGGTTCCGGTAAAAGTACCTTGCTGGAAATTATTGGTCTTATCCTTAAGCCCCATTCGATGTCCCGTTTTACTATTGGTAATCATGATGTCTCTGCGTATTGGAAGAATGGGGCTAAGAATCGATTGTCTCGCTTACGTTCTCAGCAACTAGGGTTTGTATTGCAAACGGGGGGGTTGCTCCCCTATCTTACAGTCATAGAAAATATTACTCTATCGCGTTCGATCTTAGGGCTTAATAAAACGAATGACTTTGTTTTAGAAATGTGTGAGTTACTGGCGATTAATCATTTGCTTGATCGTAAGCCCGATCAATTATCGATTGGTGAGCGACAGCGAACCGCAATTGCCAGGGCATTGGCGCATCAACCAAGATTGTTACTGGCGGATGAGCCGACCGCAGCATTAGATCCCTTCCATGCAGATCAAGTAATGTCTCTGTTATTAAAACTGACGCGAGAACTATCGCTTACTTCCATTATTGTGACGCATGATTGGGACAGAATTAAGGAAATGGGAATTCGCGAAATAAGAACGACGTGTAAAAATAGAGATCATGCAGGCACTATTTCTGTGCTAACAGGATAAGCAATCTATGCCGCAAATTTTACATTCCCTAAGTGTCAGTTCAACATTAGCCTTCAAAGATTTATGGCATGACAGAAAAATTACTTTTTGTCTGATTGTGTCTTTATTTTCTGTCATTGCGCCTTTGTTATTGTTATTTGGGTTGAAGTCGGGAATTATTGAGGCGATGGAAAAAGAGTTTTTGCAGGATCCGCTTAAGAGAGAGATTAGAATACTTGGTCATCAAACACATGATTTGGCGTGGTTTGAGCAACTCAGTAACCACGATGAATCCGTTTTTATAATACCCAAAACGCGAATATTAAATGCTCAGGTAGATTTGTTAAAAGATAGTAAAAGTTTTTTACGGCGGGTAGAAATTTTGCCCACGAAAGTAGGGGATCCTGTCTTGACTGGATATTCTGAGTTCCCAGTAGCCATGGATCAAATCGTGATTTCGCATACTGTGGGACACGCTCTGAATGTGCAACAGGGAGACCAGCTGACACTAGGTATTACGCGCCAATTTCAGGGCATGCAGCAGCTAGGGAGATATCGAGTCAAGATTATTGGAGTGCTGCCTGAAAGCGCTTTTCTAAGAAATGCGGTCTTTGTGGACTTTAAGTTACTGCTTGCGGTTGATGATTTTAAAGATGAACATGCCGTTGCAGCGTTTGGAATTATTGAAGGCAAGCCGCGTGAAGAAAGAGAGGCCTTTGCCAGTGCGAGGGTGTTTGCAAAGTCATTGCAAGGTGTTGCTGTGTTGGCTGATTTTATTCGACAAACTGGTGTAGAAGTCAAAACGCATGCCAGAGATATTGAAATGATTCGGCAAACTGAGAAAGTATTATCTTTCATTATAAGAGTGATTGCGAGTGTAGCCGTGTTAGGTGGAACCGTTTCTTTGGCAGGCTTCTTAATTGCCAATCTCGATCGTAAACGTCAGCATATCGCAACCCTAAAGCTGCTGGGGTTTACCGACACCAGTGTCGTTTTGTACCCCATCATTCAATCTTTGGTCATTGCTTCTCTCGGTTTTTTATTGGCGAGTGTCGGTTATTATTTAGGGGCTGTGGAGCTTGATCGTGTTTTGGGTAATTCAATGCAAGAACAAAATTTTATTTGTCAGCTTTCTGAACAACAAATGTTAGGTGCGTATTTGTTAACTGTCTTGGTGGCATTAACTGCTGCAATAATTGGAGGTTTTCGTGCTATTAAAGTTGAACCTGCCGAAATTTTTCGACAACAATAACATTCGATTGTTACAAAGTTTGTTTATTATGCTAATTACGATGTCTAGTACATCGATGGCATGGGAAAGTAAATATTACAACCCAAAACCGGAGTCCGATGATGTTATTTTACCCATGCCGTGTGGTGGAGAAATGGCGTTTAGGAAAGTGTCTGTGCCGGGCACTAAACCGATGGAAGATTATCCAATAAATTTAGGTGGGACTGACGAGGAATGGGGGTATGTGGAGAACACGCGTGCAGATTATATTGCAGGTAGTTTCACGGAAAAAAACAGCCGCTATTATTTGATTGGAAAATATGAGATAAACCAGTTGCAGTACGCTGCGGTGATGAACGATGAATGTCCAATAGCTTCAATGAAGGGGCGTCTACCGCAGAATGAAGTGAATTGGTTTGAAAGTATTGCATTTACAAATAAATACAATCTTTGGTTATTAGCAAATGCTAAAGATAAGTTGCCTAATAAAGATGGAAATCCCGGGTTTATACGTTTACCGACAGAAACAGAATGGGAATATGCCGCCAGAGGAGGGGTTGCTGTTCCCACTTCAACTTTTCAGGAACGACTGTTTCCAATGGGAGAGGATATTAAGCAATATGTTTGGTTAGCAGGCACGCAATCAGCAAATGGTAAAGTTAAGTTGACTGGCATGTTAAAGCCCAACCCATTGAATATTTATGATATTCTTGGCAATGTCGATGAAATTGTATTAAACCCTTTTCGGCTTAATAAATTGACAAGAGAGCATGGCCAACCGGGAAGTTTTGTGGTTAGGGGCGGGAGTTTTATGACCAGTGAAGCAGCTGTCAGAACATCCATGCGAGAAGAAGTGCCTTTTTACATTAATGAAGGATTGAGAAAAAGCAAAACAACCGGTTTTAGAGTGGTGGTAGGTTCTGCTTTATTAACGTCACTCGCAACGATAGAAGATTATCGAGTAGCTTGGCGTGGGTTGGGGAAAGATATAGCGAGTTCTTCTGTTCCTGCGCGAATTGGTGAAAGGTCTTTGGAAAATCCTGTTGATGAATTAGAAGCGTTGACTAAAGCTGTTTCTGATGCCAACATGAAAAAAAGGTTACAAAATTTGACCCAGGTGCTAAGAGGCAGTATCGAAGCTAAGTCGGAACAAACAGATCGAGCAGCCAATTCGGCATTACGACTTGGTTATTTTTTATGTAATAGCATACGAGACGACGCCGAGGCATTACGGCCGATCAAAGAACGCTATCAATCGTCTTGTAAGGATGAAATAACTAATGAAGGTTATTGTAAGTTGGCTGGAGAGAGAATTAGTTCGAGTGAGGTAATAATATCAAATAATCTTGATTATTATGCTGATACCATACCGCAGACTGCTTTAGATTATTCTGATATAACCTTGAATAAACAGCAGAATATATTGACTGTGATATTGCAAGAAAGAAAACTCGATAGAGTTATTAAATATCTGAATGTCTATAGAAAACACTTGAGCCAATTTGCTGCAAATGGCATGATCAAAAAAAATAATTGGTTTGAGGACTGTGTTTCAATAGGGAAAAATTAAGGAGTTGATTACATGTTATATAAAGGTACTATAATTTTTATAGCCTTAATGTTATCCGCCTGTGCCCAAAATACGAACCGAGTATCACCTGGACAGGGATATCAACAGCAGCCAACTCTACAGGCGCCTGCATATCCTTTGACGAGAAAAGCAGATATTGAGTTGTTGCAACAACGCTTAAAGAACCAGAATTTTAACCCAGGTTCGATTGATGGAATAATAGGTGGGTACACCTACAATGCAATACGTCAGTTTCAGCGAGCAAAGGATATCCAGTTGATGGAAGAGCAACCACTCAGCTATTGCAACAACTGGACCCAAATTACGTGTCTCCAACCACAATACAAGAGACCTATGACGAGAGCACTGGTGGCAAACAAACTGCACAAGCAGCTGTTGGCGGTGCCGCTGGCGGCGCCGCTTTAGGCGCTGCTTTAGGTGCAATTTTTGGCGGCAAAGACGGTGCTTTACTTGGAGCGGGTATTGGAGCTGCAACTGGAGCTGCGGCTGGAGCAGGTGCTGAACATGTTACAAATAAGCGCCGTGTCGTTCACGCTAAAGCAGAACATCAATTGGATATATCGTTAGAACAAATCCGCCAAAAGAATGCACAACTAAAGCGGAGTATTGATACAGCCAAAAAACTTATTCAGGAAGACAAACTAAAAATACAGCAGATTAACAAGCAGATTGAGAATAAAACATTGTCAAAAGAGCAAGCGCAACAACAATATGCCGAGTTAAGTCAGAACAGAGAAATGCTGCAGAGCACCTATAATAAAGCTCTTGCAACACAGAAAGAGTGGCAAAAATATGCAAGTGTTAATGGTAGCAGTAACGATGTCGATCAAGAGATAAATAAACTGAATGTAGAAATTGCTTCATTAAAAACTCAATTGGATGAATTGGATCAATTACGCTCAATTTCACTAATAGGTTAACAACATGGTAAGAAAAAATGGATTAATTCTAATTGCGTCAGCCATATTGTTTTCTGGTTGTGCAACAACTGCTTCAGACTGCGATCCAGCGGTTAGAAAAAATATGGTAACAACCGCTAGCTGTATCTTAGGTGATCACTATCAAACCCGACAGTTAAGTAAAGAAGCTGAATTAAAAGAACAAACAATCATCTCTGAATCGTTGCGTCAAATATATACTTTGTTGGAAGAAGAACAACGTGGTGTTGCGGGGAACCTTGCTACCACACGAAATCAATATAAACAGCTTAACACTACGCTGAATAGTTTAATCACTCAAATAAGTGTAAACAGCCAGGGAAACCAAGCGTTGCAACAAAAAATTGAGGATTTGAAAAAGAAGCAGTCGTATGTAAATAGTGCAACAAGCAATACGCAAAAACAGCATGCTTTAGATTCCTTGTATACAGAAGTAGAGAATTTAAGAGGTGAACTAGGCTATAACTAGCCTGAACATTGCACCAGTACGTCAAATTCCAGCCAACTGAAGTAATGTTCAGGTGTATGGATTCACACGCGATCTGATGCTTTTTGACTTAGAGCATGATTAGAGCGGACAGTCGGCATTCGACCCATTGAAGCCACTCGCCCCGTATTGCCAAATGACAACATACCTACGGATAGCGGACAGTCGATTCCATTGAACAACTCGATTTATTAACTCAGCCACTGGGAAAATGATAATGATGCACTAATCCGAATCAATCAGTCGCTTGCATTATCCTCGGATTGGCGCAGTTAAACTGGTTAACTATAGGAAAAAGTTAACCAGTTCTCAAAGTCTAGAGAAATCATATTTCTTTATTACTTTCCCAAACATGTAGCATATTTTTTCCTAAAGACTGTAATGCCGCGAATGCGTATTCTCAATACCACTAAACAACGCGACTTTGATTCGCCGCCATCTTGGAATCCAGCGCGATCACTGAAATTCGTGATCATCTCAGCCAGCCGGTCCGGGTGTCGCCTAGAGCGCCTACGTAAATCCATTATATTTACGAGCCAATCAGATTCCCCGCGCTCGCTCCTTTTAATCAACTTCATCGCTGGGCTGACCTTTACCCCTGGGCGTCTTTCTCCTGAAGTACCAAAATGCAGCAAAACTATTGATTTTTTTGTGCTAATCTGAGCCGTTATGCAATTATCTTTCGATTATTACAGTGTTTGACAACCGAGCCAGCTTTCAGCACATTCACTCCTTCTGGAAAAGGTGGCTTGTTTACCTATACCCTTCCAAAAGCTAGGGGTAATTTGTTACAGTATTAGTTAGGTGGATAAACTATTGGAGAAGATCAAGATCGAAAACGTCTCTTTGCGTGCGATAGCTACGAGGATATAGCGCAGCTCCCCAATCAGACATGTTCAACCATTTCCTATCAATTGCAACATCGCTGCTTCCTTTTGGACCAAAGCGGCAATATTTAGATAGAGGAGCACGTAATGCCAAATATAAATGGACTGACAAAGATTTTTGAGAACTCGATTTTCAACTTGAACCTGACTCAACTGAAAAAAGACATCCAGGCGCGCCTGCAGGAATTGATCGATCAGATCGTGGCGAAGATCAGCCCAATAATCACCTCGGATGGCGGTGGCGATACTGCTCAGGTTTCCGTCGACGAGAACACCTTCTTAGTGACCAAGGTCACGGCGCTGGACCAGTTTTCTCTCAACGACCGCGCCGAAGCGCTGAGCTACT
>RCMY010004753.1_pt1 | contig 11647 bp, 10 predicted proteins | sample 2041341 | NCBI WGS metagenome assembly RCMY01 (sample SAMN09708234, study PRJNA481090) | Marine sediment metagenome, whole genome shotgun sequencing project.
AAATCAGTCCGGTTGTTACGACGATTGCCGAAACATTGGCGGATTTAGGAATATAGGATAGATAAAGAAAAAAGAGGGTGTTTGCTTTTGGAATTCCATCATATAAGCGTATTGCTGGAAGAGACCGTTAATGGATTATTGACTGATCCCGATGGAATTTATGTGGACTGTACATTAGGGGGAGCGGGGCATTCGAGCCGAATCGTTGACAAGCTTACGTCTTCAGGGCGTTTGATCGGAATCGATCAAGATCCGGCAGCACTTGCTGCAGCTAAGGAAAAGCTAGAGGATGCCTCTTGCCGTGTTGATTTGGTGGCAAGTAATTTTAAAGAATTAGATTCTATTTTGGCAAAGGCAGAAGCTCCTTTAGTCGATGGGATCTTATTTGATCTAGGCGTGTCATCACATCAGCTTGATACGGCAGAAAGAGGATTTTCTTATATGCAGGATGCTCCCTTGGACATGCGAATGGATCCAACGGCAGCATTTTCGGCCCATGATGTCGTCAATTCTTATGAAGAGGCGGAATTATCGAAAATCTTTAAAGACTATGGGGAAGAACGCTGGGCCAAAAGAATTGCCAAGTTCATCGTAGAGGCAAGGCAAGATAAGCCAATCGAGACGACAGGTGAACTTGTCGATCTGATAAAAAAAGCGATACCGGCGGCAGTGCGCAGCCAGGCTGGTGGACATCCGGCAAAGCGTACGTTCCAGGCCATAAGGATTGAAGTAAACAATGAGCTTGGCATTTTGGCAGATACGTTTCGCTCAGCAGTGCAGCATCTAAAACCAGGTGGCCGGATCGCCATCATCACCTTTCATTCGCTCGAAGATAGGATTGCCAAACAGACTTTACAAAGCTTAGCTAAGGGCTGTATATGCCCACCTAAATTACCGATTTGTATGTGTCATCATCAACCGGAAATAAAAATTCTCGGCAAGCCGTTGGTGGCAACTGTTGAAGAGCTTGAGCATAATTCCAGAGCAAAGAGTGCCAAGCTGAGAATCGCTGAAAAGAAAGTTATCAAGGATGATACTGGAGGCATGAAATCATGTTAGCAAGGCGCTATGACGAAGAGTTTGAGATTTCGCCAGCAAAGCCGGTTCTTCAACCGGTACCGCGAAGAAAAGTACAACTTAATACCCGTTTGCGCTCAAAGTGTATGCTTTTGTTGCTTGTGGTTTCGGCCATGGCAATGGTAGTTACCTTGCTCAGTGGGATGAGTGCCAGCCGTGGGTATGATTTGGTACAGGCTAAACAAGAGGCTGTACGCATAGAAGCTGAAAATGAAAGATTGCGATTAGAAGTTGCAAAATTAAAGGCGCCGCAGCGCATAAAAGCAATTGCCACCGATCAACTCGGAATGGTAGTATCGGATAAGGTGTATTTTGCTTCAGAGAAGTAGACCATAGAAAATGATGAAATGTTTGGCAAACAGGGCTGTCTAGAGGCAGCCTTTTGCTGTTTAAAAAAACACCATGCTTACCGAGAATTTGAGAAATAATAAAATTTCTTGGCATTATGGCGACTTTTTTTTTGTTTGCTCTGTAAAAAAGGGTGACAACGGTTTATAATATAGTACGGTTTAAGATGAAAAAATATGAACGAAAATGATATATTATGAGTGTTGTGGGAGGAATTAGACATGGCAAAAACGATAAAGGCATTGTCGGCACTGCTCGAGGGGGCAGTTATTTATGGCGCTGAGGATAAAGAGATTTTAGCAATCGAGCACGATTCGAGAAAGGTGAAAGCAGGAACTTTATTTGCAGCAATTGTAGGCGCTACCGTAGATGGACATGATTTTATTGCGCAGGCAATTAAGCAAGGAGCAACAGCTTTGCTGGTTGAAAGAGATATTGCAGCACCAGAAGGTGTCAGTGTTCTTAAAGTGCAAGATGTAAAAAAAGCCCTTAAGGTAATTGTGCCGTATTTTTATGACTATCCTTCAAGAAAAATGAGAATGATCGGTATAACCGGAACGAACGGGAAAACGACGACGAGTTATATTACGCGCGCAATCCTTAGAAACGCGGGCTTTAAAGTAGGTTTGATTGGCACTATCCAGATTATGGTTGAAGATGAAGTGCTGCCCATCCATAATACAACTCCGGATGTAGTCGATCTTCAAGCGACTTTGGCGCTGATGGCTCAGCGTGGCATGGACTATGTCGTTATGGAGGTTTCATCACATGCCCTTGATCAAGAACGTGTGATTGGCTGCGAGTTTGATACGGCTGTGTTTACGAATTTAACGCAAGATCATTTGGATTATCATAAAACATTAGAAAACTACAAACAGGCAAAGGCGAAATTATTTGCTTCTTTGCATACGGATGGCGATCATAAAAAAGGTAAAACGGCAGTGGTCAATGCGGATGATGCAGCAGGTGCTGCGATGCTGGAAAAAGCGGATTGCCATCATATGACCTATGGAATTGAACATAAAGCGGCTATTGCGGCTTCGTCGATTGACGTTACAGCTGGCGGGGCTAATTTTACGCTTTCGGGTGATTTCGGTAAAATGGAGTTGAAACTTAAGATTACGGGGATATTCAACGTTTATAATGTCATGGCAGCTGTTGGGGCGGCTTTGGCTGAAAAAATCGAACCAGCGAAAATCAAAGCGACGTTAGAAACGTTTCAAAGTGTTCCGGGGAGATTTGAACTCGTGGACGAAGGCCAAGATTTTAGCGTTATCGTAGATTATGCCCATACACCAGATGGTCTAGAAAACATCTTGCACACAGCTCGTCAGATTGCAAAAAAAAGAATCATCACTGTGTTTGGCTGCGGGGGAGACCGAGACCGCACGAAAAGGCCGATCATGGGTAAAATCGCAGCACAGTTATCGGATGTTGTGATTGCAACGTCCGATAATCCAAGGACGGAAGATCCTGAATTCATTTTATCGCAAGTAGAAGAAGGGGTAAAAGAAGCTTTAGGGGATAAAGAACATCAAAAGATTACGGATCGACGCAGTGCTATTTTTCGGGCTATCGAGCTTGCAAAACCGCAAGATATCGTTGTGATTGCGGGCAAAGGCCATGAAAACTATCAAATCTTAAAAGAAGAAACCATTCATTTTGATGATAAGGAAGTAGCACGTGAAGCCATTAGGGGGAAAGTGAAATAATGGTTGATTTTACGATAGAGCAAATAAAAGAAGCAACGGGAGCTGTTCCTAAAAAAACAGTAGCGACAACTTTTAGTGGTATTGTGACCGATACGCGGCAAATTTCTGCAGGATGCCTATTTGTCGCGCTCAAAGGAGAACGCTTTGATGGACATGCTTTTGCGGCGAAAGCGGTGGAAGCCGGCGCAGCGGGTGTTCTGGCAAGCGAAAAAATAGCCGATGTGGATGCTACAGTTCTTGAGGTTTCAGATACTTTACTTGCATATCAAGACTTAGCGAGAGCCTATCGAAAACGTTTTTCTATTCCTATAGTGGCGATTACGGGCTCAAATGGCAAGACGACGACCAAAGACCTTACCTCTGCTGCTTTGTCTGGGCGCTGGAACGTTTTGAAAACGGAAGCAAATTTTAATAACGAGATTGGTTTACCTTTGACGCTTTTGGGCCTGGAGGCAAAACATCAAGCAGCTGTTGTTGAAATGGGCATGCGCGGCTTTGGCCAGATCGAGGCGCTAGCAAAGATTGCACAGCCTACGATTGGCATTGTTACGAATGTAGGCGAAACTCATATGGAACTTTTGGGTTCACTTGAAAATATCGCGAAAGCAAAAGCTGAACTTGTAGAGATGATTGAGCCAAGTGGCACGGTCATATTGAATGCCGATAATGCCTTTGTTTTGCAAATGAGAGAAAAAGCAAAGGCAAAGGTTGTCACTTTTGGCATTGATTCCATGGCTGATGTTATGGCAAAAGATATCCATACCGTGGGCAATTCCATGGAATTCTCATGTAGTTATGGTAAAACTATAGAGAAGTTTGTTTTGCCGATGGTTGGCCGGCATAATATATATAATGGTCTGGCGGCAATCACGACAGGTTTTGTCCTTGGTTTGAGCGCAGAAGAAATACAACAAGGCCTAGATGGTTTTGAGGCGACAAAAATGCGTTTTGAATACAAAAAAGTCAAAGAGTATCATGTAATCAATGATGCATATAACGCCAGTCCGATGTCGATGACAGCGGCAATCGAAACCTTGGCAGAGGTTGCTAAGGGAAGAAAGATTGCGGTGATGGGCGATATGCTTGAACTTGGCAATGTTTCAAAAACAGCGCATGAACAAGTGGGTCGTGAACTCGCTGCGAAAGGTGTAGATGCACTTTTAACGAGAGGCGAGATGGGAAAGTATATTGCTGAGGCTGCAAAAGCGGCTGGGCTGTTGTCGGTATATAGTTGTGATTCACATGCAGATGCTGCAAAGGTACTGCAAAAAATCTTGCAGCCGGGAGATACGATTTTATTCAAAGGATCTCGCGGCATGCAGATGGAAAAAATCATTGATTTGCTTTAATTTTTAGGAGGCTTTATTTTTTATGGCTGTATTGTTATATGCATTCCTCATTGCCGCAGCAGTTGTGTTGGTTGCTGGACCCAAATTCATTCCGGCATTGCGCAAATTGAAATTCGGGCAGAGTATAAGAGACGAGGGACCTAAAAGCCATCAGGCTAAATCGGGTACACCGACAATGGGCGGAATCATGATTGTGCTTGGTATTTTTGTTGCCAGCTGCCTGAGTTCGAATTTTAATCCTGAGGTCGGTTTGGCCTTATTCATCCTGCTAGGACATTTTATCATTGGCTTTGTTGATGATTACATAAAAGTTGTTTTAAAGCGGAACTTAGGACTCAAAGCGAAGCAGAAACTTTTCGGACAAATTTTCATGGCCGCGGTCGTAACCTATGTTGGTGTCAATTATTTGGGGATAACGACGACGCTTTGGCTCCCTTTTTCGGGAACGCTGCTCGACATTGGGCCATTTTATTACGGACTGGTATTTTTTGTATTGGTGGGAACAACCAATGCCGTCAATTTGACCGATGGACTCGATGGGCTGGCTTCTGGTACGGTTATGGTTGCGATGCTTGCCTATACCTTTGTTTGTCTGCATTTTGCCAAGATGGAATTGGCGGCTTTTTGCATGGCAAGTGTTGGCGCGACGCTTGCATTTTTAAGATTTAATGCCCATCCGGCTAAAGTTTTTATGGGAGATACTGGTTCGTTGGCTCTTGGTGGAGCGTTAGCGGCTGTTGCCATTTTGACAAAAACAGAAATTTTGCTCGTGCTGATTGGCGGGATTTTTGTTATAGAAGCTTTGTCGGTCATCATACAGGTAACGTCTTTTAAAACAAGAGGGAAACGAGTGTTTTTGATGAGCCCGATCCATCATCATTTTGAGCTGAAAGGCTGGTCGGAAAACAAGGTCGTAGGGGTTTTCTGGTCAGTGGGAATAATATTTAGTATAATTGCGATAGGTATATTGAAGTTAAGCTAAGCTGGAGGGGACAACGTGGAGTTTGTAAATAGGAGATATTTGGTGGTTGGTGCCGGAATCAGTGGAATCGCTGCGGCCAAACTGGCCAAGAAAATGGGCGCATCAGTTTGTTTAACCGATGCCAAAGAGGAAGCCGACATAAAATATGATTTGGCTGCACTTAGGGCAGTTGGTATCGAGTTAGCGTTAGGCGAGCAAACGGAGGCTCTTTTGACGGATGTGGACTGTATCATCGTTTCACCAGCAGTGCCAATCGGAATTGCTTTACTGCAAAAAGCAAAGCAAAAAGGAATTGCGGTCATAAGCGAAGTCGAAATGGCTTATCGATTAGCTCAGGCGCCGCTTTATGCTGTAACTGGAACCAATGGAAAAACGACGACGACAACGCTTTTGGGACTGCTTTTAAAAGAACGTTATGAAAAAGTCGGTGTGGGTGGAAATATCGGCAATCCGCTTTGTGAAGAAGTCACTAGAGTTGGCACGGACGGCTGTACAATTGCGGAAATCTCAAGTTATCAGCTAGAAGGCGTTGAAGCATTTCATCCGCATATCGCGGCGGTGCTCAATGTTACGCCGGATCATATAGCAAGGCATGGATCGGTCGATGTATATCAGTCAGTCAAAGAACGCATTTTTTCACAACAGACAGATGAAGATTTTCTCGTACTCAATTATGATGATGCGCGTACGCGTTCAATGGCTCAGCGGACGAAAAGCCAAGTCGCTTTTTTCAGTCGCCAAGAAATTTTAAGCCAAGGCGCTTTTGTCAAAGATGGCTGGATTGTTATTGCTTGGGAAAATCAGCAGTATCCAGTTTGCCCAGTTGATGATATCCTTATCAAAGGTGGGCATAATATTGAAAACGTATTGGCTGCGGTCATGGTCGCATTTTTTGCCGATGTAGCGCTCGAAAAAATGGCTCGTGTGCTAAAGAGTTTTGCTGGGGTAGAACATCGTATCGAACCGGTAAAAGTGGTAAATGGTGTTGCTTATTACAATGATTCGAAGGCAACGAATCCAGAATCTGCTATTAAGGCAGTGGAGACCTTTGCTGGACACATTATTTTGCTAGCTGGAGGACACGACAAAAATACAGATTTAAGTGAGTTCATGGGACTTGTTTGTAAGCGCGTCGATTATTTGATTCTAGTTGGTGCGGCATCTGATCGATTCAAAGAAGCCGCTTTGGCTGCTGGTTTTGGGGCAGATAAAATATATGAGGCTGGCTATTCTTTGGAAGATGCAGTGAAAAAAGCGCATGAAACAGCAAAGACGCCGCAGGTAGTTTTGTTGTCACCGGCTTGTGCCAGCTATGATATGTTTGAAGGGTATGAAGAACGTGGTCGTGCTTTTAAGCAATTAGTAAATACCTTGTAGAGAAAAACGGTGCATCTTAAAAGAGCAGGGAGTTATTGCAGTGAAGATAATCGTATCGGGTGGAGGTACTGGCGGACATATTTATCCGGCGGTTACTTTAATAAAGACCATCCAGAAAAAAATCAAGGATGTTGAAATCCTCTATGTCGGGACTAAGGTTGGCTTGGAGGCAGATATCATACCAAAAGAGGGTTTGCCTTTTACGACGGTTGATATATGTGGTTTCAAGCGAAGCTTTTCACTGGGAAACATCAAAACGATTGGCCGGGCAGTCCATGGAATAGGACAGGCTTATGCAATCGTAAAAAAGTTCCGTCCAGATGTCGTTGTGGGAACTGGGGGTTATGTATGTGGGCCGATTCTACTAGCGGCAAGCTTGATGGGCGTACCGACATTGATACAGGAACAAAATGTCATCGCCGGAATTACCAATAAGATTTTATCGCATTTTGTGACGAAGATTGCAGTGGGAAGTAAAGATGCACTGGCAAATTTTCCGGCAGATAAAGTCGTTTTTACGGGAAATCCCATTCGGGCTGAAGTTTTAGAGACAGACCGAGTTGCAGCCTTTACTCGTTTTGGCCTTGATCCCAAGAAAAAAACGGTCTTGATTTCAGGGGGAAGCCGCGGGGCTAGGAGCATCAATAATGCTTGTATCGACGTGCATCGCCATTTTGCCGGAAGTGAGCATGTACAGTTCTTGCATGTAACTGGGCAAAAGGAGTATGCGGCAGTTCTTGAAAAAATAGAAGGTGCTGGTGTGGATTTGACTCGCGTGGACAATATCTTGGTGGAACCTTACCTTTACGATATGCCAAGTGCTATGGCGATTGCGGATCTAGCGATATTCAGAGCAGGTGCAACGGGATTGGCCGAACTCACGGCTAAAGGTATCCCGGCGATACTTATACCATATCCATATGCAGCGGAAAATCATCAGGAATTCAATGCGAAGGCATTTGCAGACCAGGGTGCAGGTGTGATGATTAAAAACAAGGATATCAGTGCGACGAGATTGATCGCTGTTTTAGATGAATTGCTGCAAGATGATGAAAAGCTGCAGCAAATGGCCGCTGCCAGCCAGGCACTCGGTCGACCAAAGGCTGCAGATGATATTGCAGATATGATTATAGAGTTAGCTCAAAAAGGATAGAAATGGAGCAATGAGGCATGAAAAAGGGGGAAATGTCGTTGCTGGAAAATATAAATAAAATTCATTTTGTTGGCATCGGGGGCGCGGGAATGAGCGCCATTGCAAAAATTTTGGTGGAGAAAAAATACATTGTATCAGGGTCGGATCTTCATGGATCTGAATTAGTTGAGAAGTTAAAAGCACAAGGTGCGAAAATTTTCCAAGGGCATTGCCCTAAAAATGTGGAAGGCGTTGATGCTATTGTTGTTTCAACGGCTATTTCAGAAGATAATCCAGAGGTTGTAGCGGCGAAACAGGCGGGCATAAAAATCTTCCATCGCTCGGATATTGTAGCGGCATTGATGAATTCTGCAAGTGGTATTGCTGTTGCAGGAGCACATGGCAAGACAACGACAACATCGATGCTGGCGGTTGTTCTTGACAATGCAGGCGTGTCGCCAACTATTATTATCGGTGGGGAAGTCGATTATCTTGGCAGCAACGCGAAGCTAGGCCAGGGCAAATATCTTGTCGCTGAAGCAGATGAAAGCGATGGGTCATTTTTGAAACTCTTGCCGAAGATTGCCGTTGTGACGAATATAGAAAATGATCATATGGATCATTATGGCAGTATGGAAAACATACGAAAAGCATTTCGTCAATTTTTGCAGAATCTGCCGAAAGAAGATGGATTGGCAGTTCTTTGTTTTGACAACGAAAATATCCGGGATATAGCAAAAATATCGGATCGCCGCTATATCTCATATGCAATTGAGCATAAAGCAGATTATCAAGCGGTTGATATTCATACGGATGTCGATGGAACATCGTTTGATGTCGTGCACGATGGCGAAAACCTCGGGCGCATTGTTCTTAAAGTGCCGGGCTGCCATAATGTACTCAATGCTTTAGCTGCAACGGCTGTGAGCTTGGAACTTGGCTTGTCCTTAAAACAGGTTGCAGCAGGATTTTCCTATTTCCACGGTGCAAAACGTCGGTTTCAAACCAAAGGGAAAATCGATGGCGTATGGGTTGTAGACGATTATGCGCATCATCCGACAGAAATCAGCACGACGCTGAAAGCTGCTAAACAAACAAAGCCGCAGCGCGTAATTTGTGCATTTCAGCCGCATCGCTATACAAGAACCCAGCTTTTGCAAAAAGAGTATGGGAGCTGCTTTGCAGAAGCAGACCTTTTGGTTTTGACAAATATTTACTCTGCAGGAGAATCTCCAATCGAAGGTATCGACGGAGAGACGATTGTAAAAGAAGTGAAAAAACAAACGGGTCAAAATGTTGTTTATATAGAAAAAGAAGAAGATGTAGCGCCGTATCTTAAAACGATTGTCCAAAAAGGCGATCTCGTTTTGTCTATGGGTGCTGGTACGATTTATCGCAGCGGAGAACAGCTCGTTGCTTTGCTTCAAGAAGCCGAGTCTTAATTAGGAGGGGTCTTAGTTGAAAGATAAAAATATTATTGTACTCATGGGCGGACCTTCAGCAGAAGCTGAGGTTTCTCGCAGATCTGGTGCGGCAATTTTGCAGGCCTTGCTGGAAAAAGGTTATAAGGCCAAGGGGTTAGAACTTGACCCGCCGAATTTAGCCGGACAGCTTAAAGAACTAAAATGCGATGTTGTCTTTAATGCCGTTCATGGGAAATTTGGTGAAGATGGTTCTTTGCAGGGAATGCTCGATATGATCGGGATGCCATATACGGGCTCAGGCTTGTTAGCCAGTGCTGTTACAATGGATAAAGTCGCCTCCAAACAAGTTTTTGAGGCAAAAGGCATTTCTACACCACGTTCGAAGTCTTATCATAGCGATGATCAAGCACGGAATCTGTCCAAAGAGATTGCAGCAGAATTTTCTTTGCCCTTGGTGGTTAAAGCAGCCTCTCAAGGATCGAGCATTGGTGTTGTGATTGTAGAAAAGGCCGATGAAATCGAAGAAGCGGTGAAGACGGCTTTTTCCTATAGTGAAGAGGTTTTGGTGGAAGAGTTCATCAAAGGGCGTGAATTAACTATTGCCGTTTGGAATACAGAACCAAAAGAAGCCTTCCCTATCATTGAAATCGTGCCGCATTCTGGGCGTTATGATTATGAAAGCAAATATACACAAGGTGCTGCGGATCATATTATTCCAGCGAGAATTGATGCAGCATTGACTGAAAAAATACAAAAATTAGCAATAAAGACGTTTACCGGTGTAGGTTGCAGCGGCATCGCCAGAGTAGATATGATGCTCAGTGAAGATGATCAGCCATATGTCTTAGAGGTGAATTCTAGCCCGGGAATGACTGAATTGTCGCTAGTTCCGGATGCGGCTAGAGCGAAAGGCTTGTCTTTTGCGGATTTATGTGAAAAGATACTTCAAATGGTAAAGCTGTAAGCTAGAGAAACTCTTAGTTTATAGAAGGTGCTCTTTTTATAAGGGCAAGGTTTATATATAAGGTCTTTCGTAGGAAATAATGTACAATAGGTGGTGAAGGCTTATGGAACCACAGCAAGAAAAACGGCGGGTGTTTTCCAAACAGGCAGCAGCTATGCTGATTGGGATGGTTGTGTTAGTCGTTTTTGCAGTAGCGATTGTCTATTCTCCGTTTTTCATCGTGAAGTCGGTCATCATCAAAGGAAATCAATATGTGTCTGAACAAGAAATTCGTCAAGTTGCTGGAATAAAAGGGCAGGAAAATATGTTTTTGTTGACGACGAGTCTTATGCAGCAGCGCTTAAATAAAGATTTGCGCATTGAACAAGCAACTGTGCGAAGATCGTTTCCAAGTACACTTGAAGTCACTGTCACTGAACGGGTTCCGGTTGCAACAATTGCCTGCAATTATGGCTTTTTGGATTTAGGACAGACCGGAGTAGTGTTGAGTGCATATCGCAAGTTTAAGACAATGCAGGTGCCGGCAATTACCGGGGTAACCCTCGATGACCTTTATGTTGGTGACCAAGTGGAAAACATCACGGTGCAGAAGGCTTTGGAATTTTTGTCATATCTCGATGAAGATTCGCGTAGGCAGCTTTCTGAAGTCAATGTTGCTGAACCAGAACATATTACAGCCTATACAGCTGGCGGCGTGCAGATTCGTTTAGGCACGACAGAGCGCATGGTTGAAAAGGCAAAGAATACGCAAAATTTTTTGGCTGATTTGAAATCGATGAAATATCCAATCGAATATATTGATTTTAATTACTCAGCTCCATTTATAAAATTCAAAAAGTAAGAGAGGAAAAGACGTATGCTGTCGATAAAACAAGGTCGTTACTCTATAGCGTTTGTCTGTATGGTGCTGGGATTTATGCTGGCGGTACAGTTCAGAACAACACAGGATATGAAATCAACATTGCCATATCAGCGGGTTGAAGAATTATCCGAGCGGCTTTTGCAAACAGAAAAAGAACGCGATAGTTTGCAAGAGGAAATAAATGCGTTGAAAAATGTTTCGGGAGGACAAACCGAAACCAAAGCGGCCAAAGACTTGCAAATGCAGGCCGCAACGGTTCCTGTCAAAGGGCCGGGAGTTGTTGTGACGATTGATGACAGCAAGACAGCATCGAAAGCTGGGGAAAATCCCAATTTGTACTTGATTCATGATGACGATCTTCTGCGGGTCATCAATGAACTGAGGGCAGCTGGAGCGGAAGCGTTGTCCATTAATGGACAA
>RCMY010004754.1_pt1 | contig 11646 bp, 9 predicted proteins | sample 2041341 | NCBI WGS metagenome assembly RCMY01 (sample SAMN09708234, study PRJNA481090) | Marine sediment metagenome, whole genome shotgun sequencing project.
AGCTACTTGACCGCTGCCATCATCACGGTGTTTTATCTCGCACTTATTCCGCCATTAGGCTTCGTTGGTGCAGCGGCGGCATTTTTGCTCGCTACCCTGGTTCAATTCAGCTTAATTTACCGAGCGTCGCTTCAGTTTTATGATATGCAGCTTGCCCTGCTGCCATTCGTAGGCATGGCATTGATCGCGGGCAGCGGTGCCTTGGTGGCAGCGATGCTGGCCCCGCAAACAAGTTTTTGGATTGACCTGCTGCTACGCACACTGATTTACGTCATCACAGCCGCTGCTGTCATCGCCGTTCCACTCTCTGACCCGAAAATGCGGGAAAAAGTATGGAGCTACGTTGTACCTCTGTTTAACAAGCTGAGAGGCAACAGAACGCAGCGCTAGCCGTTCGCATGCTGGCGCAGAATGGCTGCCATTTTCTTGCCAATAACAGCCGCCGAAAAGTTTTCCTCCACGTTTTGCCGGCCGTTTCTTTGGTACGTCTGCCACTTATCACCATCATCAATGAGCTGGCAAACTGCATCTGCAACAGCCTTGGAAGACCTGTCTTTAACTAGTAAGGCATCACGTTCGTGGTTCAGGCACTCTGGAATGCCCCCCACGCGTGTCGCAATGGGAATACAACCGCTGGCCTGGGCTTCTTGTAATACCACACCCTGCGTTTCCACGTGTTCATCATGTCTTTTGTTACTTACACTTGGTAGCACGAAAAGTTGGCAGGAAGAAAACAAATTCTTTAGTGGCTCGCCAGCAAGAGAGCCATGCAGTGTGACGTAATCGGTTAGCCCAAGGCGTTCAATCAATCGAGATAGCCTGGCTGCCTCCGGCCCCTCGCCAACTATATGGTATTGAATTGCTATACCTGAGTTAAGCAATCGACGCATTGCAAGTAACGCGTATCCATAGCCTTTTTCTCTATTCAATCTTGCTACTGTAAGAATATATATGGCCGTGTCGTCGGCGAAAACGTGTTCGCGATACGAGAACTCTTCCAATGGCAGACCTTGCGGCAACACGACCACTTTTTTTGGATCGCACCCCAGCTCACAGACCTGTTCTTTTGCACCGCACGTATTAACCAGAACTATCTCTACGTGATCGTAGAGTAGTTTCCGTTTGCTAGAACTTAGTTGGCTAACGCCAGCCGGAGGTAAGCCGTGAAACGTCATCAACATCGGGATATCAAACAGCTTCGCATAATGTAAAAACTCGTACGCTATTGACTCTCCGTGAGAATGACAAATATTGACCTTTCCATAATATTTACCAGCAAGGCCAAACTGTAGCATCTTAAAAAAAGTTACCTTTCGCCGAGGGCCATAGGTTGCAAACTCTTTAGCTAGTCGCCAACTCTTTACTATCTTTTTTGTCCACTGGCGAGGCTCTGCAACAGAAGAAAACAAAAACTTTACGGAGTCCGTCATTCGATGCGGATAAAGCCCAACGATATGACTACGTAAATTTAGGTGGTCCACTTTGCCGTGATATTTCTTATTTCCAGCATTAAGAGTACAAATCGCGAAATCTATGTCATTAAGTTGTAGTTGTTCTAAATAAGTATCAATCCACGGTTGGTTTATTGCAGGGAATCTAGGGGCAATGACAAGAACTTTCATACAGCAGCCTCCAGCGCAGGCCTATTTTGTTTGTTAAAAGTTGCTGGAAGCTTGAGCGTGCAACTAGAAAAGTAGTGCGAACGGCGTACGCAAATAAAGTTGGTAGTAGCAAAGCTTTCAGTTCCGTTGCTATTCGCCAGGCAATCGTCGCGCATGACTTAACAACAAAATGTAAATAGCGTACCTTTCAGAGTGTAGCATATGCATCCGGCAGCTTTACCGTGGGTGAGTGTCGGCGCATAAAATACAGAATGTGCATTACACACTAAATAGCCAAGGAAGGCACACAGAAGGCACAAACGACATTAGTACCGTTTCACTTCAGTACTATTAACGTACTATATGCGGCACACCGCACAATTAGCTAAAACAGTGCACGCTCATGTTGCTAGGTCGCAGAACCTGACATAGTATTTAGGTTGATAAACAATCAAAACTCAATAGGAACACATTATGCACGTGAAGAATAATTTCTTTAACCGGTACGTCAAGTCGCTCGCATCGGGAACGATAAGACCGAGACTAACCTTACGAGTAGCGCTCATCTCGGCACTCGTTTTTGGCTTTGCTAACGTATCGCAGGCTAAAGTTTTCTTTGAAGACAACTTTGAAAACGGCAGCGTGAATGCCAGCCCGAGTCCTAAATGGTCATGGAAGGCACCGATATCCGCAGGCAACATCAGCTCGGGAATGATGTATAGCGATAACAATAGTGATATTTATTCCGTTTCATCTAAAGTTGCGAACGCTGGAAAGCACTCTCTTCGTCTTGATTTCAACGGCAGAAACAACTGGTGCAATATGTGCGGCTCGAAGACTGTAAAGCTGACGCAATCGGACGTAAACTCAGGCTGCGTGTCAGTGACGGGGGCACCTTGGCATAATGTGCTTTACAACAAAACAAATGGATTCAGCACGTGGCAGATCACCAACAGCAGCTCGAACAAAGTGTGTTTCAAAGATGGAAAAGCTGTCAACAACTCGTTAACTACCAATAATAGGCTAGCTGCGGGAGACGAAATCAAGATTCCCTATCAGTGTGGAATCAACGGCATCGTTGGCCGTAACAAAGACAGGCGGTCAGATTGCGACAAAGCGATTAACTACCTAAACGGCCAGACCGCTAGTGATTTAGGTTACGGACAGACTCTATCGCGGCGCTTCTACATGTATATTCCAAAGGAAACTGTGCTGCCTGGCGTTACCTTGAAGCTAGGTTATTCTCACTTCAGAAGAGGCGGTTCATTGGTGAACTATACGCTCAAGCTTTCAACGCAGAGAAATTCAACCATATCACTCACTGCGCCAGGCGGAAAATACAATACAAATAGCAGTGGCTATGCAGTGCAAAAAGGCGTGTGGCATTATTTTGAAGAGGTTTTTAAGAGGGAAAGTTCTGCTTCAGCAAATGATGGCAGTTACAAACTGTATACGGGAGCCGTAACGAAGGGCGACAAATTAAAGACACCGCACGTCAGTCAGAATAATCTGAAGCTTGGTTCTTTCGTTGACATGTCATTTATGGGCAATTTTCAGCATTTTAATGACGCGAAGGGTTACATCTATTTCGATGACATCCTTATTTCGGACAGCTATGTGGGACCGAATGGTAGTAAAGCTGGAAACGGCAGCCCGGCTGCTACGCCTGAAGAACCAAGTCCACCTGCTCCGCCAAAACTATCCCAGCGGTAGCTACAACGGTTTCTTGAACTAAGTTTTTCCTTATTGGTTCTTTTGCTGAGAAGGTGGGGCATTGCTCCACCTTCTAATTAAGACACCGAGGTGCGGCTATTATCCTGCGGCCGAACAAACTAAGAAACCCAAAATTCGTTCTAGCTGGTCGACGTTTCAAATCACAAGCTTCCTGTATTGATCTGGCAACCATCCCCAGCGTCTTTGTTTCTTTTCATTAGCTTTCTGGAATTTTTCAAGCTCTGAATAGAAACCTTCATATCCCGCGATTGCCTCATCAAGCAACGAATTAGCATACTCATATAGTCTTTTGTCGAGAGTATTGTATGCTTCTATTATTCGTATCGCGCTCTCGTCTACTTCGCGAATAGATTTTCTAACTTTGGAAACGTTTTCCCTGATGTAATAAGGTGGCGTTTGCCAACCCATCAATTTACTAAGCATAAAGATTGATTCATCGAACCTTTCGGTTATTCCAAGCCAGATAAAACGTTGCGTTATATTAGTTTTAACTTTGGTTAGTAGGCTGTCGTCACAACGATTGAAAGCGTATTCTGCAAGATCACCATTAAGAAAGCGACATTGGCCATTGTTCATGCCAATCGCAATGCCACTTGAGACAAACTCTTCAATTGACATGTCGCCACCTTCAACCTGTGAGTGAAGAGGGTTACGTTGGTTTTTTTTGATATAGTAATATTGAGATACTACCCTCTCGACAGGATCTCTTAAAATACTGATGTAGTTCGCATTGCCTGGTAAATAGGCGTGCAGGCCAAAAGGCATATGGCCTTTTAATAAGCGAATGTGTTCTTTACCTTCGATTGGCGCATCAATAAATTTTTTAATCTCTGGATCTTGGTACTTCGCGCCGAATAAGTTGCACGTTTCCTTAGGGGCATAGCGTTTGTTTAGTATCAAATGAAATGTGCTACCCGCAGTTTTAGGTATATGCACGAAAATTAACTTGTCGCTAGTCTTTGTAGTCATTGGAACGCAGCCCTAAAGTTTATAATAAAAGCAGTTAATAGAGGTATGGCTAGCCGTTAGCTATAGCTTTTTAGCAGATTTGACACTTAGCCTGCATATCCTGCGTGGGCGTAATCTACTATTTGAGATAAGACACTACGGCTCTGAATTTTCCACCAGGAGCAATTGGAATTTCGTCGACCAGTTGTATATCGATTCGCATCGATTCTCCAAGCCGTTTTTTTACTTCATTTTTGATTTTTGGCAACAATTTTTTGTCAAAGCCCTTTGACGGAACAATAGTCAATTGGACTGACTGCAGCTCGTACTGCGCGTATTGTGCTTTCAAGATAGGGAAACCTTTCAAAACGGGGCTTAATCTGCCAATGGATCTTCCATCCGCAGTTCGAATGACGTCATCTTTTCTGCCTTCGATAGAACTCAAAATTGGAGTGTTTAATCCGCACTCGCAACGGGAGCCTAAAGCGGCCATATCGCCAATGGAATAACGTATAAGCGGAAATGCACGATTAAGAAATCCGGTGCAAACGACATTTCCGACCTCCCCTTTTGGTACAGGAGAACCATCATCATCCAAAATTTCCAATACACCATAGTCAGGTCGAACATGATATGAACCGTTAATGCATTGAGCTACGAACACGCTCATCTCTGCGCTGCCATATTGATCGTATACTTTGCAGCAAAACGCCTCTTCAATTGCTGCCCTTTGCTCTTCACTAAGCGTTTCAGCCGAAGTAACAATGGCATTCACCTTTATGTTACGACCAGTTTGCAGCAAATGCATAGCAATACGATAAATAGATGAGGGATATGACTCTATATACTCAGGCGCATAGCTTGCTATCTTGTCAACATAGTGAGGTAAATAGCTATCAGAGAGATGATACGACGACATTAATAATGATCGCTGAAAAAAACTATTTCTCCAAAATGGTGCGCGACTAGCAGCATGCGGTACAACAACCCTACCGCCTATCACGATGTGTTTTTTATCAGAATCAAGCCCAATTGACTGCAAGTAATTATCAAAAAAAGCATAGTTAATTTGACGACTCCGGCTATCACACTTTACTGCGAGCGGTGTTCCCGTAGTACCTGTTGTATGCACCGTTAACAGCGAGCTGTGTTCCTCCGCTCTGGAAACGAACTGTTCATAGTTTTTCAAAATCGTTTCTTTTGTTAACACCGGAATTTTTTGCAGTTCGTCGATACTGTTTAGCCGCTTAAATTCATTCGCAGCCGCCTTGCTGTAATATTCTGTATTCTCGATAGCAAATTCAACAATATCGTTAAGGGCTTTCAATTGGTAAAGATCAAAATCAGCAGATTGCCAGTCATCTCGACCTTTTATCTCGGCTCTGCATCGTTTGTACTCGCCACTAATACGCGTCGACTTGAGTTGATAACCTTTGAGAGCTACCGCGACATTCTGTAGAAACACCGGCAACGCTACATAAAGTTTGTCAATAATTTGCTTATTCATTTAGAACAAATATTCCACTACGCTTTGAATTAAAAAGAGAAGTACACCGGGGCAAAGTAATATTAGTCAAAAGGTTAGGTGCTCCCCTATTCGGCAAAACTTTTTTTGTCTACGCAAAACCGCTCCCATCTGGTCCTAACGGTGTTTGGCGCCGCTAATTGGTCACATTTTTTCTGCATCTTTCTTTCACGCGGCTATAAAATGCACCGAGGTAATTCTATTGCGAATCGCACGACGAATAAGTTTTTAGAAGCTTCTTCCCGACAACCTCGTATGAGTATTTTTCTTCAATCAACTTTCGGCCATTAACTGAAAGCTCTTCACGCAGAGCTTCATTTCGGTTTAAAAGAACAATTTTGGCAGTGAAGTCTTTAGCTGATTCAGCGAATATCACGTGCTTGCCGTCAATAACATCTATACCTTCACAGGCGATTGGGTGCGCTACGATAGGAATCCCCATCGCTAATGCATCAAGTACTTTTAGCTTTGTGCCACCACCATCTACTATAGGACAAACATATATATCAGCGCTCTCCATCAACGGTAGAATATCGTCTACAAAACCTGTGACCCGAAATCGTTCATCATCGTCTGCCAGCCTATTAAGCGCGTTCACCCTCCCTCTACCTACGACCGTCATCGTCGCGTGATCCACCTCTTCTCTTAATGTTGGCCAAATATGATCTGCGAAAAACAACATAGCCGCTTTATTTGGATACCATTCCAAGCCACCCACGAATATCAGATTTGCTGTGTCTTTGCTAACATAAGAGCTTGTTCTAGAGAAATACTTTAAGTCAACACCATTCGGAATAGATGTCGTTTTAGTAGCCTCTCTGCCGTCTAGTATTTTTGCATCGAACTCTGAACACGTAACATTCAATGCGATATTTTTACAAACCTTATCTTCTAGTTTTCTAAGTTTCTTCGCTTGCGATTTAAGAAAATAACTCAATGGAGGCTTCGCGTTCTCGGCCCTCCTCTGCATCATTTGCGACTCAATGTTATGGTGATTTAAAATAATGGGAATATTAGTCTTTTCAACGTATTGATGTAGCCCTAGAGTATCGAGGTGCACAAGATCAAAACTTCCGTTTTTAATTAGCGCATCTACTTGCTCCAACATGTTTTGATTTCTGAGTGAAACAACGTCGTAAGCATCGCTTGAAAACAGCGACTTAAAGCCATTGATACTTTTGTTGGCTTTACGATTATAGTTACCCCCATGCGGGACGAGTATCACCTCATCGCAGAGCTCGCTCAAAGCAGCCTGGACTGTGTCGACTCCTTGTGCGTAATCGCCGTAGTAGGCTGTGATTTTCGAGTACGTTGCAAGAGAGAGAAGCGTGACATCCTCAGACTTTGCTACGATCTTTAGCATGTTATAGCTTCTTTGCATTGCGCCACCTTTGGGAGGGTAAGGCGCGAAATGCGATATCCAAAGTATTTTCATAATTTATCGACTTCTCATAGGAACAATTCTTGAACCACTATTTTCAACATAACAAACAGCTAAAATTTAATTTTTATTGCAGGCTTGCGGTCGCGCAACCATACCTCTAGTTGCTTTATAAGCGACAGCTGTTGATTTATTTGTATGCAAGCCAAAAAACTTCTTACGCGTCGTGATAACAAAACGAAACCCCCTGGTTTCGCCAAGCTTAATTAGGACGGTTACATATCTCATGCGCTATTGATGAGTCATTTCGACTTGGCAATAGCGACGTTTCGTGCAGCAACGCAGAATGCTAGATTGATCCACATAAAAGGATAGTATGCTACCGACACAAACTGGCCGGCGATTAGAAACCCAATAAATCCCACATTTAAACCAATGCTGATGGCATAAAGCCAAGACCCTTTTTCATCGCGACTAGCTTCAAGTGATCGAATTGATCTAGTGCACCGAAAGTGTGACCAAATCAGCATGCAGTACACAAACAAGCCGATGTAACCAGTATCTGTCCCTACCTGTATGAAAATATTGTGCGGCAGCTCTGCTTTGCTTACGAGCAAGTCATTTGAATGGTGGTGTTGATAATAAATTGGAAAGTTATAAAACCCGACACCAAGCCAAGGGTATTCCGCAAGCATATCAATTCCATGCTCCCAGTAGAGTAGGCGCTGTTGCGACGTCTTATCCTCTCCCATATTCTGGAAACGCTGCATCTGCTCTGCGGGTAATAATTTATAGCCTAGATAAGCTACAAAGATAAATACGAACAGCCCTTTGAAAGAAATTTTATGGCGGAAAGTTATTAGCAATTGAACCAGCAAACCAATCTGACTGCCGCGAGAACTTGCCCCTATAACCGTCATGGCCGCAGTTATAGGAAAAGTTGCTAATGAATATTTTTTGAATCGAGTTAGATGCGGTTGTAACGCACTAAAAAAGAAAAATGAAAGACCACCAAATATCAACATTTGAATCGCCAATTCACCGGAATTCTGGAAAAACCCGGGGGGTCCCTTTATTCCCCAGGAAGTAAAAGCAAAGCCCCTCATAGCCCAAACGCGAGCACCAAACAGAGAAATCTTGAAACTGGCTAGCATGAAGATCAATAGAAAAATAAACAGTCTCTTTTCGCTAGTTACTATGTTGATAATTAGAAAATAGATGATTAGCCAAGTATAAAAAAACTCTAAATACTTAAAAGAGATCTTTGGATTGTACGCTTGCAAACTCGATAAAATGATTACAACAAAAAAAAGTACCATCCAAACATTAGTTGCATCCCTGACCCAACGACGATCCTTGTCTATCATCCAGCCGGCAGCGGAGAGTAATATAAACACCTGTGACCATGGCAGAAAATTTATTGCTGGAAAAATCGAGTGGGGGCGCACGTACTCGAAAAGCAAATAGCAGCAGATCATCCAAAAAGAAAAATGCTCCCTCCTGAAATGACGCCAGATCGCTCCCGGCTTGAGAGCTAGGAAGTCGTCCATTATTTAGCCGCTAATAGTGCAAGGCTTGCTGCTACTACCCTTTGTTCGCAGCGTGAGAAAAATTTTTCGTTCGCACAGTACGGATCATGAATATAGGCACAAGGGTTTGACTCCCAAAGCCCGGCAAGTGTGAGTTGTACATCGGTCTTCGAAAGGCTAGTAAAATGCTCAAGGTGTTTAGGCTCCATCACAACGATGAGGTCGTCAGGCGTGATTTCTATACTGCGTAAATTTTGTGAGCGATGCTGACTTAAATCGATACCAACTGTGTGAGCAAATGCGATAGCGCGCGGATCGGCGAGTGCACCGTCTTTACAGGCAATACCTAGTGAAATTGCATTAGCCTCCCGCGATTTAGCTACGGCTTCACCGAGTGGGCTGCGACAAATGTTGCCATGACAGACAAATACCAAGCGATCAACGCGAGACCAGTCAACTTGGCTATACTTACGAAAGTAACCGAGAACAGTTAAAACCTTGAACAAAACGTACTTAAAAAAGCCGCGCTTCGACCCAAAACTATCTTTAATCGCATTCGTGAGGCGCTGCAACTTTCTACTCCCTTTTCTAACCCTTATTGATATAACGGGCTATTAATGTCTCTAAAAACAGTTTTTGTGTTAGACGCAGCTCAACGCAGCGCCCTTGCCACGGTGCGCTCGCTGGGAGCGCAAAATAATCTGAAAATCATAGCTGGCGATGAATGTTCGAGCGCTTTAGCCGGTGCCTCGAGATTTTGCGACCAGTACGTTCAATATCCTTCACCACAGAGTGAACCTTTAAAGTTTTTGAGCTGGCTGAGCGATTTCATCGAGCAGAACAACATTGATTTCCTGCAGCCGGTAACAGAGGTCAGTAGTCAATTGTTGGTTATGCACGCTACAGATTTGCCGCCTTGTGTTTTGCCATTCGCTCCGTTGCAAGTCATTCATTCGCTCGCAAACAAATGGCTTCTTACTAATTTAGCATCAAAGCTGGCAATTCCCCACCCAGAAACAAAGTATTTTGCAATCGCCGCTGATCTGGATGTGACTTCGGTAACTGATTATCCCGTCGTGATCAAACCATGCATGTCAAAAATATGGCTTGAAGACCGTTGGCTGGCAAGCACGGTACACGTTGCACGCTCACAGGCGGAGTTGAAAGATTTGCTTGGGCGAGAATATTTTCAGCATCCGTTTATGCTTCAAGAGTTCATCCCTGGCACCGGCGCTGGCATTTTTGCACTGTACGCGAGTGGCGAGCCGATCGTATATTTCGCGCATCGCCGGTTACGAGAAAAGCCGCCAGGCGGCGGTGTAAGCGTGCTGTCGGAGAGTCGCTTGTCAGATCCGCAGCTGAAAGACTACTCAGAAAAGCTGTTAAAGGCGGTAGGCTGGCATGGCGTGGCTATGGTGGAGTATCGGGTTACCCCCGATGGCAAACCTTACTTAATGGAAGTCAACACGCGGTTCTGGGGGTCTTTACAATTGTCGATTGATTCAGGGGTAGATTTCCCTTGGCTACTTTACCGAGTTGCCACGGGTGAGCAGGTTAACGTCGTTGAGCAATATACAACCGGTCAACGCCTGCGCTGGTTATTGGGCGATCTTGATCGCTTGTATCTCGTCTTGAGGGATTCTCGCACTTATAGCGCGGCTGCTAAAATGCGTGCTATAAGAGAATTTTTGACGCCTTCATGGGGTAATAGTCGTCAGGAAATTTTTCGCTTTAGTGATATGCGACCCGCTATGCACGAACTAAAAGAGTATGTGAGGCAGCTTATAGGTTAAGCAGTCGAGCGTATATTTGCTCATAGCGGTTCAGCATGACTTCAATATCGTAATCCGCTCTGGCAGCCGCCCTGCCCTGCTCGGCAATTTTAGCGGTGAAATCAGGCTCTGCCACCAAGCGCTTTACCCCCTCAGCCAGCGCTTCGGGCGAACCAACGTCTACCAGCAAGCCTGTCTTTTCGGTCTCAATAATTTCTTCTGGTCCGCCACAGCGGCTGGCAATCACCGGTAGACCGGCGGCCATCGCTTCGATGGTTGAGATGGAAAAACCTTCGGAGGTGGAAGGTAGTAGAAAGATATCAAGATTGGATAGAAATTCTGCACTGTCGCCCTGAAAGCCGAGAAAATGCACATTGCTTTCCACTCCAAGCGCTTTGCGCTGTTCCTCCAGCTGCTCGGTTAAGCCGCTTTTTCCCTGCCCCGCTATAACGAAATGAACGTGGGGAAAATCTGCTTGCAGCTGCGCCGCTACTTCTATCAATAGGTCATAACCTTTCGCCGGACGAATGTTGCCAAGGCAGCCAATTAGCACGGCGTTGTCTGGTAGCTCCAACTCTGTACGAATTCTATGCGCGTGTGGCAGCTGATAGTCCTCAGTTGCTATGCCGTTATAAATTACCTCGGTCTTGCGGTCGTTCAACATACCCTGCTGTTTAACTTGCTGGCGCAAGTTATTTGACACCACCACAAAGCGGCGTATGCCGGTATTCATGATTTTAGATTTCAAGCGTCGAAAGCGCTCGTCCGGGCTTATATCGACCATGCCATGATAACTGGCGACTACCGGAGTGGCGGTTATCATACCGGCGATTGCTGCATACAAATTGGAACCCAGCAGGTGCGACTGTATTAAATCAACGTCTTCTTTTCTGATTAGTTGAAATAGATACTGCACGTAATCCCACATAAAAGTGCCCTTGGTGTTGTATATTAAGGGTGTCAGTCCGCGTCGGGCTAACTCCTCCTGCACCCAGCCTGGCCCCTTAATCAGCACTAATGATTTATAGCTGCGCTGGCGCATACGGTCAGCGAGTTCGATAAAAACTGTTTCGGCGCCACCTGGTCCAGTGGTATCAATAATATGTAAAATTGTTTTCATACGTTGTTTTTCTGTTTGCCGACACTACGACTATGC
>RCMY010004755.1_pt1 | contig 11645 bp, 11 predicted proteins | sample 2041341 | NCBI WGS metagenome assembly RCMY01 (sample SAMN09708234, study PRJNA481090) | Marine sediment metagenome, whole genome shotgun sequencing project.
AGATTTCCAAGTTGCGGCCAGGGGACCTGCCCGGTGTTGTACAGCTGCGAATCGAGGTTCAGTGCGGTGCTGGCCATCCAATAGATAGGGAATCCGGCGAAGAGCACGAGAACAGCGATCAGCATCCATCGACCGAGGGACCAAGTGGCTTTCTGGATCATCGTGCCATCTTTCGTTCGCGGTTGCGTTCAAATTCGGCATAAGCCTGAGCGAGTTTCAGACCGAAGGTAACCGGCTCGCCATGAATGCCGTGGCTGCGGCCGATGGTCGGGGTGAACTTATGCTCATAGGCGCGCTTTTTAATGGCAGCGAGCAACGCATCAATATCCGCCAGCAGGATATCTGACGCGCGCGCCAATTGCACCGCAAGGCACGTGTCGAGAACATCGCTCGAGGTCATGCCTTGGTGCATGAAGCGCGATTCTTCACCGACATTTTCCGCAACATTGGTCAGGAAGGCGATGACATCATGCTTCACTTCGCGCTCGATTTCGTCAATCCGCGCAACGTCAAACTTGCCCTTGGCCCAGATCGCTGCTGCCGCTTCCTTGGGCACAACGCCGAGCTCTGCGAGAGCGTCGGTTGCGTGGGCTTCGATTTCGAACCAGATCTGGAATTTCGATTCAGGTTCCCAGAGTGCAACCATTTCGGGGCGGGAATAGCGTGGGATCATGATTGGTCCTTGGACAAAGAGTGCGATTGCGGCAATGAAGTGCCTTGATTTGCGGCCCCGCTAGCACCTACGAAATGAGTCGGCAATGCAGCGACCGAAACAGGGAGAATAAAATGCGACTGGCAGTGCTCACCGGCGGCGGCGATGTTCCGGGCCTCAATCCCTGTATCCAGTCGATTGCGACTTTGGCGTGGCAGCGCGGCTGGGATGTGGTCGGTTTGCGCCGGGGCTGGGAAGGGGTGCTGGAGATTGACCCTGCCGATCCCTGGGCGAACGAAAACAGCCTGATGATGCTCGACAAGGACCGGGTCCGCGGTATCGACCGGCAGGGCGGGACGATATTACACAGTTCCCGCTGTGATCCGCGAGTGACCGATAAGGGGGATCAGACGCAGAAGGTTATCGATGTGCTCGACGCGCTGAAGGTCGATGTCCTGATCACGATGGGCGGGGACGGTACGCTGCGTTTTTCGGCCTATCTGTCCGGTCTGGGCCGCAACGTCATTTCGATTCCCAAGACGATGGACAATGATGTCTACGGCACCGATTATTGCATCGGTTTCTCGACCGCCGTCACCCGCTCGGTGCAGGCTATCAACTCGCTGCGGACCACGGCGGCTAGCCACGAACGGATCGCGGTGATCGAATTATTCGGGCGGCGATCGGGCGAGACCGCCTTGCTCTCCGGCTTTCTGTCGCAGGCCGACCGGACGGTGATTGCCGAAGTGCCGGCAGATATGGATGTGCTGCTGCCCTTGTTGCTAGAAGACAAAGCGGCCAACCCCGAATCCTATGCGATGTGTCTGGTGTCGGAAGGGGCCAAGCTTTCCGGGGCAACCGATTATGTCGACGAAATCAACAAGTCGAACACCAGCCGCGATGGCCTGAATATCGGGACACAGCTGGCGCGGGAGATCGAAGCGCGCAGCGGCCAGAGAACCATCGTCCAGGAACTCGCCTATCTGATGCGCGCCGGGGAACCGGACGCGATGGACCGGATGGTCGGCTTTGCGTTTGGCGCCCTGGCGGTGCAATTGATCGAGCAGGGCCGGATGGCCGATATGGTCTGCCTGACCGACGGCAATTACGGGACGGTACCGATCGGCACGCTGCTGGAACATAGCAAGGGGGTCAATGTTTCGGGCCTCTATGATGCCAACCAATATCGGGCGAGTCTGATACAGGTCGAAGGCATGCCGATGTTCCTATATTGAATGTAGCGCTGCTCCCGCTATATCAATCCCAGCGACCGGAAAGATGTATGGCCGTCCTTGCCGATTATGATATGGTCATGAACCGAGATACCGAGGGTCCGCGCTGCCTCGCATATATCTTTGGTGATCGCGATATCCTGTCTGCTGGGGCTGCTGTCGCCGCTCGGATGGTTGTGGACCAAGATGATCGCTGCCGAGCCCAGGGCCAGCGCGCGCTTTATGACTTCGCGGGTATAGATAGCTGCCTGATCGATTGACCCTTCGCTGACCAGTTCATCGCGGATCAACTGGTTTTTGCTGTTGAGGTGCAGAACCCGCACCCGTTCGTGACTGAGATGTGCCATATCGGCCCGCAGGTAATCGAGCAAAGCCTGCCAGCTTGCGAGGACCGGTTGGTGGCGCACCGGTTCCGAAATCAAGCGTGACGCCGCCATCTGGACCACCTTCAGCGCGGCAACGCTGGTCTCTCCCATCCCCGGAAAATTCCCCAGCGCGTCAGCATCGGCGACCAAAAGACAGGAAAAACTGCCAAATTCGTCGATCAACTGTTTGGCAAGTGGCTTTGTGTCGCGACGCGGAATGGCCAGCGCGAGCAGATATTCGACCAGTTCATGATCGTGCAGCCCGTCAGACTGACCGGTCAATATGCGCCTACGAAGCCGGGCGCGATGACCGCTGGGCTGCTTTAACGAGCCTGTCTGGAGTTCATGTCTTTCGACCATGGGTTGCTTATAATCAGAACAAACAAAGAACATATTCGATAAGCAAAAAACCGGCCGAATATGTCCAATGTCTAAAATAAGGAGCAAAAACTGGTCTGCTCAGACACTTGTACATTGCAACTTAAGGCAGACTTCTGCATTTCACCTGCGATGGAAGAAGAAATCGTAAATGACCCCGTCGGTCGCCGCTCCCGGTTTCGACTGTTCGGCGGGATATTGCTTGTTCTGATTCTACTCGCTTTGGTGGTGTTGTGGATCAGCCGGACGACATTGGCCGACAATGTTATCCAGTCCGAACTGGACCAGATGAATGTCAAAGCCAGTTACGAGATCGACGATATCGGGCTCCGCAAGCAGGTCATTCGCAATCTGGTGATCGGTGATCCGGAAAATCCGGACATGACCGCTGAACTGGTTGAGGTCGGCAATTCATTGTCCATGGGCGGTGTCGGTATCAACTGGGTCCGGGCGAGTGGCGTGAAGCTGTTCGGGCGGCTGGAAAACGGCAAGCTCAGCTTTGGCGAACTCGACAAATTTACCGATCCCGAAGACGATAGCCCGCTGGCGCTGCCGGATATGTGGTTGGGCCTGACCGATGCCAAGCTTCGCATCGACAGCGAATATGGTGTCATCGGACTGGCGTTGAACGGTCAGGGTGAGCTGCACGATGGCTTTAGCGGAGAAATCGCGGCGATCAGCCAGAACTTGGACGCTGGCGGCTGCAGCCTCAGCAAGCCGACCTTCTTTGGCGAGGTCGCGATTCGCGGCAAGAAACCGCATCTGCAAGGTCCGCTCCGGCTACCGGCGGTTACTTGCAACAATCTCGATCTGACCGCGGAAGATTTTGCTGCGCGGGTCTCGATTGACCTCGGCGAGGACCTGGCCAGCTGGTCGGGCAATATCGGTCTGATTGGCGGACCGCTTCGCTACGCCGATTATTCCGGTCAGGAAATCAAGGCCACGGTGAATTTGGCCGGTGATTTCCAACAGAGCAAAGGCGACGTGGACCTGACTGCCAGCGGGTTGAAATCTCCTTATGGACGCGCCAACGTTTCCCGCATCGAGGGACCGTTCGCGTTTGGCTATGGCACCGGGCCGATGACCGCCAGCTTCACCGGACAACCGGAAATTCGCGGTGTCCAGGTGGCTCAAAGCCTCTTGCGGCAGGCGGGCAGCCTTTCAACATCGACGGCGGGAACGCCGGTCGCTCCGATCGCCGACAGGCTCGCGAAAGCGGTCCAGCAAGCTGGAAACGGACTGGATATATCCAGCGACATCAAATTTTCGAAAGGGGCAGCGCGGACCACGCTTGCTCTCAATGCGCTTGAAGCACGCTCACGATCCGGTGCCACGCTGACGCTGAGCGATCCGTTGCTGCTCGCCTTTACCGACAAGAATATCCGGATGTTAGCCGACGGGAATATCCGGCTGGCAGGCGGTGGATTTCCAGATGCCAAATTTGTCCTCGACGACGGCAGCCTTTCTCGCGGCTTTTCCGGCCGACTCGAAATGGCGACTTATCAGGCCGGTTCGGCGCAGTTAAAAATACCCGCGCTGGCTTTCTCGCCGACCCGCCAAGGCGGGACCAATATTGACGGACGGATCATGCTGACCGGACCGCTGGGTGACGGGCAGATCACTGGACTGCAAGTACCTATCAGCGGATATGTCGGACAAAATGGTAATTTTGCGTTGTTCCGCCAATGTATCAACGTACAATTTGCCAGTCTGCGCACCGCATCCTTGCGTGCCGGACCGACCAGTGCGCGACTATGTCCGCAGGGTAATGCCATTGTCACCGGCAGCCGGTCAGGTATCAATATCGCGGCCAATGCGCCTTCGCTCAATCTGAAAGGCGCTGTGGGCAACACGCCGTTGTCGATCTCGAGCGGCATGCTCGGTTTCTCTATGGCCAACGGTCTCACGGCGCAGAATGTCGGGGTCCGGCTGGGAACCGCGGACAGTATGACCCGCCTCGACATGGCGGTACTCAGCGCTGCCTTCGGGCGCAATCTCTCCGGCCGGATCGAAGGTGCATCCGGCAAAGTCGCCAATGTTCCTCTGTTGATGGAAAATATCGCAGGTGACTGGCGCTATGAAGATGGCAAATTTCTGGCCGATGCCAGTCTGCTGGTCCGCGACGAGCAGCAGGTCGAGCGTTTCCGGCCGCTGATCAGTAACGACGTCAAACTGGGCTTTGATGGCAGTGACCTGACGGCTACCGGCTTGCTCCGCGAGCCGGAGAGCCTGATCGCGGTGGCGGCAATCGATATTGTCCACGGTCTGGCCGATAGCAAGGGAAGGGCGCTGATCGACATTCCCTCTCTGACTTTCAACAAACAACTTCAGCCGGAGCAGGTGACGCCACTCACCCTGGGTGTCATCGCCAATGTCCAAGGCGAGATATCGGGTGCTGGCCGGATCAGATGGGATAGTTCTGAGGACGGGATCAAAAGTACCGGGACTTTTCGTACCAATGGCATGAACCTCGCAGCGGCTTTCGGTCCGGTGACCGGTCTTGCGGGCGAAATTACATTTTCTGACCTGCTGGCGCTCGAGACCGGTCCGGGCCAGATAGTGAAATTGTCAGAGGTGAATCCCGGGGTGGCTGTGTTCAACGGCCAAATTCGCTATCGTCTGCTCCCGGACTTCAAGGTTCAGGTCGAGGGTGGCGAATGGCCGTTCGCGGGCGGCAAACTATATCTCGAGCCAACCATCTTGGATCTCAGCGAAGAAGCCCAACGGCGGTTGCAATTTACCGTGGAAGGCATTGATGCAGCTCAGTTCCTGACCCAGTTCGATTTCGAGAACATGACCGCGACTGGCGTGTTTGACGGCAAACTGCCGATGGTCTTCGATCAGGACGGCGGCCGGATTGTCGGGGGCTATCTGGTGGCGCGCGAAGGCGGCGGCACAGTCGCCTATGTCGGGGAATTGACCTATGAAGATATGGGCACGATGGCCAATTTCGCTTTCAACGCGCTCAAATCGATCAAATATCGCAATCTTACTATCGGGATGGATGGCGATATTGCCGGGGAGATTATCACTGAAGTGAAATTCGACGGGTTGCAGCAAGGTGAAGATGCGAGCCGGAATTTCATCACCAGACAGCTCGCCCGCATTCCGATCCAGTTTAACGTCCGGATACAGGCGCCCTTCATGCAATTGATGAGCAGCGCCAAATCTTATTATGAGCCGGAAATACTGGTCGGGCAGAATCTTCCGGCGCTGCTGCAGGCGCAAGAGAACCGGGCCAAAGCCGCGGTGAAGGTCCTACAAGAAGATGAATAGTCCATTCAGCGAGGGGAAAGCGATGATGCTTTATCAGACAAGTCAATTGACGGATCGACCATATGGTGCGATTCGCAACAAGATGAGGAGTTTAACCGCCGCCGGCCTGGTTCTTGGGGCAATGACAGGGCTTTCCGCATGTGTGCAGGTCACTGCACCGGATAAGCCGATTGTCATCAACCTTAATATCAATATCAAGCAGGAAGTGGTTTATCGCCTGGACGGTGATGCTAAGAATTTAATCAACGAGGAAGCGGATATTTTCTGATGTTTGAATATGTAAAGAAAAACAAGGCTTTGGCTGTAATCGGTGGGCTGGCTTTGGCAGCCGTTGTCGCTGTTCCGGTCATGGCGCAACGCGACCCTGCCTATGAATCTGCTCGGTCATCGGGAGCCATTGGCGAAAAGCCGGATGGCTATCTTGGCTATGTTACTTCACCTTCGCCCGCGATCAAGGCGCTGGTCGAGGATATCAATATCAAGCGCAAGGCGGCCTATACCCGCAAGGCTCAGGAAACCAATTCGACGGTAGAGCAATTCGCCTTCACCTCGGGCTGCAACCTGATCATGCGGACGGTTAGCGGCGAGAAATACCAGACGCCGACCGGCAACTGGAATACGCGGGATAGCTCCGATCCGGTGCGAGATTCTCGCTGCCTTTGAGCTAGGCCAAAATTAAACACAACGGGAAGGCGCGTCGGCTAGGCTGACGCGCCTTTTTCCTTGTCCAGTGATCCGCTGACAATATGCAGGTCACGCTGCGGGAAGGGGATCGCAATACCGTATTTACCCAGCGCCGTTTCAATTTCCCAGCAATAGGTCGCGTGGACTCTGCCCGGCTTCTTGGTCGCTTCGTCGGTCAGCCAGACGATCAGTTCGAAATCCAGACTGCTGTCGCCAAAGCCGACCAGCCAGACATCGGGCTTGCGGTTCTTGACGCCTTTCAGCGTGAACTCGACATTGTCCGCCGCTTCCAGAATAGCCTTTCTGACCAGTTCCTTGTCGGTCCCATAAGCCACGCCGACCGGAACGTGCATCCGGCGCTTGGCCTCGCGCAAGGTCCAGTTGATCACCCGCTTGTTGATGAATTCCGAATTGGGGATCAGCATGTCGATATTGTCGTTGGTGGTGATCAGCGTGCTGCGGACATTGATTTCCCGAACTTCGCCGGTGATGCCGCCCTCGAGATCGACAAAATCCCCGACTTTCAGGGTTTTCTCGAGAATGATGATGATACCGGCAACGAAATTGGAGAAAATCGACTGCAGGCCGAAACCGATGCCGACACCCAGCGCGCCGCTGAACACCGCGAAGGCGGTCAGATCGATACCGACCATATTGAGCGCGATGAAAATGGCGACGCCGATCATCAATATGCGGATCAGCTGGCCAAACAGGCCGCGTACCGAGGGTGTCATCCGTTCCGACTTGCTGAGCCGCGCTTCGATAAGCCGGGAAAAGAACGATGCGCCCCAGACCAGGGCGATGGCGATGACCAGGATCTTAAGAATATCGAGCAGCGAAAGATCCTCGCCGATCGGGAGTGAAAGGCTGTCGATAAAATCGACCAGCGGGGCAAACAGGCGAACGACCACAAGCAGCGCGCCAACCACCGTCAAGATGATCGTCGTCCAGCGCCAAAGCGGGTCGCTGCTGGTCAGGGCAAATGTACGGATGATCAATGTCGCTACCAGAGCGGCCCCGACGATCCGCATATAGTCGACCGGAATGCCGCGTCCGACAAAGCCCGAGATTATCAGCCAGATGATGACCGAGGATATCAGGGGGAAGAGCAGGGTGGCCGATACCGCTTCATATTTACCGCCCCGGAAGGATTCTGCCAGATCGGCAAAAAAACCGCCGGTTGCGGCTTTAAGGATGCGGGTAAAGATAAAACCGAGAAACAGTGCGACGACGATTCCGCCCAATTGCAGCCAGATCGTGCCGGACAGCAATTCGGCCTGCATACGCAGAAAGAAGGAGGAAAAAAAGGCGTCAACGTCGCGAAATCCTGCGCCAATGTCCTGAATCGAAGGGACATTGGTTATGTCAGGGATAGCCGTCTTGGCGGTTGATGCGTTCGCGGTCATATTTTCAAATCCATTGCAGTCGTCTAAGTACATAGATCTCGGCGACCATCAAAATCGACATGATCGCGCAGGTCAGCCAGAAAGCCAGGTCGCTATCGACCCCGGGCATGCCGCCGACATTGATACCGAGCAATCCGGTCAGAAAGCTGAGCGGCAAGAAAATCGCCGCAACGATCGACAATGCGTACATCGTCCGGTTCATCGATTCTGCCATTTTATTGGCCAGTTCATCGAGCACCACGATCGCCCGGTCGCGCGCAGCATCAAGATCTTCGAGATAGCGCAGCGTCCGGTCGGCGGTTTCCCGCAAGCTCATGCGCTGACTCGGGTCGAGCCAGTCCGGTGCATCATATTGCAAATTGGCCAGCGCCTCCCTTTGCGGGGACAGGTAGCGGCGCAAAGCGACCGTGTCCTGGCGCGATTCGGCTATTTTGGAACGCAATTTCGTAGGCGGTTGGCTATCAACCTGAGCCTCCAATGCATCAAGCCTGTCTTCCAGTTCGATGATCACGTCATTGATCTTGAGCGACATGCGTTCGGAAAGGGCAACAAACAGATCAGGCGTCGTCGCGACACCATGGCCGCCGTCAATTATGTCCGACAGGACATCGCGCGGCGTCATCATCCTCTCGTAACGGACCGTGATAATCCGGGTTGGCTCCACCCACATCCGCAGTGCGACCATATCTTCCGGTTCCGCGCCTTCGTTGAGATTGACCCCGCGCAGGATGACCAGCAGGCCGTCATCGACCCGAAGGCTTCGTGGCCGCGATTCCTTCGCCAGCAAAGCACCGATGACCGGTGCGGGAATGCCGGATTTCTCGCGCAGCCAGGTTTCTGCCCGGTCGGATACATTGTCGAGATGGAGCCAGAGCGGCGCATTTGTAGTGTCGGTTGTTTCGACCTCTGCCCAATTGCAGAGCCTTCCTCCACCTTTGCCGTCCAATATACAGCCAAACAACAGTCCGTCTTCGGGTTCAATGTCATGAACACGGGATCTTATCACGGGTGCATCTGTCATTATTTGCTCCTGCTCTCCATCTGTCCCTTGTTATTTTCCATCCGGAGGCGGCTGCGAACTCATTTCTCCAGCGGCAATCGCGGTAGCGTGATGCTGGCGCCAGCTTTGCGCTTCGATGAATATTCGTTTCACCTGCGGGAACTGGCTTTTTATCGTCTTCTCAAAATCGGTAATCGCCTGTTCGACCTTGTCGGCGGTCAGATTGTCGTCAAAATCAACGCTGGCCGCTAGCAAGATATCTTCCGGCCCCATGTGCATGGTCAATATTTCGTTCAGCCCGGTTATCCGGCGGTCGTCGGAGACCACGGCGCGGATCCCCGCCACAACTTCCGGCGAAGCGCTCTCGCCGATCAGCAGGCCCTTGCTTTCAAATGCCAGCAGGAGAGCAACAAACGCCAGCACCACACCAATGCAGATCGATGCGATACCATCGAGTATCGGCATATCAAAATATTGCGAAGCAAAGATGCCGGCAAATGCGATGATCAGGCCCAGCATGGCTGCGCTGTCTTCGAACAGGATCGTAAAGACCGTTGGGTCCTTGGAATTGCGAACCGCAGCAAACCAGGACTGATTTCCTCTGGTGCGCTGGAACTCGCGAAACGCAACCCACCAGGCTGCGCCTTCAAAAACCATCGCCAGTGACAGGACAGCATAGCTCCATCCGGGAGATACAACCGGATGGGGATTGTAAAGGCTTTGCACGCCTTCATATATCGAAATGCCGGAGCCGACCGCAAAGATCAAAATTGCGACCACGAAGGTCCAGAAATATAATTCCATCCCGTAACCGAACGGATGTTTCTCGTCGGGCTCCTGCGCAGCGCGTTTCAGGCCGAACAGCAACAGCAACTGGTTGCCACTATCGACAACCGAGTGCACGCCTTCGCTGAACATCGCCGAGCTGCCGGTTACCGAAGCCGCAAAAAATTTGGAAACGGCGATCAGGCTGTTGCCTGCCAATGCCGCGTAAATAACCGTCTTTGAACCTGATGCCATATAAAACGCGGCCCCCTGCCACTAAGAAAGACCTTTCACGACAAACCGCCGCTCGTCAAGAACATGGGCGGTGATCCAGATCGCGCGCAAGTCCGGCCGCTGGTTCGTTGAAGAAGCGCTTCCGCCGTCAAAACTACGCGGCTGCCCGGCAGTAAAATCCTCTGATAAACTAGCTAATTTCCGCATTGCAGCATTGCTGTTGACTTGGGCACGCTGCTTTCCTAAACGGACCGCGCCTTGGCGGGTCGGCCTGCTGTTATCTATGGCTCTTTTCGGCGCTCTTCGGGGCATTTGAAAGGGTCATTATGGCAGCAAGCGAATCTGATCGGGATCCCCTCGAAGAGGATGTGCGGGTTTCATCGCTGGAAGAGCGACTGGAAACGGCACATACTAGAGAGCGGATCAAAGCGGGGCACCGAAACAAAGGGCCGGACGAAAGTCAGCGGCTCGGCGCAAGGGTGCTAAGCTATTTGATCGGAGGCGTGGCTGCTGGTTTCTTCCTTGGGTGGCTTTTTGACACCTGGTTGGGAACAACGCCATTGTTCCTGTTGCTATTCTTCTTCCTCGGAACGGGAGTAGCCTTCAGGAAAATTTATATGATTTCGAGCCCACCGGCGGATAAGACCGGGACGGCGATAGCAGATGATGATGATTGACGATCAGGGGTTAGATTAGTGGCTACAGAAGGCAAAATTGATCCTATGCACCAGTTTGAAGTGCAGCCCATCTTTGATGGCTTCACTTTATTCGGACAGCAGATCAGTTTCACGAACAGCGCGCTTTGGATGTTCCTCGTCCTTGGGCTTCTCTATGTGTTCATGATGGGCGGAATGCGGCGCGAGCTGGTTCCTGGCCGCTGGCAGATCATGGTTGAAGGCGTTGTCGGCTTTGTCGACAATATCGTCGCCACCAGCATTGGTCCCAATGGCAAGAAATATACGCCTTGGGTGTTCACATTGTTCATGTTCATCCTGTTTTCCAATCTGCTCGGCATGATGCCCTTCGGTATCGTTCCCGGCATCCATCCTTTCACCGTCACCAGCCAGTTCACCGTCACCGGCCTGCTGGCCGCGATCAGCTTTTCGATCGTATTGATCGTCGGCTTCTGGAAGCATGGTTTTAAGTTTTTCAGCCTGTTCATCCCGCATGGTACGCCGGTTGTGATGATCCCGCTGATCTTCATGGTCGAGCTATTGTCCTTCCTCGTACGCCCGTTCAGCCTCGCGCTGCGGTTGTTCGTCGCGATGATCGCCGGCCATATCCTGATCAAGGTGTTCGCCAATTTCGTCATTCAGGCGATTGACGCGGGCGGAGCCAGTTGGGGTATCGCGGTTCTCAGCATCATCTTCATCGCCTTTGTCAGCGCGTTGGAACTGCTGGTTTGCGCCATTCAGGCCTATGTTTTCGCACTTCTCACATCGTTGTACATCAACGATGCGGAAAATCTTCACTAAGTCACTTTCAATCCCAAGTTTTATAATACGGAGTTAAAATAATGGATCTCTCTTCTGCACAAGTTATCGGCGCTGGCCTGGCTGCAATCGGCGTTGGCGCCGCTGCTACCGGTGTTGGTAATGTTTTCGGTTCCTTCCTCGAAGGCGCTTTGCGTAACCCATCTGCGGCTGACGGCCA
>RCMY010004756.1_pt1 | contig 11643 bp, 10 predicted proteins | sample 2041341 | NCBI WGS metagenome assembly RCMY01 (sample SAMN09708234, study PRJNA481090) | Marine sediment metagenome, whole genome shotgun sequencing project.
GCCTTCCTGTTCGATCCGGGATGGGCTTCGGCTGCGGGTTACAGCGCCGGGATAGTCGTGCACTGGCTGATTTCTTCCAGCTTTGTTTTCCCCGGCAAAGCCCGCAATGGCGCGGCCCTGCAATTGCAGCGGATCGGTTTCCTCGGAACCGCCGTACTCGGGCTTGGAATAACCGTGGCAATTGTCAGCTGGGTCACGGAGCTAGGGTTTTTGCCGGTAGTGGCCAAAGGCTCGGCGGTTATTGTCAGCTTCTTCGTGGTCTATCTGACTCGAAAATTTGGCGTCTTTCGGTGACCTGCATCGCAACCGAAATGTCTGTGCGAAAGGCCCTCGTGCCGAGCAAGAGTAAAAACGCTACCTTTTCCCGCGTTGCGCATATTCGTGGCTCTATCTAGAACCCAGATAGATTTGCCAGCTTCGATCATGGGCTCCAAGAGACCAGAGACAAGAAAGTTCCGGTCAGGGGAAGGAAATTAATGGCATCGCTTCTTTCTCCCCAATATTTCCGTCAGCAGATATTCGCGATCTGGATGGTGCTTTCCGTATTGCTGATACTTGCGCAATGGCCGGAGATATTGGCGTTTCAGATGGGGGATGCGGATGATAATCTCCGCATGGTGCAAGTCATGGACTGGCTTGCAGGTCAAAGCTGGTTTGATGTCACCCAATATCGGATAAACGCTCCCGACGGTGGTCCCATGCACTGGTCGCGTCTGGTTGACCTTCCCATCGGGCTGATAATTCTCATGCTGCAGCCATTATTTGGATCAGTGGTTGCCGGTCAAATAGCGGCTACGGCAATTCCGCTGATAATCTTCGGTATGGTACTTTGGCTGACCGCCAGAATAACGGACAGGCTCTTTGGTCATACAGCCGCGTTACTGGCAACGGCGGCGGTCTTCGCCATTGTACCGGTGATTAATCAAATGTTGCCCATGCGGATCGATCATCATGGGTGGCAGCTTGTTCTCTTCCTCACCTGCATTTTGGCGTTGACTGATGGCGCCAAACCCAAGCGCGCTGCCATCATATTGGGAATTGCCGCCGCGACATGGATCGAAATATCGGTAGAGGGGCTGCCCTTTGTCATTCTGTTTCTCGCATTATGCTCGTTGGGTTGGATTTTCCCCGAACAACGGGATGAACAGGCCGAATCCGCGAACCAATTCCCGCTCGCGCTGGCTTCAACCGCGGTAACCGCTTGCTTGCTTTACGCGGCAACAGAGGGTTTCCGGTTTCAGTCCAACTATTGTGATTCGCTTTCCCCGTTTCATTTGGCCGGCTTGGCGGTGGTAGCAGCCATGATTTTCCTGGCGTCGGCCGCAGGATGGAACAAAAGCCTGGGCATCAGGCTGATGGTTTGTGCGCTCGCTGGCGCGATGGGTATCGTCACCGTCCTTCTCATCGCCCCGCAATGTGCCGGCGATGCATTCAGCAATCTTGATCCGCTTGTCAGGGAATATTGGTTTAACCGGACACCGGAAGGCTTGCCGCTTTGGCACGGTGATATCATTCAGCAATTGCAGATTGGAGGGGCCATCGCGGTCGGACTAGCAGGCTTTGTCTATCTTTTTAGAATGAATGATAAAATGCCACCGCGCACTAAGCTTTTGCTGTTCATTCTGTTTCTGGGGTCCGCGGTTGTCGGCGTTTATGTGTCGCGCGTGTCGGCTTATGTGCTTTGCGTTGCAAACATCATAGTCGCACCGGTAGCCCTGCATATTTTCAAAGCCAGTGATCGAAGGGCCGGTCTCGCATCGCGGATGGGACTGAGGATTGCTGGAGCGATGATGTTGGCGCCCACCGTGGTTTTGCCAATGGTCTATTCTGTCATGCCAGACCGGTCGGATAAGGACATCAGTGCTTCGGCGGTTGAAGACCAAGCTAACTATGAGAAAGCCTTCAACTGCCATACAATATCGGCCATTCAGGGTTTGAATATCCTCGGTACGGCGAATGTTATGACCGGGTTGGACGTTAGCCCATCAATCTTGCAACATACCAAATTAAGCATTGTCGCCACCGGCCACCATCGCAATCAACTTGGGATGAAGGACGTGATCCAAACCTTTATCGGATCGCCTGCAGATGCGGCAAAAATATTTGCTCGGCGGAATGTGGATTATCTCGTCGGCTGTGACGGTAGCCCGGAGCTCGATTATTATGTGCTCCGTGCGCCCACTGGATTCTGGGCAAAGGTGCAAGCCGGAGAAGAGTTCGAATGGCTGGAGCCGCAACCGATGGTCGGGCCATTTAATGTCTGGCGGATAAACAGGAACGATATAGCGAATGACCGCTGATCCCTCATTTCCTTGGAAGCGTTTCACGCTGATCTGGCTTGCAGTCTGTGCAGTGCTCATACTGGTGACTTATGGTCAGATCATGACAGGCATCGGCTGGGATCCGGACGATCAGCTGCGCATGGTCCAGATGCGGGACTGGCTTGGCGGGCAAAGCTGGTTTGATACCACACAATATCGCATCGCCGCCCCGGATAGCCAGCCGATGCATTGGTCGCGCTGGATCGAATTGCCGTTGGCGTCGGTGTTCCTGCTGCTCAAGCCATTGATCGGCGCGACGACCGCAGAGATCGCGGCGATGGTCATCGTACCCTTGCTTACTCTGGGCATCGCCATGTGGCTGGTTGCCAAAATCACCGAACAGGTGTTTGATCGCAACATCGCGATACTGGCCGCAGCGCTTATGGCGACCGCCGTTCCTATCGTTGCCCAGATCCGGCCGATGCGAGTGGATCACCACGGTTGGCAGATTGTGCTTGCTCTGGCCGCGCTGTGGATGATGTTCTGGCCGGACAAGCGCAAGGGTGGGCTTGCTCTGGGCGCGGCGCTTGCGATGTGGCTTTCGATATCGCTGGAAGGACTGCCGTTGTCGGCAGCCTTTGTCGTGCTTCTGGTTTGGCGCTGGGTCTTCCAGACGGAGGAAGGAGTTCGGTTGTTCTGGACCCTGCTGTCCTTCCTGATTTCCAGCTTCCTCTTATATTTCGCCTCTCAGGGCAGCTTCAACAGCGCGATCAACTATTGTGATGCCATTTCTCCCGCGCATATATGGTCATGCACCGCTGCCGCTCTGGTCATCCTGCCGGCGATCCGATTTTTGCCGCCCAGTATCTTCATGCGGATAGCCTGCCTCGGCTTTGCCGCTATTGCGGGATTGGCAGTGCTGCACAGCTACGCGCCGCAATGTATCGGCGGTGCGTTCAATACCATGGACCCATTGGTCCGCGAATATTGGCTGGTCAATGTCCGCGAAGGTTTGCCGATCTGGCATCAGGACTGGAAAGAGATGGTTACTTTGCTCGGTGGATCAATAATCGTCGGGTTGGCCAGTTTGATATATATTGTCCGGTCGCGATCCGGACAGATTGACCGCAGCAAACTATTCGTTCTCGGCTATGCGTTTCTCTGGGCATTGCTGCTGTCCCTGTTCGTCCAGCGGGCCACTTCCGTCGCTGCAGTTTTCGCTCTGCCACTTATGGCCTGGGCAGTACAACAGGCTTTTGTTCGGGCTCGCAGCATCAAAAGTTCGGGATCGCGCATATTCGCGACCTCGATGGTTGTTTTTCTGATCATGCCCGGGCCTCTAGCAATCGCTGGCTTCAAAGCTGTTGCCGGAGAGAATGAGACAACAGAAGCAACCTTCCAGGGAGACGCATGCAGTGATGATATATCGCTTGCACGGCTCAATGGTTTGCCTCGGTCCAATATAGTCGCTCCATTCGATTTCGGACCGCGGATATTGTTGCTGACCCCGCATAATGTGCTTGCGACAAGCCACCATCGCAACGACAGGGCGATGGCCGATCAGATAAGGCTTTTTACTTCCGGTCCAGATGTTGCGCGCCGGATCTTGGAAGCGCATGATATCCGTTATATCGTCGCCTGCGATGACGAACCCGAGCTCGACATGTATGCGGCAAACCATCCCCAGGGCTTTTGGGCACAATTGACAGAGGGACAAAAACCGGACTGGCTGAAACCAGTCCATATTCGGGACAGCAATTTGATTATTTGGATGGTAAGATCAAAAAAGTTGCGTAACTCTATGTAAACGATGTTATGTAAAAAATAAAAAAATGTCGCTATAAATCAGAACCATGGAGAGTGGAATGGCAGGGGTCACCGGATTAGGAGGGGTTTTTTATATCGTGAAAGACCCTGCGGCTACACGCCAATGGTATAAAGAATTTCTGGACCTAGATGGTGAATATGGTCCGATGCTCAATTGGTCGAAAGACAAAAGTGAACGCCCGTTTAGCCTGATCAGCCATTATGCCGAAGATAGCGGCTATCTGAAGCCCAGTGAGGCTAAATTCATGATCAACCTCCGGGTGGACGATCTGGACGCTTATGTGGAGCAGCTCAAAGACAAAGGTCTCGAAATTCTGGGGCAGATTGACGAAGGCTATGGTAAATTTGCGTGGATCCTCGATTGCGACGGGATTAAGCTGGAATTCTGGCAGCAGGTAGAAGCGCCGGAAAGCTGATCGCCAAGCTTAAGCGGGAAGGAATTTCAGCGCGAGCCCGTTGATGCAGTGCCTTTTACCGGTCGGTCTTGGACCATCATTGAAGATATGACCCAGATGCCCGCCACAGCGCGCGCAGTGGACTTCGGTACGCGCATAGCCAATTTTATAGTCTGTCGTGGTTCCAACCCGATTCGGGGCGAGAGGTTTCCAAAAACTCGGCCAGCCGGTTCCGCTGTCATATTTGGCGCCTGATCCATAGACTTCGAGATTGCAACCGGCACAAGCAAAGACGCCTTTGCGTTTCTCCTTGTCCAGTGGACTGGAATAAGCGCGTTCGGTGCCAGCTTGCCGCAAAATGCGGTAACGGGACGCACCTAGCCGCCGCTTCCATTCTTCCGGTGTCCGATTAATCTTGAACGTTCCGCTGGGCCGGGCGCTGGCACCGCTGAAAAAACCCGAAAGGCTGATCGCCCCATAGGTTCCAGCGACTGCCAGTGTGCCGGATATGACGGTGCGCCGATCAAGTAATTTCATCTGCAATCCTTCTCAATATCCCTGATACATTCGCAACAGAGGATATATTGGTTACAGAAATGCGCCTGAACGGAAAATGATCAATATTTCGAGAGCTCGACTTCCAGTTCACGGAAACCGTGGACGAAACAGGCATGGACGCGGCGATGTTTGCCGGTGGGATTAACCTGCATCCGCCGTTTGTGCATCTCTTCCAGCAAGATCCGGATCTGCATCTCGGCCAGCCGGGCGCCCACACAGCGGTGAATGCCATAGCCGAAAGCCAGATGGCGTCTGGCATTCTCGCGGTCGACGATGATCTTGTCGGCTTCCGGGAAAACCTCTTCGTCGCGATTGGCGGAAATATACCATAGCACGACCTTGTCGCCCTTTTTGATCTGGTTGCCGAACAGGTCATGATCTTCCAGCGCGGTGCGTCGCATATGGGCGAGCGGCGTTTGCCAGCGGATGATTTCCTGCACCGTGTTGGGGATAAGGTCCGGGTTCTGTTGCAGCTTCGTCCGCTCTTCGGGAAACTGGCCCAGACCATATGCCACGCCCGACATGGTGTTGCGGGTCGTGTCATTGCCGCCGACGATCAACAGCACCAGATTGCCCATGAATTCCATCGGATCCATGTCGCGCATATGCTCCGAATGGATCATCATCGAGATCAGGTCAGGCGTCGGCTCCGCATCCACCCGTTCATTCCACAGCTTGGTGAAATAAGCGCCCATTTCATATAATATCTGGCGGCGCTGGTCGGTGAGATCTTCCGCGCAGGACAATTCCACATCACCAGCCCAGTCCGACCAATAGGTCAGCAGCCGGCGGTCTTCCCATGGAAAGCCGAAAAGAATAGCGAGCATGCCGGTGGTCAGTTCGATCGACACCTTGTCGACCCAGTCGAATTTTTCACCCCATGGCAGGCTATCGAGCACTTCGGATGTGCGATGACGGATTTCGGTTTCCATCCGTTTCATCTCGGTCGGCGTAAAGGCGGGTGCGACGGTGCGGCGCTGGCCGGTATGTTTGGGTCGGTCCATCGCGATAAACATCGGCAACTGGAAATCCTGATCAAAATCAGGATTGGCAATGGTGATGCCGCCGTGGGAAACATCGGAGGAATAAATATCCGGCAGCGCTTCGACATGCTGAATTGGTTTGTAGGTGGTGATGTTCCAGAAGTCTCCGTGCACACCGCCCTCGACCTTGTTGATCGGTGCGGTCGCCCGCATTTCCGCAAAGGGCTTCCGCCACAAATCCTTACTGTACAAATCTGCCCGGCTGACGTCCCAGGGATTGGCCTCGCCATCTGCGATCGGGGGATTGCGTTTGTACCAAGCCTCCAGTGCCTCGTCAGCGGTGGGGGAGGTCGTCAGGTTGTCGAGGTCGATTTGCGGAACGGATGCCATAATTCTCTCCTGCCGTTGCTTGTATTAGCAATCGGTTGCGTTTCAAAACTAGTTTAGTCTGCCTCTATTGACAGTAATGTCAATGTCTTTTCGGCAAATGTCCTGAATCCCGTGATTATTTACCGGTGACTCTGGCGAAGAGACTTTTTTTGCGAGCCGCCTGTCCGGACTTCATTACGTTGCGGCGGAATAGCATGACCGAAAAGCGGATGATGATCATCGTAAAGACACCCTGCCAAATCAGCGCCAGTCCGTGCTGCCAGATATTATCCATCTGGGCCGCGCGGGCGATCATCGCGAACGGCGAGCTGAACGGAAATAGGACCGCAAACCATTCGATCGGTTCGCCCAGCTTGGTGATCGAGGAATAAGCAAGGAAGAAGACCAGCAATTGCCCCATGGTGACTGGCATCGAGAGGGTTTGCACCTCCCGCACAGTGGTCGCCATCGCGCCAATCCCCAAGAATAGCGAACCCAGAAGCAGATAGGCCATCGAAAAATAGAGAACCAGCAAAATGCAATATATTGGCCATCCGACCGCGGGGGAAGGGATCGCATCCAAGTTCCCGCCAACCAGAAAGGCGATGGACAATCCTACTGAACTCCACACTGCAATACCGACAAGCGCCATGCCCAGCATCGCGAAAAGTTTGCCGAGAAAAATCGCATCCATCGGGATAGCGGCGGCCAGAATTTCGATGATTTTATTGGTCTTTTCCTCGACCAGATTGGAAAGAACCATCCCAGCCAATATCATTGTCAGCAATATCAGGATCGCTTGACCTGCCTGTGCCGTGAGCAATTGATCCCGTTCGCTGGAGCTGCTTGTCTGACCGACAAATATTGTCTCAATATCTACGGTAACCGGCTGTGATAGGGCGGTCTCCGCGAGCAGGGCAATTTTCCCCTGCCAGCGCTTTACGTCGCTTTCCGAACCAGATAGCACAGGGGCATCAAGCGTTCCGGAGATAATTGCTGTCAGTGATTTATCGCTGTTCAGTTTTGCAACTACGTCCGCTTCTTGACCTGAAACATCTTCGAGAATCACCAGTTCCGGAATCGTTTTGACACCGAGACTGCGCGATAACCGTAACCGCGTTGCAAGCAACAAGTCCGCGTCTTCCGCGCTGGTAGCGATGCCAATCACGGGATTCTCGATGTCCCGGGAAACCTGTGATCCCAGACTGCCTGCGGCAATCCCGATTCCCAGCGGAAATAGTGGTCCCAGCAAAAAGAAAAAGAAGGATTTGGAAAAAATGATCGCGGTGAAATCACGGCGAGCAATGACAAAGGCAGCGCGGATGATTTCGATCATGCGGTTTCACTCTGATTATTGGCTATAGCATCGGCTTCCATTTTCCGGGCGGCCGCTTCTCCGGCGATCTGGACAAAGGCGTCGTGCAGGCCGGGACGCTCAATCGAAAGGGATTCAATGCCGGCACCGCCGTCTACCAGAGCATGTAGCAAGGGTTCGACGCCGCTTTCCGGCAAAGTGAAATGCCAATTATGCCCGAGCGGTTTGCAGTCTGCGGGGATCGCTGAGCGCCAGGGACCATCGAGATTGCGGGTTTCGAGATGAACCTGCGGACGCAGCCGGTCCCGAGCCTCTGAAACCTTGCCTTTGAACGGGATCTTCCCATCGGCAATAATCGCGATTTCTTCGCACAAGCGCTCGGCATGGGCGATCACGTGGGTCGAAAAAATGATCGTGACCCCCTTGTCCGCCTGGGCCCGGATCAGACGCTCCAGCTTGCCCTGATTGAGTGCGTCGAGGCCGGAAAACGGTTCATCGAGGATGATCAGATCGGGGTCGTGTACAAGCGTGCCGAGCAATTGCACGGTCTGCGCCATGCCTTTGGATAGCTGGCGGATCTGCTTGTCGGCGGCATCGCCAAGGCCATGATCTTCCATCATCGCCCGTCCGCGCTTGCGGCCTTCGGCCAGCGGCAGTCCGCGCAGCGCGCCCATGAATGCAATCGCGTCATAGGCTTTCATCGATTGATAAAGGCCGCGCTCTTCGGGAAGATAACCGACCTGATGAGCCATGGAGATCGGTTCCGGCGACCCGAGCAGGAAGCGCTCGCCTTCGTCGGGGTCGATGATCCCGAGCAGCATTCGCAAGGTCGTGGTCTTGCCCGCTCCATTCGGACCCAATATCCCGAATATACTAGCCTTTTTGATCGTCAGGTCGATACCATCGACGGCAGCTTCGCCATCAAATCTTTTGACGATGTTGCGAGCCTCGATGGCAAATTCGGAATGTGGCGCGTGCATTTACGGCTTTCATATCTGACAGTAGTGTTTGATAGGGAAAGTCTATGCCGGATGACAAGTTAACATTAGACAAAGCGCTCGAAAAAAAGGCGAAAGAAGAGGGTTTTGCTGCTGTCGGCATCGCTCCGGGACGATTGGCACCAAAAACCGGCCAGCGCTTGAAGCAGTGGCTTGCGGACGGCAGTCATGGCGACATGATCTGGATGGAGAGCCGATCCGACGAACGGTCGGACCCGACCCATTTGTGGCCGGACGTTCGTTCGGTCATCATGCTGGGTATGAGCTATGCGCCGGGCACCGATCCGTTCGCGCTGGAGAGCGTCTCCGATCATGGCCGTATTTCGGTCTATGCGCAGGGCAAGGATTATCACGATGTCGTGAAAGGCGCGCTCAAGCGAACCGCCCGCTGGCTGATCGAGCAGGCAGAATGCGAGGTCAAAGTGTTTGTCGACACCGCGCCGGTAATGGAAAAACCGCTAGCAGAAGCCGCTGGTGTCGGCTGGCAGGGCAAGCATACCAATGTGGTAAGCCGCGAACATGGCAGCTGGCTGTTTCTGGGTGCGATATATACAACGCTGGACTTGCAGCCATCGACGCCGGGAAAAAACAGCTGCGGCAGTTGCTCCGCCTGTCAGGACATTTGTCCGACCGGGGCCTTTCCCGCACCTTATCAACTCGATGCAAGGGCCTGTATTTCCTATCTGACAATCGAGCATAAAGGACCTATTCCGCATCAGTATCGCAAGGCAATGGGCAATCATATATATGGATGCGATGATTGTCTGGCGGTCTGTCCGTGGAATAAATTTGCAGAGGCGGGAGCAGCGAACAAGGCATTTCTGCCGCGCGCGGAACTGGTTGCTCCGGCATTGGCGGACCTTCTAGCGCTCGACGATGCCAGTTTCCGTCAGGTCTTCTCGGGATCGCCAATCAAGCGCACCGGTCGCGACAGGATGGTGCGCAACGCGCTTATCGCTGCGGGCAATAGCGGCGATGATGCGCTGGTCGCACCCATTAAGGCGCTACTGAATGATGGCGATGATGCGGTCCGCGAGGCAGCTGGCTGGGCGCTGGAACAGTTGGTGTCAGCGCAACCGTAGAGCATTGACACAACTGACCCGATCGACCGCCGCGCCATCGCTACGGCGCGCGTCGATATGGGTTACCCGGCCGGTGCTGTCGCCTTGTGAGGGATAAAGATAGGCATCCAAAATGCACGCACCGCTCGCGAACTGCAATTTTTGGGCTGGCGGTTCGGAGATGTTTAACTGGGGTTGTCCGAAAATGCGGATGAGCTGATCGGCGGTCTTGCCCATGACAATATCCAGACCCGCGACCGATTGGAGCGGGGAGGCTGGAGCGGCGGGCAAACTGGTATTCTGGGGAACCGAGGTTGATGCGCAGGCAGCCAGCGCGGGCAAGCTGAGCAATATTAGAAATTTGGCTTTCATGCGGATCATATTTCCTTCTTCCGATGCACCAGATGGGTAGCCATAGCGGCTCCCAATAGCGGCGCAAGAAAATTGACGAATGGTATCGCCAGCAGCAACGCAGCAATCAATCCGAGGAAAAACCGTTCGATCTTGGGTAGGGCCCATGATATATCGGCGTTTTGAAAATCGGTGATATGGCGAGCGGCCACCATGTCCTGAAGATCGCGGCCTAGCAAGATCGCATTGACCGAAAAAAAGGCGACCGGAGCACCTATTCCGGTGACCAGAAGCACAGCATAGAGCGGTGCTGCTAGAATATTATAGCCGAGCGCGCGACCGACCGAAGCGAGACCCATTTTGATACCAAGAGCATAGCCCGGTGGTTTCGCCCTTTCTGCACGATCCGGATAATATCGCCGTTCCACGGCATCGACGATATCGTCCGAGAAGATGTTGAGGACAAAAATGGCGACAATCCGAAACAATAACAGCCCGGTCAGAACGGCGATGATTGCCGCAGCTGCTGCGGCTGCAAAGCCTCCATCGTTCCAGCCCAGCCAGGCAAATAGCCAGACCAGTCCGAAATATGCCGCCACGCCGAAAATCGCGAACAGCAGGAGGCTCAGCAAAATGACCTTTAGCAGGATCGCCAATATGGTCCGGTCGCTAAGCTGGGCGAGGGAGCGGGTGAAGGCTTGAAACATTTGTGCTTCATGTCACGATTGGCTGGCCAGCGTCAATTCTGCTTGATGGCATGAGATCAAACCCCTAACGCACCCCGAACTAAGTCAATCTGCTCCCGAAGGATTTTTATGACCACCGAAGCTCGCTATGATATCGTCGCCATCGGCAATGCAATTGTCGATGTAATCTCCCAAGCCAGCGACGATTTTCTCGATGAGGAGCAGTTGGTCAAGGGCAGCATGGCCTTGATCGACGCCGCACGGGCGCAGGAATTATACCGCGACATGGGTCCTGCACGGGAAGTTAGCGGCGGGTCGGGTGCCAATACGCTTGCAGGCGCGTCCACATTGGGACGTCAATGTGCGCTGATTGCGCAAGTCGCCGACGATCAACTGGGTGAGGTTTTTGCCCATGATATTCGTGCGACTGGGATTGATTTTGATGTGCCGCCGCTCGGCAAAGAGCCGCCGACCGCCCGCTGCCTGATTTTTGTCACACCCGATGCCCAGCGCACGATGAACACTTTTCTCGGCGCATCGCAATTTTTGCCCCCGGCTGCAGTTAATGCGGATCTGATCGCCAGCGGGGCGATTCTCTATCTCGAAGGCTATCTGTGGGACCCGCCCATGGCGAAGGACGCATTTCGCAAGGCGGCGGACATTTCTCACGCCCATGGGCGCAAGGTCTCCATCACCCTTTCGGACTCGTTTTGCGTTGACCGCTGGCGCGACGAATTTCTCAGCCTCATTCAGGATGGCTCGGTCGATATTCTGCTCGCCAAGCCAGCTCAGGAAAGACGGCTGACTTACTTCCTGAAATGCCATCAGCTCTTCCTTGC
>RCMY010004758.1_pt1 | contig 11642 bp, 10 predicted proteins | sample 2041341 | NCBI WGS metagenome assembly RCMY01 (sample SAMN09708234, study PRJNA481090) | Marine sediment metagenome, whole genome shotgun sequencing project.
CTTGTCGGCGTCAGCCGCGGACACCGTGAAGCGAACACTCACGTAGCCACCGCGAGCATCCGCGACGATAAGCCCAGCTTTGCGGCCATCCCACAGCTCAGAAGCGCCCGTCAGTATCTCCATGAACTTCGCCCGCAACTGTGCGATCGGGCCCCGCCAGTCCACATCCAGGAACACCGTGCCGGTGATGAGTGAACTGTTGCGCGTCCAGATTTCGAATGGTTCATCCGTGAAATAGGTGCACGGCAGAATCAGGCGACGCTCATCCCACACGTTGACGACGACGTACGACAGCGTGATCTCCCCGACCGAGCCGTACTCGCCCTCCACGACCACGACATCGCCGACGCGGATCGCGTTACTGAACACGAGTTGAATGCCGGCGACAAGATTGCCGAGCGTGGACTGCGCGGCAAGGCCGGCCACAAGACTCAGGATTCCCGCTGACGCGAGAACACTTGTCCCCACGGCTCGCACCTCGGGGAACGAAAACAACACAACGCCGAGGGCAATCACGCCGATGAGCGCATTCACGAGTCGTCGAATCAGTTTCAACTGGGTTTGCATCCGGCGCACGTGCGGAACATTAAGCTCCTCGTCCGGGATGCGTCCGATCATGCTCGTAAAACCGAAAGTGGTGAGCCCGGAAAGCACGAGCGCACCCGCGAAAACCACGGCAATAAGGAAGAGGTGCGACACCATGGGCCACCACGAGTACTCAGCGGGCGCGGTCGCCCCAAGCGCGATCCACAACCCCACGAGTAGCACGAGCAGTTGGGCTCGCGGTCGCCCCGTGACGATCAAAGGTCCGAGCCAGGTCACTCGCTTTCCCGCTGTGGCCTTCACCACCATCAAAATGACGGCGAGCAGGATATTCGCCAGAACCACAATGCCTACGGCGGCGAGAGTTCCCCACCAGTTGCTCCACTCGAACATTGCGGCCATCCCTTCCGTCGACAACTCCACAAGCCTAACGAGCGCGATTCACAGCGGCACCAATTACCGTTATCCCCGCTAACCTTGAAGCCTGATGACTCGCCGTCGCTCGCAGATTTCGCCCCAGTACTACTACTCCGTGGGCTCGCGAGCCGAGCATCGCCGTGTCGCAGCATTTCGCCGCCGCTGGGCACTGGTTCGTGAAGCATTCAACACGCGCTTGTGGCCGGTCCCGCTTCTCACGATCGTGTTCGCCGTCATTCTCGGGATATTTCTGCCCATCCTGGATGCCCTCGTAGACTCCACGCTGCCAGACCCCGTCGTCGCTCTTCTCTTCAACGGCGGCCCCGACAGTGCGCGCGCCGTTTTGTCGACGATCGCCGGCTCGCTCATCACCGCAACGTCGCTCACGTTTTCCCTCACCGTCGTTGCGCTGCAACTGGCGAGCAACCAAGCATCCCCGCGCCTGCTGCGCCTCTTCGCGAGCGACCGCATGGTTCACGGAACACTCGCAACATTCCTCGGCACGTTCACGTTTTCCATCATGGTGCTGCGCACCGTGCAGAACAGCACGGATAAAACAGCGGCAGCCGTTCCCAGCATCTCCATCACGCTGTGTGTGCTGCTCACCCTCATGAGCGTCATCATGCTCACCCTCTTTCTCGCGCACCTTGCCAGGCAACTTCGCGTGGAGACGATGCTGCGCGATGTGCACCGCGAAACGAAACGCACCATCGATCTCGTGCGATCGACGAGCGAGGATGGCCCGACGGAGGTGGCCGACGACATCCGCCCAGAAGAGGTCAACACCGTCGCCGCGACCCGTTCCGGATTTCTGCACTCTGCTTCGCGAAGCCGCATCGTCTCCCTCGCCACGGATCTCGACATTGTCGTCGAAGAAGAGCACAGCATCGGATCAAGCGTGATCGCCGGAGTGCCCATCGTTTCGTGGTGGCCGCGAACGGGGCAGCTCCCCGAGGACTTCGACGAAGAAGCGTTCTCCCGCGTCATCCGCTCCGCGTATTCGACCGGATACGAACGCACATCCAGCCAGGACATTGGTTATGGCCTTCGCCAACTCGTCGACATCACCACTCGCGCGCTTTCTCCCGGTGTCAACGACCCCACAACGGCAGTGCACGCACTCAGCCATATTTCCGCCGTGCTGTGTCAAATCGTGCAATTGCCCACCCAACCTGCAGCCCTACTCGACGACGACGGCGTCGTTCGCTTGATTGTGCGCCCGCACAGGTTCGAAGCGCTTCTCAACCTCGCGGTGCAACAACCGCGGAGGTACGGCGCAACAGACCCGGACGTCGTTGCGAGGCTTTTTCTCCTGTTTCGCGAAGTGATCATCAACACCGACAAGCCTCACCATCGCGAATCGATTCGCGCGCAAAGCGAGCGGCTTCAAGAGTCGATCGCTGCCGTCGACTATGACGAAGCCGAACGCGAACGCTTCCGAAAGCTCGCCTCCATCGTGGATCTCGCCCTTGCGGAGGAACTGACCACGTGAGCCGACCCGCGAACCGGTGCTCGGATAGGATGGCAGGGTACGGAATGCCCCCAATCTAAGGAGCCACCGGCCGGTGACTGCAACACTTCCTTCACGCCGACCGGATGCCGACACCGTCGCGCACGCCCTCGAAACCCCCGACCACGAGCAGCCATTCGAGGCTCTCGGGTTGAAGGCTGACGAGTACGCCGAAATCCGTTCGATTCTCGGCCGCCGGCCCACGAGCGGCGAACTCGCCATGTACTCGGTCATGTGGAGCGAGCACTGCTCGTACAAGAGCTCGAAAATCTATTTGCGGCAATTTGGGGAAAAAGTTACGCCGAAGATGCGCGAAAAGCTCATGGTCGGCATGGGGGAAAACGCGGGAGTCGTCGACATCGGCGAAGGCTGGGCTGTCACGTTCAAAGTGGAGAGCCACAACCACCCGTCGTTCATCGAACCGTTCCAGGGCGCCGCCACTGGTGTCGGCGGCATTGTGCGCGACATCATCTCGATGGGTGCTCGCCCGGTTGCCGTCATGGACCAGTTGCGGTTTGGGGCAATAGACCACCCCGACACTCCCCGCGTCGTTCACGGCGTGACCTCCGGGATCAGCTTCTACGGCAATTGCCTCGGGCTTCCCAACATTGGCGGAGAGACGTACTTCGACTCCTGCTACCAGGACAACCCTCTCGTCAACGCTCTCGCAGTGGGGGTTCTCAGGCACGAAGACCTGCACCTCGCGAACGCTCGCGGCGTGGGCAACAAGGTCGTGCTGTTCGGGGCACGCACCGGCGGCGACGGCATTGGCGGGGCATCCATCCTCGCCTCGGACAGTTTCTCAGAGGGCGGGCCAACGAAGCGCCCAGCAGTGCAGGTGGGCGACCCGTTCGCTGAAAAAGTGCTCATCGAGTGCTGCCTCGAGATGTTCGCAGGCGAACTCGTGGAGGGCATCCAGGATCTCGGTGCCGCCGGCATCAGTTGCGCGACAAGCGAACTCGCCGCCAACGGAGACGGCGGAATGTATATCGAGCTTGACCGCGTGCTGCTTCGCGATCCGAGCCTCACGGCGGAAGAAATTCTCATGTCTGAGAGCCAGGAGCGCATGATGGCGATTGTGCACCCCGACAAGCTCGATGCGTTTCTCGCGGTCGCCGCGAAATGGGACGTCGAATCCAGCGTGCTCGGCGAAGTGACAGACACCGAGCGGCTCATCATCAACTGGCACGGGCAAGAAATTGTCAACGTCGACCCGAGCACTGTCGCGGTCGACGGACCCGTGTATGAGCGGCCTGTTGCGTATCCGGCCTGGTTGGATGCTCTGCAAGCGGATTCGGCCTCGACGCTTGAGCGATCGAGTGACCCGAACGTGCTGCGCGAACAGTTTCTGAAACTGCTCGGCTCGCCCAACCTCGCATCGAAGGCATGGATCACCGATCAGTACGACCGTTACGTTGGCGGCAATACGGCGCTGAGCTTCCCCGACGACGGCGGCATGATTCGCGTCGACGAGTCGAGCGGACTCGGTTTCGCAATCGCCGCGGATGCGAACGGACGTTACGCGCAGCTTGACCCTTACGAAGGTGCCCGCCTTGCTCTCGCCGAGGCGTACCGCAACGTCGCCGTCACGGGTGCAGTGCCTGCCGCCGTCTCCGACTGCCTGAACTTCGGCTCGCCAGAAGACCCGGAAGTCATGTGGCAGTTCTCGCGAGCCGTTGAAGGACTCGCGGACGGATGCCTTGAGCTCGAGATCCCCGTCACGGGTGGCAACGTGAGCTTCTACAACCAGACCGGCGATGTGCCGATCCACCCCACACCGGTCGTCGCCGTGCTTGGCGTGATCGGTGACGTCGCCCACCGCGTGCCAAGCGGTTGGCAGGACGAGGGCAACAACATTTACCTGCTCGGCACGACATCCGAAGAACTGGACGGCTCCGCGTGGGCCGGCACCGTGCACGACCATCTCGGTGGCCGACCACCCGCCGTCGATCTCGCGCAGGAGAAGAAGCTCGCCGCGCTGCTCGCTGCGGGGGCTCAGCAATCGCTTATCGCCTCCGCGCACGACCTCTCCGATGGCGGTTTGGCTCAAGCGCTCGCCGAAAGCGTGCTGCGGTTCGGTGTTGGCGCGCGAGTGTGGCTCGGTGAGCTGCTCGAGCGCGATGGCGTGGATGTCACGACAGCCCTGTTCAGCGAATCCACCGGCCGCGTCATCGTGAGCGTGCCGCGCGAAGACGACGTCAAGTTCCAGGGCTTGTGCGAGGGACGTGGCTACCCCGTGCTGCGCATCGGCGTGACAGACAAACTCGCACCAGCACTCGAGGTTCAGGACATATTCACCGTCGACATCGACGAACTGCACTCGACTCACACGTCGACGCTTCGAGACCGTTTCGCCTAAACCGGCACGACTCGCAACGGTGAGCTCACACGTCGAACGAGATTCCTGTCCAGTTCTCGGAAAGTGACCAAAGCCCTCGGCCGAACTCTTCGGAGTGACTCGACGGCGCCGGCGTATTGAGTGCTGGCCGGCCGAGGACCGGTGTGGTTCGGCCCCAGTATTGACCGCCTGAGGCGCCAGGATCGACAGCCGCGCGCACGAGCGGCCACGCCGCGGGTACTTTGCTTCCGCCCACTACGACGCTCACACCGGCCAGAATGCGCTGCCCGACCGTGGGCTCGTTGACACCCTCACGATACGGTGTGAGCCCATCCTGGGCGCCTCCCGGATGCGCGACCAGCGCGGTGACGGAACTCCCTGCCGCGCGCAATCGCCGATCCAACTCAAACCCGAACGCTTGCGTTGCGTGCTTGGACTGCGCGTAACTCGAAAACGACGAGTATTTGGTTTCACTTTGGAGATCGTCAGCCCGAAGTGTCACCAACTTCGTCGACCCGCTGCCCATCGTGATGATGCGGCTGGATGGGGTTCGCGCGAGAGTGGGATATACAAGTGCCGTGAGTGCGAAGTGGCCGAGATGATTGGTGCCAAACGTGAGCTCGTGCCCATCAGCTGTGACCAGTCGCTTTCGACCAGCGAGAATGATGGCGGCATTCTCAAGCAGTCCGTCGATCCGATCGCGTTCACCCAGCTGCCGGGCTGCTAGGCGCACAGAATCCAGGGAAGAGAGATCCAGCTCCACGAACGCCACGAGCGCTCCCGGAGTTCGAAATGTGATGGACCGTGCTGCGGCGTCGAACTTGGCGCGCGAACGTGCGGCAATAACGACGGTCGCTCCTGCGGCGGCGAGCTGCTCCGCCGCGAAGTATCCGATTCCAGAACTGCCACCCGTAACCACGAATGTCTTGCCATCCTGGCGCGGCAGAATGCGGGGATCCCAACCTGTCACGGCTAGTGGGTGTCGATCGAGCCGGTGGAGGCGATTTGCGCGTGGTGGTGAATGACCTCGGCGACGACGAAATTGAACCACTTTTCGGCGAAGGCGGGGTCGAGGTGGCTTTCCACGGCGAGCGCCTGCAGTCGGGTAATCTGCACTTTTTCGCGCTCAGGGTCTGAAGCGGGTAGACCGTGGGCCGCCTTAAGCCTGCCGACCTGTTGTGTGAAGCGAAAGCGCTCAGCGAGAAGATGGATGAGGGCCGCATCGACGTTGTCGATGCTCAATCGAAGCCGGTCGAGCTCCCGCCGCACATCGACATTCGCGGCGTTCCCACCTCCGCTGGCGCTCGTGATTCCACCCGTGTCAGGAACTCCATGATCTTCAGCCATGTTAAGAGGTTACTGCCCTGTCAATTCTGCGGAGCGGCGCCCGATCCGCAGACGGTCCTGAGTGAAGAGGATTCCGACGAGGACGATCGCCGCGCCAACCGGTTCGTGCCACGACAGTGTCTCGCCCAAAACGAGAAACCCCAGAACGACAGCGACCACCGGGATCAGATACGTGACAGTTGAGACGTTCGTGGGTCCCCATGCCCTCAATACCGCGATATTCCAGATGTACGCAATCCCCGTGCTGATCGCACCGAGAAGCAGGAGGCTCCCGACGACCGGCACCGTGAGATCCACGGGGCCAATCGCGAGGAATGGCGTAAGCACGAGCATGATGACGGCGGCAGTCCCAACGTTCATGAAGGCCACCGTTGTACCGGCGATGGGCCGATGACTCACGAACTTGCGGAGATACCCCGTGGCGAATCCATAGAGGATGGCGGCGGCGAGGCACGCGAGTTGCCCCCACACATCCGCGCTGATGTCGGTGAACTGCCATGGGGCAATGATCACGACGACCCCGACGATTCCAAGGAGCACACCGATGATCTGGCCGCGGCGCAGAGTCTCCACCCGGAAGACCACGGCAACCAGGATCACCGTGGCGATGGGCGTGAGCGAATTGTAGATCGCCGCGAGCCCCGACGAGATGTGCTGTTCGGCCCACGCAAAAAGTAGGTGCGGGATGACGCAATTGGTGAGGGCGATCACGGTGAAGTGCAGGTACATGATGGGCTCGCGGGGCAACTTGTGACGGCCCAGAATCATGACGATGCCAAGAGTGAGGGCCCCGAGAATTTCCCTCGACCACGCGATTTGCGTGAACGAGACGCCTTCGAGCGCAACTTTCATGAAAAGGAAGCTTGAGCCCCACGCGAGGCCCATGGCGAGGAACTGGAAACCTACCCCGTACCGTCGCACCCCGGCGAGAGAATCATTCACAAGCTGACACTACCGTGGCGAAGATCGACACGTTCACGGCCGTGGCGTGCGGAACAGCACCGGTCTGCCCTCGAACTGCGCAAGGCGCGTCTCGAGGTGTTCTTTGACCGTTGGCCACTCTTCGACGATGACCGAAAAGACTGCGGAGTCGCGCCATGTGCCGTCGCCACGTTGCTGCTCGCGACGCAACACTCCTTCAAAAGTTGCGCCCAGTTTGGCGATGGCGGCGCGCGCGCGTTCGTTGAGAACATCCGTCTGGATTTTCACGCGCCCAAATCCGGCATCGAAAGCGTGCTGCAAAAGCAGGAGTTTCGCTTCGGGGTTCACCGCGGTGCCCCACACGCGCGGATCGTACGCAGTCCAGCCGATGTGGGTGGTTTCGCGCGGCTCGTCGAAATCGCCGAGTGTCGTCGTCCCCACAATGGTTCCGTCGCGGGGGCCGCCGACAAGGACAACCGCGAAGGTGTTGGCCTCCGGTGTGAAGTACTTCGCCGCCCAACCCGAAAACTCCTCCGGGGTTTCGGGGAACACGGAGCGCCCCCCGCCGTACCCGAACTCGAACACTTCGCGTCGACCGATTGCCTCGTAAAGCCCGGGTAAGTGATCATCCTGCAGAGGCTCGAGTCGGATGAAGTTTCCCTGGAGCGTGGCGGGCTCCGGTCTGTGCGCTGACATTCGTTAATTATGGCGTGCGCGCGCGGAGAGTTGGAGATCGGCATCAACGCCCGCGGCGCTTCTTTCTGGCATCTGCGCGCTTGCGATTCAGGGCATGCTCCGCACCGCTTCGTTGCGACGTACGACTTGCCTTCGCCCCATCCTTTGGGGAGTTCTTCGACCTCACCGATTTTCCCTCTTTCGGTGAGCTCCCCTCCGATGCTGACGAGCGCGAACTTCGTGCCGTGCGCCCGCGAACAATACCCACAAATTCTGCGATCAACTCGGCGAGCTCTCCTGAGCTTTCACCAACGCCTCCCACTTCCGCGCGCCACACGAGCGCGATCTGAGTCTCAGGGCCATCGGTCATCGGGCGAACCACCACATCTTTGCGGCCATGCAGGCGAGCAATGGATTGTGGAACCACGAGCACACCGACCCCGGCGGCGACCAGGTCGAAGGCTTCGCGATCCGCGTGCTTCGTGCCCGCGCTGTTGATCGTCTCGTGGGCAAGATCAGCACGTGTGACAGCATCTGCCGCGGCGATCAGGTGGTCCTTTGCTGCGACGGCGACCGCGCGCTCCACATACAGCGGGATGACGTGCAGCCCATCTGAATTAATGGGCAGGCGAACGAAACTGAGTTGCGCGGTGCCGTCCAGAACAACGCTCACTTGCTGCGGTTGGTCGACGGGCAGCACGGTGAGCGAAATCCCCGGGTGGCGTTCAGCCCAGATTCTGGTCCACTTGGTGACGGTCACACCGGGCACGAACCCGACGACGAGTGCGGGGCTAGCCTCCATGCAGGAACTCCCTCCGCGTGCCTAGTTCTGCGGACCATTCAGGTAACCGCGTTTCTCAGGCTAACGCAGAGGATACGCTGGGCAGATGACCGCGCAACGCTCCACCCAAATCATGAAACCAGAAACTGCGGCGAAGAAGCTGGCGATTTATCTTCCCGCCGCCCCCGCAAGTTTCAGAGACAACCCGGTCACCAGGTCGGAACTTGCTGCCATCATGGCGGACCCGCCGCAGTGGCTTCTCGAGCTTCGCAAAACCGGCCCGTACCCTCGCCAAGAGGTCGCGAGGAAACTTGGTATTTCTGTCAGCGGACTCGCGCGCAGCGACGTCACCGAGCCGCTGACCGCCGCCGAGATCAGCAGCCTGCTTCAAGCCCCGCCAGCGTGGCTCGTCGCCGAGCGCGCGACGCACGCTGACGTGCAGAACGAGAACGCCAGAGTGAAGGCTCAGCGCGCCGCGAAAGCGAAGAGCACCGGGGACGAACGAAACTCGAGGTAGCTGACTACCCGATGAGGTCGTGGCGAACCACGATGGCATCGCGGGCAGCGCCCACACCGATCGCCGAGATGCGCGATCCGCTCATTTTCTCCAGCGCGAGCACGTAGTCGCGCGCGTTCTTCGGCAAATCGTCAAACTCACGAACACCCGTGATGTCTTCTTCCCAGCCTGGGAAGTTCTCGTAGATGGGCTTCGCGTGGTGGAAATCTGACTGAGACACCGGCATCTCGTCGAAGCGTGCGCCATCGACGTCGTAGGCCACGCACACCGGGATGCTCTCGATACCGCTCAGGACATCCAGTTTGGTGAGCACGAAGTCGGTGACTCCGTTAATGCGGGATGCGTACCTGGCCATAGGCACGTCGTACCAGCCGCAGCGGCGGACGCGACCGGTCGTCGTTCCGAATTCCGCGCCCTTTTGAGTGAGGAACTCGCCCCACTCGTCAAACAGCTCGGTAGGGAACGGGCCAGCGCCGACGCGCGTCGTGTACGCCTTGACCACACCGATGACGCGATCGAACCGGTTGGGGGCAACGCCGGAGCCGGTTGCCGCGCCACCGCTCGTCGCGTTCGACGACGTCACGAACGGGTAGGTGCCGTGGTCGACATCCAGCATCGTGGCCTGCCCACCCTCGAAGAGCACGGTTTTGCCGGCATCCAGAGCCCTATTCAGCTCAAGCTCGGTGTCGGCAACCATGGGCCGCAGCCGCTCAGCGTAGGAGAGCAACTCATCGGCGATCTCATCGACGGTGATCGCGCGACGGTTGTAAATCTTGACCAGGATCTGGTTCTTCTGTTCGAGAGCACCCTCCACCTTTTGGCGCAAGATGTTTTCGTCGAAAATGTCCTGAATGCGGATGCCGACGCGGTTGATTTTGTCGGCGTACGCGGGCCCGATGCCGCGGCCCGTCGTGCCAATCTGGCGCTTTCCAAGAAAACGCTCCGTCACCTTGTCGAGCGTGCGGTGGTACGAAGTGATGACGTGAGCGTTCGCGCTCACCCGCAGCCTGGAAATGTCGACCCCACGTGCGTCAAGTGCGTCGAGTTCGTCAAACAAAACAGCAACATCCACGACAACGCCATTGGCAATCACCGGAATAACGCCGTCGCTGAGAATTCCAGACGGTAAAAGGTGGAGAGCGTACTTCTCTTCGCCGATAACGACCGTGTGGCCAGCGTTGTTGCCGCCATTAAATTTGACGACGTAGTCGATACGGTCGCCGAGCAGGTCGGTGGCCTTGCCTTTTCCTTCATCGCCCCATTGGGCGCCGACGAGAACGATGGCGGGCATGGCAATTATCCCTTTCAATTGGTGGGGGATTACACCTCAGTCTACCGATCGCTAGCGTGCAAACTCCACGTGTTGCAAAACCCACGCGTGCATTGTTACCGCTGCCGCCGCTGAAGCGTTGATGCTGCGGGTGCTTCCGAACTGGCTGATTTCCACGACCGCATCTGCCGCCTCGATCGCCTCAGCGGACAACCCCGGCCCCTCTTGTCCGAACAGGAGCACGCACCGCTCTGGAAAGCTAAAGGTCTCCATGATGACGCTGCCTGGGACGTTGTCGATGGCAATGATGGGGAGAGCCTCGGCCTCGGCCCATTCGACGAACGTCGCGACATCCGGATGCTGCACAACGTGCTGATAGCGGTCGGTCACCATGGCGCCGCGCTTGTTCCACCGGCGGCGGCCAATGATGTGCACCGTTTCGGCTGCGAAAGCGTTCGCGCTGCGCACAATGGACCCGATGTTCATGTCGTGCTGCCAGTTCTCGATGGCGACGTGAAACGAGTGCCGGTGCATGTCGAGGTCGGCGACGATCGCGTCCATGCGCCAGTAGCGGTATCGGTCGATCACGTTGCGCGAATCACCGCGCTCGAGAAGTTCGGGGTCGTAGTGCTCGTCGGTGGGCACATCACCTTGCCATGGACCCACACCGTGCGTGGTTCGTTCGGGATGGTCCATGCCGACTACGTTAGCGGCTGAGCGTCGATGCAAATTGACTGACCTCGCAGGAACGGGAGCAACTCAACTCTTCCGCTCGCGGTCACCGGCCCCGCGTGCACGGCAATGCCAAGCTGACCGTGCAGGACCCGCGCGAGGATATCCCGCTCTCCCCCGATAAGCCGGATGCGGGAGGTTGCAATCTGGCCGGCTTGAACGCGAGCGCGCCATCGGGCGTCCGACTCGATGAGAACTTCGGCAACACCCACCGGCGAGTATCCGCTCCCAAACAAAGCGATGAGGTCCGTGTGCAGCGACATCGCCGAGCTGATGGCGATGGCCGATTGGGTGCGGGCGGCCGCCGCAAGCACGCGCACGAGTTGCGCTATGGGTGCGCCTTCGCTGAGCCTGACCGTGACCGCCACCGGCCTGTAGCTGTGCTCGATGAGTTCAAACTCCGACTGCACAATGTTCTTCGTCGCGTACGCGGTTCCCCACGCTTCCTCGTCGCTGAGTGCACCCGTGCGCACCCAGTCGAATTCGGAGAAATCCATTCCGGATTGCGCCGCGGTGATCATGAGCGCGACTGGTTCGCTGATTCCCTCGAGCGTCACGGTCGTCCCAGGCGATTTCGTGACCGGCTGCCAC
>RCMY010004759.1_pt1 | contig 11637 bp, 7 predicted proteins | sample 2041341 | NCBI WGS metagenome assembly RCMY01 (sample SAMN09708234, study PRJNA481090) | Marine sediment metagenome, whole genome shotgun sequencing project.
CTTTCTTGGATGCGTGAAGCGACACTAGCCGGATTGATCGGCGAGGTGATTTCTGTTCACACGTCTCTCCATTGGGACCATGGTTGGACTTCTGGTACGCTATTCGATGAGATTGAAGATCTCATTCTATACGACTTTGGCATTCACTGGTTTGATTTCCTAGCATCTGTGATTGGCGACCGCGCGCAAAGCGTCTTTGCCACATCCACCCATGCCATCGGGCAGGAAAACAATGTGCCTCTTTTGGCGCAGGCCGTGGTCCGATTTAGTGGCGGGCAGGCCAGTCTGGTATTTGACGGCGGACTTGCAACCGGGGCACGCGACATGACCTTTATTGGGGGAACTGCAGGGAGCCTGGTTTCCACAGGGCCTGATCTCGGGGAACAAAGCGTCGTGTTGACGACAAAAGATGGCGTCGCGCGTCCGGTTCTTGAAGGGAAGTGGTTTAATGATGGGTTCGCCGGTGCGATGGGCGAATTGCTTTGCGCAATCGAACAAGGGCGAGAGCCTTTGAATTCAGCCCGCAAAAATCTCCATACTCTTGCTCTCACTTTTGCAGCGATCAAATCGCGGGCCTCGGGCCGGGAAATTGCGGTTGGCTCGGCGCGACGGTTGGAGACCTCGGCAGTTGGATAAACGCCCGCTATCGATTTTAATGATCTGTAGCCGGTTCGTTTGAGTATCGAAGGAAGGGTAGAATATGATCCGAGTATTGATTGTTGGACTTGGCAATATGGGTCAAAGTCATGCGCTGGCTCTGCATGCGCTTCCCAAGGCGAAGATCGTCGGGCTTGTGAACAGGTCACCCCGGACGCTGCCGGGGGCGTTGCGGAGCTATCCGCTTTTTGAAAGCTTTGATGCCGCGATGGAGCTTGAACCAGATTTGGTTGTCATTTCGACGTATTCTGACAGTCACGCATCGATTGCTATTCAAGCGATGGAAGCCGGAGCGCATGTCTTTGTGGAAAAGCCGTTGGCGACGACGATTGCAGACGCCGAGTGTGTCGTTGAGGTTGCCGAAAGAACCGGGCGAAAGCTCGTGGTTGGTTACATTCTGCGGCATCACCCGTCCTGGCAACGCATGATTGCGGAAGCACGAAGCCTTGGCGGGCCATATGTATTTAGAATGAATTTGAACCAGCAGTCATCTGGCGCAGAATGGGAAATTCACAAAGCGCTTATGCAATCGACCTCGCCTATCGTCGACTGCGGTGTCCACTACGTCGACGTGATGTGCCAAGTCACCGATGCGCGGCCAGTCCGCGTTCAAGGCATCGGGTTGCGCCTTTCCGATGAAATTGCAGATGACATGTACAACTACGGCCAGTTTCAGGTGGTTTTTGAGGATCGATCGGTTGGTTGGTACGAGGCGGGGTGGGGGCCAATGATGTCGGAAACCGCGTATTTCGTGAAAGATATCGTCGGCCCAAATGGATCCGTATCCATCTTGGACGCGGCCAGGGGAGCGTCCTCGGACATTGGTGGTCACACAGAGGTAGGCAGTTTACTAGTGCATCGACCGGACGGTGACGAAATCATACGCACACCTAAGGAGCCCAGCCATCAAGACCTTTGTCAGGCTGAGCAAGCTTTTGTATTGGACGCCATAGAGCGAGATCTGGACCTCGGCCGGCTTGCACTTGATGCGGTTAGGTCGTTGGCTGTTTGTCTCGCTGCGGATGAGAGTATTCGGTCGGGTCTTCCGATTGAGCTTTGAGATTTGTAAGGAGAGCCTACACCACGCCAATTGGCAGGGACCGGGTAGCGCTCTGGTTTCGGTTGCGGGGAACTGCGCGTGGCAGGGCCGTGCAGAGGGCACTATACTTGGCTACTGACTTAGGCGAAGCCGTGCGGATTGGCAGCATTTGAGGCGACAAGGCGGTCTCCCTTTCGCTGAATCGATGTCTGTTCTGAGAACATTCGGCAGGGATATAAGATGGAGGTATGACAGTCGCGCATGATCGTGACAGATAGTCTTCGCTTCATCAACATTGACACTACCTTCGGCTCGGCACGCGACCAACCAAACCCTTCTGCAGCCACTTTCGTACGATAGGCCGTACTTAGACGTCTATGGTTAGGCCGACGTTTAGGCCGGCATTTTCTGTGAAATTTTCCCGGCTGCCGATTAAGGTCGCGTTGAGAGAAATGTACTCGGCAAGTTGTGCATCACGATCAATCTCTGGTCGGAACAGTCCGTCGTCCCGGTTAAGCCCGGTTGAACTGAATTTGACTTCAGGTGTCGGCGTCGGAGCCGCACACATATTTGCTTCAGCAGTTTTTTTTCCGCGAAGCGTGCGCGACCCAACACTGAAACGACAACGCCAGAGCGGAGATCTATATTTTTCTTCTTGGCCCCAATACCAAACTCTACTTGAATATCCGGCCCAACCGGGTCGGATCGCCTTCGCTTGCTCCCTTAGTTTCCGTAAGCCACCGAAGGCAGCCACGTCACCAGAGCCGGAAACTTGAAGACTATGAACAGACCCAAAAGTTGAAGCAAAACAAATGGGATCACGCCCTTATAGATGTGGGCAATGGTCACGCCGGGCGGACATACACCCTTGAGGTAAAACAAAGCAAAACCCACCGGTGGTGTCAGGAACGACGTCTGCAATGTAACAGCCACCAATATGGCAAACCAAGTCACCACTGGTTCAGCGACTTGATTAAAGTCTGGGATATCGCTTTCGATTCCAAGTCCTTGGATAATCGGTAGCATCAACGGCATGATGATGATGGTGATTTCGATCCAATCCAGGAGGAAGCCAAGAAGGAAGATGATAAACAAGATGAACAGGATGATCGAATAGGGGTCTTGAAAGACCGACAAGACGAGACCCTCAATAATCTCGTCACCGCCATACCGACGCAAGATGAATGCAAAGAAGTTCGCGGCAAGGAAAATACCGACGATATAGCCCGCCGTATTCAACGTGGACCGACTTACTTCGCGTAAAACCTTCAAGTTCAATCGACGGTTGGCAAGCGCAAGAAGGGTCGCCCCCAGTGCGCCAAGTCCTGATGCCTCGGTAGGCGTCGCAACGCCCCCAAAGATTGACCCAAGTACGAGTAAAATCAGCATCATCGGTGGAATGACCGCAATGAGCACCTCTTTGACGACTGGCCAACCTACCTGCTCCGATTTTTCGGGAGCGGGCATAGCGTCAGGGTTAATCAGGCCGTAGATCACAATGAAGGTGATATAGAGTGCGCCAAGGATCAGTCCGGGGAAGAGGGCGCCCATAAACAGATCGCCCAAGCTGATCGCCAGTTGGTCCGACATAATCACCAACATGATTGAGGGCGGAATCAGGATGCCCAAGGTGCCCGCGGAGGCGATTGTGCCGGTGGCAATCGGTTTGGAGTAGTTCTGCGCCATCATCGCCGGCAATGCCATCACGCCGAGCAAAGTCACGGACGCGCCAATCACACCTGTTGAGGCGGCAAGGATGATACCAATCAGTAAAACCGTCAGAGATAGACCGCCCCTTAGCCCGCCAAACAGCTTTTGCATCGCATGCATCATGCGTTGCGCGACACCGGACTGATCCAGCATTAGCCCCATGAAAATAAACATCGGCAAGGCGACAAGGACTGGGTTCTTGACGGTACTCCCGAAGATGCGACCGGAAAGTGCGCCGAGTTTTTGGTAATCAATGCCGGTGCGATCAAATTCGATCACACCGCGGAAGAAGCTGCGGTTTGGGTCTAGAAAAACCTCGGCAATGACAACAAAGACAAGGCTGACGCCAACCAACGCCATCGCCACCGGGATGCCGCGAAACAGCATCCATATGAAGGTCATGAACATCGCAATAACGGCGATTTCGTTCAAAGTTAGAATTTCAAACATCGGCTATGATCCAGTCTTGCGCGATTGGTCCATGGAGCGCAGGACGAAGATGAGTATTGGCGTCAGGATCAAGGCAGCCGTGACGGTGTAGGTGATCTCGTAGTTTCCGAATTCAAGCTCTCCAAAGGCGGGCCCGCGCGAGATGTCGCGGCTGGATGCGCCGTCTTCGGCGAAAAGCGACATGAGCATGTAGAGGCCGTAATAGATTGCGAGATTGACCAGCAAAAATGCCGCCGGGAAGGCGGCCCAAAGCTGGCGCCATAGCTTGGGTTCGTGCAGGCGTTTGAGGTTTCGGATAACCGCAGACCAGCAGGCAATGCCGATGAACACGAAGGATGCGTTCATAAAACACTTTAATATCCATAAGCCATGCAAGCCGTTCGGGCTATCAGAGCCTTCGCCCGCGCGAACCGAGCTTAACGCATAATCGAAGGTCACATCCCAGGACAGGATGATAAAGGGCAAGAACAGCCAGCCGATTGAGAACAGATTGATCCGGGTTTTTTTGTCTTCGGGGAAGCTGTCATAGAAAATGTCGACGCGCACGTGGCTGTCTGTTGTAACGGCGTAGCCAACCCCCATTAGGACCGCAGCACCGTAAAGCCACCACTGTAGATCGTCGAGCCAGGCCTGGTTCATACCGCTGTTTCGCAATATCACCTGAGCGGTGATCGCGAGCATCAAAATCGGAAAGAGCCAAGCTGCAATATTGGACACATGAACGACGAAGCGGTCGCCTCTATTTTGTTCTGATCGACCGACTTCACCGGGATCAGATACGGCAACCAATTCTTCAACATTCTCTGTCATGCGTCCGCTCCAAAAGACTTATTAGCGTCACAAAGGGGCGGCATAGAGCCGCCCCTTTGTGTGTTTGGGTCAAGAAAACTTATCAGTTGCGCGGACGCGGCAGATAGATGTTGTTGTTCCAGACTGCGTAGCCTTCGCGGAATTCCTGAAGGTCGGCCCATACTTCTGCAAAGTAAGGATCTTCTGCAGCCAATTCAGCCGCGACTTCAGTCCATGCGCTTTCGAATGCGGCCAGCATCTCATCAGGCCACTGACGGATGATAACGCCGTTTTTCTCGACGTTTTCTTTCATCGCGCCAAAGTTCACTGCTTCACCTTCAGCGTAGTTGGTTGTGATGTTCGCGAGGCAGGCGATTTCAATCTGTTTTTGAGACTTCTCGTCGAGGTCTTCCCAACGATCTTTGTTGATCAACAGTTCGAACATCGTCGCTGGCTGGTGCCAGCCAGGGAAGTAGTTGTTGGACGCGATGTTATAAAAACCAAGACGTTGGTCGATCAGAGGCATCGAGAATTCAGTCGCATCGATTGCGCCGCGCTCGAGGGCCGGAAAGATGTCACCAGCGGCAAGAAGCGATGTCGAAACGCCAAGGCGTTGCATAACTTCGGCGCCAAGACCGAAGAAGCGCATGTTCAGGCCTTCGAGGTCGGCAACCGTCTTGATCTCTTTTTTAAACCAACCGGAAGTTTCTGGCGCGATGATGCCGCAAGGCAGAACCTTCACGTTGTAGCCGTTCTCATCATACATGCGCTGGAATAGCTCGTGGCCGTCGTCGTAAAGCATCCATGCAAGGAATTCGCCAGCTTCTGGACCGAAAGGCACAGCAGCGAAAAGCGAAGCAGCCGTGATTTTGCCCTGCCAGTAACCTGCCGTTGTGTAGGCGGCATCTACTGAACCGCTGGAAACAGCGTCCAGAGCTTCAAGTGTCGGAACAAGTTCGCCGGGATCGAAGTGTTCAAATTCGACATCGCTTGCGATGCTATTGATTTTCTCGACAAAGTCGACGCCGGCGGTGCCAAGGATGGGCAGGTTACGCGAAAACGCAGATGTCATTTCGATAACTTCTTGCGCCTGAGCGGCGCCGCCTGTTGCCATGACGGCGACCAGACCGGCTGCGATCGTTTTGTTCTTCATAGTATTCCTCCCAGAATATGAACCCGATTTTTCGGGATTGTTTGGTCGTTTTGTCTTCCCGCAGCGCCTGACCAGAACGCCGTTTTGTAACCGTTTCTCGCAGAGTGAGACGTGATGTTCTTGATCTGTCACAAGTCACAGACTTGCAGACTTGAAGGCGATTATGTTTTCGCCGTTGTCTTCGATGCCCCCTCTAAGACCAGCGCCACGCAGCCTACGCACAATTATTTCACGAAAAGCACCGCGAACAGCTGCTTTCTGATTCAGTCTAGGGAAAGATAGTTACGGGAAAGTCCAAGATAGTCCAAAGGAAAATGCGTTTTTCTTCAAGATGTCATCTGATGCGTATGCGAAGTGAGGAGGTTTATCACAATATTTGATATATTCGTTGCGACGCCGTGTTTCAAAACTTTGATTTGGCGTTGAAGTGCTGCAAGATCTCGCTCCAATTTTGAGCAACGCCTTGCGTTTTCGAATTGCATAAACCGTCTTGAATCAGCACTCTGCTCGAATGAGTGAGGCGTTTTGCGCATCAGTTGCGTGATCAAAATTTCAAGCAACGGAGAGTAGCATGGCGATCACGGCATTTAGTGGCAGCTTTACGCAGCAAGAGCCGCTTCCAGACTCCTCTCACGCCCGTGTCGCTGAAGTCTTGAAGTCGGGCCGGCTGCATCGCTATGGGATGGCGGCGGGTGAGAGGTCTGAGGCGGCGATGTTGGAAGCAGCCTATGCCAACTGGCAGGGCGCACGTTTCTGTTTGGCTGTAACGTCGGGGGGGCAGGCGCTTCAAATCGCTTTGCGCGCAGTCGGCGTAAAAAGCGGTGATGCAGTGCTGACGAATGCATTCACCCTTGCACCAGTTCCCGGAGCAATCGCTGCGGTGGGCGGCCGGCCTGTCTTGGTCGAAACCACGCAAGATCTGACGATTGACCTTGAAGATCTGGACCGCAAGGCGATGTCGTCTGGGGCAAAGGTATTGATGCTGTCGCATATGCGTGGACATTTGGCGGACATGAGCAAAGTCGTTGCGATCTGTAAAACTCGTGGGCTGACCTTGGTCGAAGATTGCGCGCATACGATGGGCGCGACATTCGAGGGAGTGCGGTCCGGCAACCACGGCCAAGTCGCCTGCTTTTCTTCGCAAACCTATAAGCACATCAATTCGGGCGAGGGCGGTTTCCTGACAACCGACGACCCGCAAATCGCCGCCCGGGCGACTATGATGTCAGGAAGCTATATGAATTTCACCCTTCATGGGGCTGGTCCGGACGCGGCGGCCTATGACACCACTCGCTATGAGATGCCAAATATGTCTGCGCGTATGGATACGATACGTGCAGCATTGCTAGTCCCTCAAATCGAGGGAATTGATCACAATGTTGCGCGCTGGAACCGCCGACACGCGATACTTGTTGAAGCGCTCCGTGGCAATTCAAGTATCGTCTTGCCTCACATTTTGGACGCTGCGGTCAGGGTCGGCTCGTCGTTCCAGTTCCGTATGCCGTCGGTTGATGCTGACAGTTGCCGTCGGATCGTGGCGAGTGCGTCTGAGCTTGGCGTCGAGCTGAAGTGGTTTGGCGCAGATGAACCACGGGGATTTACCTCAAACCACAAAAGCTGGCGCTACATGGAGGCACAATCTCTCCCTGTGACGGATCAAATCTTGAGTACGCTTTTTGATATGCGTGTGCCACTGACGTTCTCACAGGACGATTGCCACCACATCGGCGAAATTCTGGGTCATGTCGTTAAAGAGGAACTGGCATTGAGAGCTGCTTAGGCATTTGGAGTGTTCAAAGTTGCCGCTTGAAGGGCCGTGACGGCTATCATGTTGACTACATCCTCTGCCGTACAGCCGCGCGACAGGTCATTTGCGGGCTTTGCGAGACCCTGCAGAATCGGCCCGATCGCGTCGCATCCGCCAATCCGCTGTGCGATTTTGTAGCCAATGTTTCCGGCATCGAGGTTGGGAAAAATCATAACGTTGGCGTGACCCGCGACATCCGAATTCGGTGCTTTGGACGCGCCCACCGAAGGCACGAAGGCAGCATCGAATTGCAGTTCTCCGTCGCTGGATATGTCGGGACGCCGTTCTCTCAAAATCGCGGCTGCCTCGACCACTTTACTCACACGCTCATGTTTGGCGCTTCCTTTGGTTGAGAACGATAGCATCGCGACTTTGGCCTTCTCGCTCAAAAGTGTTGAGTAGGATGTGGCTGACTGGATCGCGATGGCGGCCAGTTCGCTGGCGTCTGGGTCAATTACCAATCCGCTGTCGGAAAACACCATGGCGGCGCGGCCGGACGGGTGATTTTCGGGCAAAACCATCAAAAAGAAACTTGAAACAAGGTCTGCATCAGGGGCTTTTCCGATGACTTGAAGGGCCGCGCGCACAGTATCCGACGTTGTGGCAACTGCGCCTCCAACTGTACCATCTCCGTGGCCGAGACGCACAAGCATGGCCGCGAACATAAGCGGCTTTAGAGCTTCTGCAGCGGCGCGCTCCGGGGTCATGCCTTTGTGCTTGCGCAACTCAAATAAGCCGCTTGCAACGTCCTTGAAAAGTTCGGATTTGGCTGGGTCCTCGACCCTAAGTTCATCCCCAATTGCGCTTCCTTGTGCGGCAAGCTCGCGTGCAATGGATTGCGCGGGCCCGACTAAAGTGATCGACGCAAGGCCCTGTGCGACGCTTTGGATCGCAGCCGCCACAATACGCGGATCGTCACCTTCGCTCAGGATGATGCGGGCGGAGTGCGCCGCCGCACGAGTCTGAAGATCGCTCAGAACCTGCATGCGGCGTACCCCTTTGTTTTTGAACAGATCATGCGCCTCAGGCGCCGGTTTGCTCGACCATGTCGGATGCGTTGATGCCTGCAACTTCGACAGGCTTCTTCATCGCATCACGACGGAACGGATCACCAAGCTCTTGGTTGATCATGGCTTCGATCAGCGTGGTTTTGCCATGCTCCATCTGGTCTTTGATTGCTTTGTTCAGTGCGGCGGTCAGTTCGTCCATGGTGCGTGCGACGACGCCTTCCAGTCCACAAGCCTGCGCGATGCCGGCGTAGCTTACTTCCTCGTCAAGCTCGGTGCCGACAAAGTTGTCTTCGAACCAGAGTGTAGAGTTCCGTTTTTCGGCGCCCCACTGATAGTTCCGAAACACAACCTGGGTGATTGCAGGCCAGTCGCCGCGGCCGATGGCCGTCAGTTCGTTGACTGCAATCCCGAAGGCCCCGTCGCCTGCAAAACCAACTACGGGTACGTCTGGTTGGCCAATTTTCGCGCCGACAATAGCCGGAAGGCCATAGCCGCACGGCCCGAACAGACCGGGAGCAAGGTATTTGCGGCCTTGCTCGAAGTCAGGGTAGGCATTGCCGATGGCGCAGTTATTGCCGATGTCGGACGAGATGATCGCGTTGCGCGGCAGGGCAGATTGGATGGCACGCCATGCCATGCGGGGGCTCATCCAGTCTGGTTTGGCGCCACGTGCGCGCTCGTTCCAGTCTGTACCCGGATCGTCCTGCTCGTGGTCCATCGAAGAAAGCTGCTGAGCCCAACGTGACTTTGTCTCGGAGATCTTCGATTTACGCTCGGCGCGGCCTGCATCACCTGCGTCATCCGACAGGTTCCTCAGGATGCCTTTGGCAACGCGGGCCGCGTCGCCAACGATGCCGACTGTGACTTTCTTGGTCAGGCCGATGCGATCAGGGTTGATGTCGACCTGAATTATTTTTGCGTCCGCAGGCCAATAGTCAATGCCATAACCCGGCAGTGTCGAAAATGGATTAAGGCGCGTGCCAAGAGCGAGGATCACATCTGCGTCTTTGATCAGCTCCATCCCGGCTTTCGAGCCGTTGTAGCCAAGAGGACCTGCAAACAGCGGATGCGAACCTGGGAATGCGTCATTGTGCTGGTAGCCAACACATACCGGTGCGTCGAGCGCTTCTGCCAACACGCGGGAGGCGTCGATGCCACCTACTGAAAGGACCACGCCGGCACCGTTCAAAATGACCGGGTTTTTGGCACCTGACAAAAGAGCAGCGGCTTCCATCACCGAGTTTTCGCCGCCAGAGGAGACTTCGAATTCAATTGGGTCAGCGATCTCAACGTCGATAACTTGTGTCCAGAAATCCCGTGGGATGTTGATCTGTGCGGGGCCAGACAGGCGCTTTGCTTGGCTGATGACACGGGTCAGAACTTCTACAACGCGTGATGGGTCGCGGACCTCTTCCTGATAAGCCACCATGTCTTCAAACAGTTTCATCTGTTCGACTTCCTGGAAGCCACCCTGACCGATGGTCTTATTCGCGGCTTGCGGCGTCACCAGAAGAAGCGGTGTGTGGTTCCAGTACGCAGTCTTCACGGCGGTCACGAAGTTGGTGATGCCGGGGCCGTTTTGCGCGATCATCATCGACATCTTGCCGGTGGCGCGCGTGAAGCCGTCGGACATCATACCCGCGGACCCTTCATGGGCGCAGTCCCAGAATTTAATGCCTGCTTTTGGGAAAATATCGGAAATCGGCATCATCGCTGATCCGATGATACCGAATGCATGATTGATACCGTGGCGTTGCAGGACTTTAACGAAGGCCTCTTCAGTCGTCATTTTCATGAGCGCTCTCCCAAATGGCATGCGCTCCCGAAATGGGAGCTTGTGACGCGATAAATATGTTGGAGCCATTCTCCACAGTAGGGCCAGTAGAGGCGGCTCTTTCAGTCCAGTTTAGCTATCTCTTCGCCGATAAGTTCAATGCCGCGCTGAATTTTGGCCGAAGAAATTGAGGAATACGCCAAACGATAGTAATTGTTGGGGCCTTTTCCCGGCGCATAAAATGAGCGGCCCGGTTCCAATACTACGCCTTTTGCGCGCAAGGCCAATGCGAGGTCCTCTGTATCCATGCCCTCAGGAGCCTTCATCCAGAAGCACGAGCCTCCTGAGGACCCGGGTACCGCATAGGTAAGCCCGACATCTTCGATCGTCGTTTCCATGATCTGGCGGCGGCGCTGATACGCTTTGCGCATTCGGTTGATCTGGGCGTTGTAGTGACCCAGTGACAAAAAGTTCGCCGCGTTCCTTTGGATATGCCAAGGCGGATGCCGCATGATGGTCGAGCGCAGGGCGCGGGCTTGTTCGATCATTGCCGTCGGCGCAACCATGAACCCAAGACGCAGCCCCGGGAAAAGCGACTTGGAGAACGAGCCGACGTAAACCACGCATCCCGCTTCATCGAGAGACTTCAGCGTCGGCGATGGCGATCGTTTGAAGGCCAATTCAAATTCGTAGTCGTCCTCGACAATCACAAAGCCTTTTTCGGACGCCATTCTTAGCAAATCCTTGCGGCGTTGCAGTGGCATTGTTGCGTTGGTGGGGCTGTGATGGCTTGGTGTCGTAAAAACGACATCCACCTGCTCCGGAAGGGCCTCGGGTGGCAGCCCTCCTTCATCGACGTCCACTTCGACCATATGACAACGCGTTTCGCTCAAAATCTCGCGAAAGCCGCGATATCCCGGATTCTCGATAACCGCGATCCGCCGTTGGGTCAGCAACAGTTGAGCCGTTAACCACAATGCGTTTTGCGCTCCCATGGTCACAAGGATATTTTCCGGCCGCGCGCGAATGCCACGGCGGGTCGTGACGTGGCGCTGGATGTATTCGATCAGCTTGGGATCATCGCGCTCGTATTGATCAAGCGTGAGGGCCGCGAAGTCGCGTTGTCCTAGAGCCTGCAGCGCGCACAATCGCCAGTTTTGGTGATCAAAAAGCGACTGGTCGGATTGGCCGTAGATGAAAGGGTAAGGGTAGCTTTGCCAATCGTCTGGTCGAGTAATGGTGCGGGCA
>RCMY010004760.1_pt1 | contig 11637 bp, 9 predicted proteins | sample 2041341 | NCBI WGS metagenome assembly RCMY01 (sample SAMN09708234, study PRJNA481090) | Marine sediment metagenome, whole genome shotgun sequencing project.
TGTAAGGGAGCGGTATTCTAAAATACGTTATAGTTCTCCTCTTTTTCTATCTAAAGATATTTATTACAAACTAAAGAAATACGTTGGCAACAAGCTGAAGAAACATAATGAACAAACTACAAACAGGCGAATTTTACGGAAACCATTATCAAAAATTAGCTTTTGAAAATATTATTATAACAGACACCGAATACACGCACAGTAAAGTTGATTGGCATCATCACGAAAATCCATATTTCACCTATTTACTTCAAGGAAAATTATATGAATCTAATAAAAAAGAATCTTACTATTTGGAATCTGGAAGTTTATTGTTTCATAATTGGCAAGATGCACATTACAATATAAAACCACCCGAATTTACAAGAGGATTTCACATTGAAATGAATGAGAATTGGTTTTCAAATTTTGACATTCAAACAACAGATTTTGAAGGAAGTATCAACCTAAAGAATCCATTAATTAAAAATATAATGAACAATTTGTTCATTGAATCTAAAATAAACGACCAATTTTCAAATTTAAGCATAGAGGCTTTCTTGATAGAAATATTCAGTACTATAAAAGAAACTAAAGAGAAAAGTTCAAAAAAACCTAATTGGGTAAAAAACCTACAAGAACTAATCGTTGAGGAACAAATTGATTACTCTTTAAAAAATTTAAGCTCAATTTTAGAAATACACCCAGTACATTTATCAAGGGAATTTAGCAGATACTTTGGAACCAGTTTAGGAAATTACATAAGGCTAATAAAAGTAAATCAAGCTTTTAACCTAATTACATCAACTCAATTTTCAATGACTGAAATTTGTTATAAATGTGGATTTTACGACCAAAGCCACTTTATTACAAACTTTAAACAAGTTTACGGAATGACACCTTCAAAATTTTTGAAGAAAATTTCAAAATGTTAATTATATACAATTTTGGGAAGTTAATTAAATCCATCTTTGCTACTTCATCATAAATCAATCAAAAAATGAAACTTCAAAGTATCACGACTATATTTTTTACACTTCTTACATTTAGTCTTATCGGTCAAAATATGGCTGACTATACAAGCCAATGGGAAGGAAAAATAGAAAATTCCAAAACATTCAATTTTACAGTATCAATCGAATATTTACAGTCTAAAAATGCTGTTTTTATAATTGCTAATGGTAAAAACGTTATTAATAAATCCTTCAAAATAAATAAAGAGCAATTTATACAAATACCAATTAGTGCAAATTCATCATTTACAGGAGAATTATCGAAAAATGGAAAAGAAATAAATGGGTTTATTAAATCTGGTATGCTTTTTTATCACTTAAAATTGACTAAATCAAAAACCAATTCTTTTATAGGTGTTTGGAATATTTTAATGGTAGACGAACTAAAATCACAAAACTTCTATTTAAACGTAGAGAATGGTTCAGGTAATGAATATGAAGCTTATCCAATTTTGGGAGATAATCGATTTACAGGCACTTGGTGTTACGATTTTCAAAAAGAAGATGATATTATTTCTTTTAGTGATTTCAAAACTGGATTACAATTTAAAGGAAAGTTGCTAAAAGATAAAATCAAATTAGACGTTTTATTAGGAAAACATTTAGTTACACAGATAGATTTGAAAAAGTCTGTAAGTGATTGGAAAATTGGAGGTTTTAAACCAGATAATAAAACATCTGTTTTACAACTTACCGAAATGGAAAACCTTATTTCAAAGGATTCATTACCAAATACGCATTCCGTTATAATTTCAAAAAAAGGGAAGATTATATATGAAAATTATTTCGAGGGTTACAACTCACAAATTCCTCACGATATGCGTTCAGCATCAAAAAGTATTTCATCTGCCATTGTTGGAATTGCGAAAGACAAATCATTATTTAACAATGTTGACCAATCCATTTTTGATTTTCTATCAAAAAAATATCAAATCCATAAAGACAGTTTAAAAAGGAGAATAGATATTAAAAGCCTTTTAACAATGAGTTCAGGAATAGATGCTATTGATTATGGTATTAATGCTAATCCAAAATCTGATGCTACAGAAGATAATTATCAGAGAACACAGGATTGGACTGAAACAATTTTAAACACTTCTATGATAAATAGTCCGAATACAAAAGCCAACTATGGTTCTGCAAATCCTTATCTTCTTGGAGTGGCAATGGATTCAGTTGTTTCTGAACCATTGGAATTATTTATTGACAAAAACTTGTTTCAAAAACTGGAAATTTCAAATTATATAATACAAACCGATTTGAATGATAATCCATATTTTGGAGGAGGAATGTATCTCACGCCTAAAGCTATGTTGAAGTTTGGAGAACTATATATTAATAAAGGAAAATGGAAAAGAAAACGAGTTCTATCAAGAAAATGGGTTAAATGTTCTTTTAAAGATTATCGTGTTTTAGAAAATACAGTCGACAAAAATGGATATGGATATTTATGGTGGCATAATACTTATAATGCAAATGGGAATTCTTTTAAGTCCAATGAAGCAAGAGGTGCAGGTGGACAGTATATATTTGTAATTCCTAAATTAAAAGCAATAGTTGTAATAACATCTGGAAATTATAGAAATGGAAAAACACAACAACCAGAATTGATATTCGAAAAATACATATTACCTTACATTGAAAACTGAAAAAAGCCAATTGCCAACACCGTGTATAATTAATTGTTTTATCAAAGTTTTTTTGCTCTAAAAGTAAGTGATTTACCGGAAAATAAGAGCTAATTTAATCACAACAAATCATAAACACAATCGTAAGCGGTAATTACCAATGGCATAAAGCATATTTAGAAAAAAAAGTAAATGCAATGAAAAAAAATTACGCTTCTTATTGGTTTCTCTCACTACTAGTTTTGACAATTTTCAGTTGCAACAGTCCTAAGAACGATGTTAAAAAACCCAATATTCTGTTTATCTCTATTGATGATCTTAGACCTACTTTGGGTGTATATGGAGATTCAATCGCGGTAACCCCAAATATTGATCAGCTCGCTTCTGAAGGAATGACCTTTAGACAAACTTTTACTCAATCGGCAGTTTGCGCACCTTCTAGAGCAAGTTTAATGACAGGTTTAAGACCAGATTCTACCCATGTATGGCACCTAGGAGATAAGTTTCGTGAACTCAAACCAGATATAGTGACGATGCCACAGCATTTCTCTAAATTTGGTTATCACACCATTAGTATTGGTAAGATTTTTCATAATTATATACCCGACTCTATTTCATGGGATGAACCAGACTTGCGTCCTGAGCAATTCAAACGTCCAAACTGGCTAAATAGAGATGGAGAAACTTTTTATATCAGTGAGGATGTTCATAAATCACAAATAAAAAAACGAGATTCGTTATTGAAATTAAGACCGGTGAGATATGCAGATGGTTGGAATACAGGACCGGCTTGGGAAGCTGCTGACGTACACGATTCACTTTATTATGATGGAGCACAAACCGAACTAGCGAAAAGAGCACTTACGAGATTGGCTAAAAATGAAAAACCTTTTTATATGGGGCTTGGATACTTTCGTCCTCACCTTCCATTTGCTACACCCAAAAAATATTGGGATTTTTACGATGCAGAAAAAATACCCTTAGCTACTAATCCTAACGTTCCAAAAAATGCACCTGGGTACACTATGAATTCTATGTATGAATTGCGATCGTATGATGGATTCCATAAAATTGGACATCCCCAATCTGATTTCAGAATGGATGAAGATACCTCAAGAAAACTAAAACATGGATATTACGCGAGTGTTAGTTATATAGATGCATTATTAGGTGATCTTATTTCTCACATGAAAAAAATTGGAATTTATGAGAATACAATTATTATCATTTTTGGAGATCATGGTTGGAAGTTAGGTGACCATAATAGTTGGGGTAAAATGACAAATTATAATATTGACCTTAAAGCTCCAATGATTATTCGTTATCCAAATCAAGAAAATAGAGGTATGCAAACATTTGCATTTACAGAATTAGTAGATATATTTCCTTCACTATGTGAGTTGGCAGATATTGAAACACCTAATTATATGCAGGGTACTAGTTTTGTTCCCTTAATTAAAGACCCAAAACGCCAATGGAAAAGTGCCGTATTTAGTCAATTTCATCGACGACCGAAAGTTGCTGCAGATGGTAATCGATATATGGGGTACTCTATAAATACCAAGAACTATCATTATATAGAGTGGTATTTATGGAATCCGGAAACAGGAACTAGAGGAGTATTAAAAGACATTGAGTTGTATGATGTTAAAAATGATCCTTATGAGTTTGTTAATATTTCTGGTGATATTAATCAGAATAAGATTGTAGAAACTTTATCAAAACAACTTGCTGTCGGTTGGCAAAAAGCAAAACCAGAATAAAAAAACGATAACTATATAATGAGAATTTCTACTATCCAATTATCTTTTCTCACATTCGTAGTTTTGAGCATGTTTTTTTTTTCTTGCTCAACTAAAAAATCAGAAATTAAAGAGAAATCCAGACCAAATATTTTATTTATTCCAGTTGATGATCTGAGACCAGAACTTGGCTGCTATGGCAGTACATCTATTAAGACCCCAAATATTGATCAATTAGCAAAACAAGGAGTTGTATTTACACGAACATATTGTCAACAAGCGGTGTGTAACCCTTCAAGAGCTAGTTTGCTTACAGGACTTAGACCAGACACGATAAAAGTTTGGGACTTAAAACAGCATTTTAGAGAAACGCTACCCAATGTGGTGACCTTACCACAATTTTTTAAAGAAAATGGGTATACAGCAATTGGTCTAGGTAAAGCTTTTCACAATAATGACCCAGACACTATATCTTGGAGTGTTATACCGCAAAACATTGATGGTTTTCCATTTGATCCAGACGCAGTGTATGCTAATGAAGAAAATATAGCTATACAGAAAGCGAAGATTGAAAAACTGAAAGCTGCCGGTAAATCTAGGATTGATCAGTTGGGACATTGGTATGTAAAAGCAAATGCCACTGAAAATGCTAATGTAGACGATGATTTTTATTATGACGGTGCACAGACTACGAGGGCAATAGAAATTCTTAAAGAATTAAAAACCGCAAATGAACCATTCTTTTTATCTGTTGGTTATTATCGCCCACACCTTCCTTTTAACGCTCCAAAAAAATACTGGGACATGTATAACAGAGATTCAATTCCGTTAGCAGAGAACCAATATTCTCCAAAAGGAAGCCCTGACTATACATTGATAGGAGATGCTGAATTACGATCATACACGGATAGCAGAGATTTACCTTTTCCTAATGAAGAACCTTGGGATGAAGCAAAGCAATTAGAGATGAAGCATGCTTACTATGCCAGCGTTTCATATGTAGATGCTCAAATAGGTAGGTTAATAGCTGAGCTTGAACGATTGGGTTTAGCAGATAATACCATTATAGTGCTTTGGGGTGATCACGGCTGGAAATTAGGAGACCACAATAGCTGGGGAAAAATGTCAAATTATGAGTTGGATACAAAAGTTCCCTTAATAATTAGTGGTAGCGGTGTATCTTCTAAGGGCGAAAAAAGTAATGCACTTACAGAATTCGTAGACATTTATCCCACCTTATGTGATATGGCAGGTTTTGATATTCCCGAACATCTTCAAGGAAGTAGTTTAACTCCTTTGTTGAAAAATCCTGATAGAGATTGGAAAACAGCTGCCTATAGCCAATATTTACTGGGTCGATTTGGCCGTTTCCCGAGAGTTGATAGTGACTTGGAACGCATGGGCTATACCATTCGTACCGATCAATATCGTTACGTTGAATGGTATATCTGGAATAAAAACGATCAGGTTAGAGGTGAACTAATAGGAAGGGAATTATTCGATCATTTTAATGATCCACAAGAAAATATAAACCTAGCAAATGAACCTGAGTTCAAAGAGACAGTTGAATTAATTTCTCAGCAACTCAAAAAAGGTTGGAGATATTCTAAACCAGAAATATCAACAAACCGCTAACAACGGATAAAAATAATAGCCCAAATAGTAGTAAATTCAAAGATTATAACCGCTTCAATTTTCTTTTAACAGTACAAGATTGAAGTCTGTAATCGGCTACTATTCGTTGGCCATATTAACGCGAAACATGAAAAAACTATTATTTGTAACAGTATTGATAATGTTAATCCCCAAAATAGGGAAAGGGCAAAACGAATTAGAATCTTTAAAAATCAAATTGGAACTACCAATTTCACTTTCAGATACTATTACTTCTATTTCTGAAATAGAAAAAGAACCTATTTATGTTTTGACATATTATTTAAGCCCATTTTATAAAAAGGAACTTGCATTTAAACAATTGGACAGTGCAGATAGTAGGACAAAAATTCAACTAAAGTATTCGGATAAATCTGGATATTTATGTGATTTGTTGAACAATTGTGAAGATGGTTACTATTCAGGTAATGAACCAATCCAAATTCTTGAAGCCAATACTTTTTATTCTGAACAACAAAAAGATTATTACATTTTAATAATTCCAGATAAAGACACTTCTTTAGAGGATATACAAAATCTTACCAAAGTATTCCTAAAATCTAAAAATATTGGAAGAATCTATTTTGCATTTAAAAATAGCGTTGATAAGATTAATTACTTCCGTTTTGCCCCTGAAAAGAATTACAATATTCACACAAGTGAGTTTAAAAATTATAAAGATTGGGTGGAGGGAAGTTTTAAAATAACATATGGAGAAATGATTTTCTTTGTGGACTAAAATTTACTTTGGCTAACAATGTTTATAAAATATAGCTAATACTGGCTTTCTGAGAGGTTTGTGTATATTTGCGAAGTCCGCCAAATCGTTTGATTTGGCTTTAGAAAAAATAGGATAAAACAAAATGCAAAAGTCTTGGCTAAGTACTGAATCCAAAAGAGATCGCTTATTTACAACCCTATTCTTTTTATACAAAACGTGTACAACATTAAAAAAAACGAAAATATGGGTTTCAGAATATATGCTCTTGATGACAAAAAGTTTAATCAGATTTTTGAACTATCTGATTTTGAACTTGAAAAAATCGGTGGAAAAAGAATGACAGTTGATGAAAATCCGGGTTTTCCTTGTAGAGTTAGTTTAGAAGACGCAGAAATAGGAGAGGAAGTTATATTAATTTCGTATAAATTTCACAATACCAAAAGCCCATATCAAGCCAAAGGGCCAATATTTGTTCGTAGAAATATAAAAACTAAAAAATTATCTAAAAACGAAATTCCAAAAATGCTGAATCATAGATTACTCTCATTTCGAGGATATGATAAAAATGGAATTATGAAATCTGCAATAACAAAACAAGGAGACAAAACGAAAGAAATTATTGAAAAAATATTTGATAATGACGAAATAGAATACATTCATATTCATAATTCAAGTCCTGGATGTTATAATTGTGAAGTGAAAAGAATATAAAAACGTGGTATAATAACGTAAAAAAATAATTGCTGTTTTGTGTTTAAATAAGGGTAGTTGCGTATTTGCTACATCTGAATTTCCTACGGAAAATCCTCACATGCAAACCCGCTCTATTCTTATACAAAAGCGTTGGCAACTAGCTAAAAAAACCGAACTTCAAAAGATAATGAATGACATATTTGACAAACCCGCTTCGGAAGAAATGACAGTTGACCAAATATTTATGCAAAACGCTGACAGCAAAAGTTACAAAAATACCACAAAAAGGAATAAATGAATATAGTTTTACTAATAGCCATTTTTATATCTGCATTTCAATTTGTCTTATTGGCAAACAAAAAGGCTAAATCATTTCCAGATAGCATATTAACTGTTTGGATGTTTATTACTGCTATTCACCTAGTAAGCTACTATCTAAATTTTTTAGGATATTGGGACAAATATCCTCATTTAGTAGGTACAACAGTACCATTCCCGTTTTTATATGGTCCTCTTTTATATCTTTATATTTTATACTCACTAAGAAGCGAGCATCATTTAAGAAAAAAGGATTACTTACATTTTATTCCGTCAATCCTTTCGTTACTATATATGTGCAAATTTTATTTTTTTTATTCTGAGGATGAAAAAAGGCTGGTTGATTCCGGTGAAATTAATGATTTCACCTTGTTTATAAAAATTCAATTAGTAGCATTTATAATTTCGGCAATTAGCTATTCTATTTTATCCTACAGGCTTTTAAATAACTACAAACAGTTAATAGATACTAATTTTTCTAATGATGAGCATATAAACCTGAATTGGTTAAAAGGTTTTATTTGGGGTGTTGTGGCAATATTTTTTACTGCCATTGCAATTACTATTTCAAGGGACTTTTTAGGGATTGATTATTCATTTAATCCAGATTATATTATCTATTCAATGTTATCTCTCGCTATACTTCTATTAGGCTATTATGGAATTCGACATCAAAATATATTTGTTGATAATGTTATTGTTGAAACAGAGAATATTTTTCAAAAATCGGGCTATAAAAACTCAGGGCTAAAGGAAAATGAGGCGCTAAAAAAGTACAACTTACTCTTGATATTGATGAAAGATAAGAAACCTTTTCTTCAACCAAAGTTGACCCTAAATATGTTAGCAGAGCTTTTAGAAACTTCGCCAAACCATCTCTCTCAAATAATAAATCAATATGAACAACAGAATTTTAACGATTTTGTGAATAAATATCGCATTGATGAATTTATTGATAAAGCCTCAAATAATAAAAATTATAGCTTTCTGGCCAATGCCTTAGATTCTGGTTTTAATTCAAAATCTACTTTTAATAATGTTTTCAAAAAAATGAAAGGTATAACCCCTTCTCAATTTATGTCCAAGCTTAACAAATAATTTATTTCCCTCAAAAATGAGTCCATTATTATAGGATAGAGCGATTCTGTCGCTATTTCATTGTTGTTTTGTACCTAAATTATAAAGTGCAAAAAAAATATGAAAATAAATAGAAATAGATTTCTTGCCCTGTTTTATGGCTTGTCAAAAGCCATTTTCAAGCATAAAAAATCAATATTAACGCTTTGCTTAATTGGTATTTATTGTATATCCTCTGCTCAAACTGCAACACAAACGGTAAAAGGAAAAGTGTATGATAAAATAACACATGAACCTCTTGTTGGTGCAAACATATTATTGATGGATTCTGATCCTGCACTTGGAACAATTACCAATATTGATGGTGAATTCAACTTGGAAAATGTTCCTGTTGGTCGACAAAACATTGAGGTAAGCATGTTAGGATATGAATCTTATCTTGCTTACGAACTCTTGATAAGTACAGGAAAACAAGTTGCCCTCAACATAGAATTAGAAGAAAAAAATACCGAATTAAAGGAGGTGTTTATACCCTACAAACCGACTAAAAACAAACCTATTAATGCAATGGCGATACTCAGTAGCAGGCAATTTACCGTTGAAGAAACACAACGGTATGCTGGTGGGTTAAACGACCCAGCTCGTTTAGTGTCATCATTTGCTGGTGTGGCGACACCATCGCTCAATAGTAATGGAATTTCTATCCGCGGAAACAGTCCATCTGGACTTTTATGGCGAATAGAAGATGTTGAAGTACCAAGTCCTAACCACTTCGCAAATCTGCTTATTTCAGGAGCTGGACTATTTACTGCTATAAGTAGCCAAGTTATGGGAAATAGTGATTTTTATACGGGTGCGTTTCCTGCGGAATATGGTAATGCAACTTCAGGTGTCTTTGATATAAGATTAAGAACAGGGAATGCGTCCAAGCGAGAATCGTCTATTGAAGCAGGATTGCTCGGAATTAGTTTTGCAACTGAAGGACCATTTAAGAAAGGAAAAGATGCATCTTACTTGTTTAATTATAGGTACTCGACCATGGCTCTAATCAGCCCTATTTTGCCAGATGATACTGGGATTCTAAAATATCAAGATTTATCCTATAAAGTTAAATTACCAACTAAAAATGCAGGTACATTTTCTATTTGGGGCATAGGAGCTTACGATGGTATAGATACAGATGCATTGGATAGTGACAAATGGGAATCTGTTTCTGACAAAGAAAACTCTCGAACTTCCTTATATCTGTTTGCCTCTGGAATAAGCCATAAGGCTACTTTATGGTCTAATGCATTGCTTAATAGTGCATTTGCCATATCAGGAAATGGGTTGGAATACGAAGAAATGCGTCTTGATGACAATATGGAATTTCAACCAAAATCGAGTGCCCGTAATAACGATTATCGATTAACATTACAATCAACTATAACTCAATATTTAGGAGATAAGCATACCAACCGTACTGGATTTTATATCAATCGTTTAGGCTATAATTTGGATGTCAAACAAACTGATTTTACAGGGAGTTTACCTGAAAATTCAGTAAAAGAAAATGGTCAAGCTGGCTTATATCAATTTTACAGCCAATCTAAATTTAAACTTTCACAACAATTGTCATTGAATGCTGGGTTTCACATGCTATATTTTGGTCTATTAAAAGAGTTTTCCGTAGAGCCAAGAATTGCCCTAAATTATCAATTAAATGAAAAAAACAATATTGCATTAGCTTACGGATTGCATAGCAAAATAGAATCGCTTCCAATTTACTTTATCAAAGATGCAGGAAACCCCGTGAATAAAGATTTGGATCTGATGAAATCAAATCATTTTGTATTATCTTTTAATTCAATGTTATCTGAAAATTTAAAAATAAGTATTGAGCCTTATTTTCAATATTTAAACAATGTCCCAGTATCGCCAGATAATTATATTACAACGCTAAATATACAAGAAAACTTGTTTTTCAACAATCCTTTAGTAAGTAACGGAACTGGAAGAAATATAGGTGTTGATTTTACCTTAGAACGCTATTTAAATAAAGGATTTTATTATATGCTTACCACATCTGTTTTCGATTCAAAATACAAGGTAAATGATGGCATTGAACGTAATACTCGATTTAACAAAAATTTTGTTCTCAATGCCATTATTGGAAAAGAATGGCAAATTGGAAAAGACAAAAACAACTTATTAAGCACGAATTTCCGACTAAACTATCTCGGTGGAAATAGAATTGAATCCATATATGTTGATAACTCAATGATTAATGAAGAGATAATTTATGGAGAAACCAATGGAGAGCTTTCGTATGCAAAAAAACATCCTAGCACACCAATTATTTCTTTTACTATCTCATATAGAAAAAACAAACCAAAATATTCTTCGGTTTGGGCATTACAAGTTTTAAATGCCTCACAAACAAAAGAATTTGAAACAGATTTTTACAATATAAATACACATACCATAGATCAGAAATATAGTAGGATAATGGTTCCTAATTTAAGTTATAAAATTGAGTTTTAATTAATAGGAACAACAGGATAGTATAGTAGATAAAGGATTGTTGTAAAGTATTACTATTTTACTTTCTTTTGTATAATTTTTTATTCAGCGATTAATTTGAGTCTTCCATTTTTGTAAAGCATTAGATTATATTAACGAAACTCTTAAAAAATCACACACAATCACGTTGACTTTGATTTTAACAAACTGCTTTTAATAAGCGTACTTATCCGTATACTTTTTATTTATAAAGAATATATATATGTATCTTTTATTTTTGTTTTTTATACATATTTGTATACTTTTGTTAA
>RCMY010004761.1_pt1 | contig 11637 bp, 11 predicted proteins | sample 2041341 | NCBI WGS metagenome assembly RCMY01 (sample SAMN09708234, study PRJNA481090) | Marine sediment metagenome, whole genome shotgun sequencing project.
CCCCCCCCGCCGATCTCTCACCGGTGGTGATCCACCTCACTGACCCCGCTGAACAGGACAAACAGGAGTCGATGCCGATCGACTGGCCGCCGAACTGGACCGTGCACCGCTCGAGCGTCGACCACGACATCCCCCTGCCTCCGATGCAGCAGGAGTTGGTGATCTCCCGGGCCGACGAGGCCACCCTGGGCGCTGGGCGAGCGGGCATGCTCTATCGCGATCTCATCCCGTCACGACACGGGGGGAGGTTCATCGCCTCCCACATCCACATTCCCGACGGCGGACCGGTGCCCGACTACGTGCACTACCACCGCATTCGATTCCAACTGATCTTCTGTGCTCGCGGCTGGGCCCGGTTGGTCTACGAGGATCAGGGCGAGCCGTTTGTCATGCAGGCCGGCGATGCCGTGTTGCAGCCACCGCAGATACGGCATCGGGTGCTCGAGAGTTCCGACGAGTTCGAAGTGGTCGAGATCGGGTGCCCAGCCGAGCACGACACGTTCGCCGACCACGACCTCGAACTCCCGACGTCGGTCGTCGACCCCGATCGGGACTTCGGCGGCCAGCGCTTCATCTGGCACCGGGCCGAGGGAGCGGTCCACAGTCCTTGGGACCATCCGGGATTCGAAGCCCGGAACACCGGGATCGACCGGGCGACCGATGGGATCGCCGACGTACGAGTTGCCCGCTCGCTCGAGAACTGCGGCCCAGGCTCAGGCACCGACCAGAACCTCCTCCGGCACGACGACGAGTTCCGCTTCCATTTCGTGCTCGAAGGGGAAACGACGCTGCACCTCGAGCGAGGCGAAGCAGTGGAACTTCGCCGCGGCGACAGCGTGAGCATCCCGGCATCACTCGACCACCGATTCGCCCCGACCCCCGGACTCGAACTCCTCGACGTCAGAGTCCCCTGAACGACAGCAATCCAGAGGCACGCACAGCATTCTCACAGCTTCAGGCGATTCAATGAGACCGTGCCTCATCCCCAGTCTCCCGCCGATCCCAGCAAGGTTCTCGTGGTCGAGGACGACCCATCGATCAGCGATGTGGTGTCCACGGCGCTTCGGTACCAGGGACACTCGGTGACCCAGACCGGGAACGGCCTCTCGGGCCTCGATCTCGCAACGTCACAAGACTTCGATCTGATCGTCCTCGATGTCATGCTTCCCGGACTCGACGGGTACGAGGTCTGCCGAAGACTGCGAGACACCGGACGGTTCGTCCCGGTGCTCTTCCTCACGGCGCGCGACGATGCCGCAGATCGCATCAAGGGCTTCGTCACCGGAGGCGACGACTATCTGACCAAACCCTTCAGCGTCGACGAGTTGGTGCTCCGGGTGGCCGCCATTCTGCGTCGGGTCGGCAACGAGCAACCGAGCAACCGGCTCCGGGTCGGTGACCTCGAACTCGATCCGTCATCCCAGGAAGTGCGACGCGGCAACACTGCGATCGACCTCTCGCCCACCGAGTTCCGCCTGCTGCACTACCTCTTGAACAATGCGGGCATCGTGGTGTCGAAGGCGCAGATTCTCGTGAACGTCTGGGACTACGACTTCGACGGGAGCGAGAACGTGGTCGAGCTGTACGTCGGCTACCTACGCCGCAAGATCGACGGCGGACACGCACCACTGATCCACACCAAACGGGGTGCGGGATACATCCTCCGATCGCTCGACCGGTGAATCGTCCATCACTGCGGCGAATGCTGCTTCTGCCCCTTCTGCTTTCCATCACGATCGGTCTCGGCGCACTCGCGATCTACCTCGAGCGCTCGTTGAAGAGCGATCTGGTCGACGGTGTCGACGTCGAGCTCCGCCGAGTGACCCAGACACGGTTGGTGCCGTCGCCCGTTGCACCGGGTGCCGGCGCCCGGGATGTGCCGCTGCCGGCCCCCGACGACCTGACCGATGCCGAGCCGCCGATCACCCTCATCCTCCAGCCCGACGGAACGCTTCTCGACACGGTGTCGGGTGGTAACCCCTTCGACGATCGTCAGTTGGCGACGATCGCCGCCGGCGGCGGCAACCTGACGATCGGCTCGCCTTCGTACCGAGTCATGCTCACCGATCGACCAGATGGCACCGTCCTCGTGGCCGCCCTGCCGCTCGACGATGTCGAGGCGACCATCTCGAGTCTTCGCAGCCATCTCGCAATCGGTGGGTTCGTGTTGCTCGGGGTCGAGGCCCTGGTCATCTGGGCGTCGGCCTCGTATGTGACGGCCTCGGTTCGTGGCATCGCTGGAGCCGCTCGCCGCGTGGCGGCAGGCGATCTCGAGACCACGATCGACGTCGAGCACGGCAGCAGCGAGACGGTCGCGTTGGCCGACGACCTCGACACGATGCTGAACCGACTCCGAGACACGATCTCGACGAGCGAAGCGGCGACGGCCGATGCAGTGAAGGCCCGTTCCGACATGCGGCGTTTCCTCGCCGATGCGTCCCACGAGCTTCGAACGCCACTCACCGCGGTTCGCGGCTACAGCGATCTGTATGCCGGTGGGATGCTGGCCGACACCGAGTCGCTCGATCGAGCGATGGGCCGGATCGGGAGCGAGAGCGAACGGATGACCCGTCTGGTCAACGACATGCTGCAACTGACCAGGTCAGGCGACGTCGATGACCTCGTCACCGATGACGTCGACATGGCGGTGCTGGTCGAGGACATCATGAGCGATGTGCGGGCGGCGTATCCCGACGGTGAGATCACCCTCGCGCCGAGCAGCGATCAGTTGCTCGTGCGGGGCGACGCCGGCCAGCTTCATCAGGCGATCCTGAACGTGGTAGCAAACGCCATCGAGCACGGTGGCGATGCCCCGGTGGAGATCGTCGTGGCAGGTGACGTGCAGTCCGTCACCGTGAACGTCGTCGACCACGGCCCGGGGATCGATGCCGACCATCTCGAACAGATCTTCCTGCCATTCTTTCGGGCCGATCGAAGTCGCACGAAGAAGGGGCATGTCGACGCCGGACTGGGGCTAGCGGTGACTCGGAGAATCCTCGACGGCCACGGCGGGTCGATCGGTGTCCACGCCACGCTGGGCGGCGGAGCCACCTTCGCACTGACACTCCCTCGATCTGTCTAGCCTTCCAGGCCGGGGTTCAGCTCGTCCCGGGGAGAGCTGGTGACGTCGTCGGCGAGGGCCACCTCGGGCGCATCAGCTGTTGGCGTACTGACGGCCGATGGTGAAGGCCATGATCGCCGAGAGCCAGCCGATGGCGATGAGTACCGCGAGCACTCGGTTCGATCGAGCGGTGTCGCCGCGTACCCACCATCCACCGACGAGGAACGCGCCCATCGGAGCGAGACCGCCGATGTAGTGGATGTAGAGCTGCACGATGCCCTGCCCCTGATCGAGCAACTTGATACCGACGAGGACCTGGGCGGCAAGCACGACTTGTGCGATCGAAACCAAGACACGGCCGATCAGATCGATCGGCTTGCCGGTGATGGCCAACCAGCCGACCCAACCGACCGCAGCCGTCATCGTGACCAGGACCAGGGATCCGACCACCACGTGGACGGAGCTGGAGATCACGTAGTTGTCGATGCGGCCGTCGCCGAGCGGCGAGTCCTGGGCCAGGAGAAGGGAAGTCACCATGTCGTCACGTGTGAGGGTCACCTGCGCAACCTTACGGCGGCCACGCCTCGATTTGTGCCATTCCTTCACCCGGTGAAGGATGAGCCGGGTCATGCGTACGGCATCGCGAGGAAAACTGTTTCACGGCTGGCGTGTCGTCGGCGCCGGGGCTGTTCTGCAGGCGCTCCAAGCCACCTTCTTCATCCAGGGCTATGGCCAATACGCCGTCGTGCTCGAGCGTCAGTTCGGTTGGAGCAAGACCTTCCTCTCAGCCGGCTATGCCATGAATCGTGCCGAGAGCGGGCTGCTCGGTCCGCTCCAGGGCTGGCTGCTCGGCCGCTTCGGACCCCTGGCCGTGATGCGGTCAGGCGTCGTGCTGATGTCTGGGGGGCTCATCGGCCTCAGCCAGATGCAGGGCAAGGTGGCCTTTCTCGCGGCGCTGTTGGTCACGGCGGTCGGAGCAAGCCTCTCGGGGTTCCTCAGTGTCACGACCGCCACGGTTCGCTGGTTCGAGCGAAAGCGTGCTCGGGCACTGTCACTGTCGGGCATGGGTTTCGGCATCGGGGGAGCGCTCATCCCGTTGCTCGTCTTCAGCCTCGAACGGTTCGGTCTCCGCTGGACCCTGGCCGGTTCGGGCATCATCTTCTTCTTCATCGGCATGGCGCTGATCTCGATCTTCGACGGCACGCCCGAATCGCGTGGACAGCACGTCGACGGGATCGACCCGGCCGACATGCCCGAGGAGCAGTTCCGAGCCGAGGGCGTGTCCGACGTCCACTTCACCGCAGCGCAGGCGCTTCGCACTCGAGCGTTCTGGATGATCTCCCTCGGGCACGCATCGGCGTTGCTCGTGGTCGGAGCCGTGATCGCCCACCTGTCGCTCTATCTCACATCGGAACAGGGTTACTCGCTGCAGCGGGCAAGCTTCGTCGCCGGGGCGCTTCCGATCGTGCAGCTCACCGGCAACCTGCTCGGCGGGTATCTCGGCGACCGAATGAACAAACGCATCCTTGCGTCGATCGCCATGCTCGGCCACATGGTCGGCCTACTGCTCCTGGCCTTCGCCACCAGTCGCTGGATGATCTGGATGTTCGTGCCGGTCCACGGCTTGGCCTGGGGCGTCCGCGGTCCACTGATGCAGGCCCTCCGTGCCGACTACTTCGGGTCGACCTCATTCGGGCAGATCATGGGCTTCTCGTCGCTGATCGTGATGTTCGGGACCGTGGGTGGACCCCTGGTCGCAGGCATTCTCGCCGACAGCACCGGGAGCTACCGAACCGGCTTCACCATCCTTGCCCTTCTGGCAGGCGCCGGTCTCAGCTTCTTCGTTCTTGCGACTCCGCCGCCACCACCGACACCAGTCGGCGTTCAAGAAACCGGCGTTCCGCTGGATTGTGCGTGAACGAGAGCGCTTCTCGATAGGCATCGGCCGCCTCAGGCCACCGTTCGAGTTGACGCAAGAGGTCGGCACGCGCCGACGCCAGATAGCGATAGTCGTCGAGGCGATGCATGTCGGCGATCTGGTCGATGAGCGCAAGACCATGGGCCGGCCCGTGCACCATCGAGGCGGCAACTGCTGCGTTCAGGGCGATCACCGGCGACGGCACCAGCGCCAGAAGCCGGCGATAGAGCGCGACGATGTGTGGCCAGTCGGTCTCGGTCGCGGTCGGGGCCAAGGTGTGCACCGCCGCAATTGCCGCTTGGAGCTGGAACGGTCCGACGCTGCCGATCTCGAGTGCAGTTGCGAGTCGATCATGGCCTTCTGCGATCGCCGTTGCGTCCCACATCGACCGGTCTTGCTCATCGAGCAGGATGAGGTCACCTGCGGCGTCGGTGCGAGCGTCTCGGCGAGCATCGGTGAAACACAGAAGGGCTGCGAGTCCGTTGGCCTCCGGCTCATCTGGGAGGAGATCGGCGACCATCCGGGACAGCCAACGAGCCTCGTCGCACAAACTGCCTCGAACCAAGGTGGTGGTCGGTTCGCCGGGCTCGCCCGTCGGGGTGTGCCCCTCGGTGAAGATCAGGTAGATCACCTGGAGCAGTGCGGCGAGCCGTTCGGCGAGGCGCTCCTTGGTCGGGATCACAAAGGGGACATTGGCCTCGCGGACCTTGTGCTTGGCGCGGACCAGGCGCTTTGCCATGGTCGCCTCGGGAACCACGAACGCCGCTGCGATCTGTGCGGTCGAGAGGCCACCGACGTGACGAAGGGTGAGCGCCACCTGTGCCTCGGTCGAGAGCGAGGGGTGGCAACAGCCGAAGATCATGCCCAGTTGTGGATCGTCGAGGTCATCCGGATCGGTCGGGGGCGTCGTCTCGTCGAGCAACGCTCCGAGCGTCTGCAGCCGCTTGTCGAGGGTCTGGCGACGTCGCAGCTGATCGATGGCCTTCCGCCGTGCCGCAGTCAACAGCCAGGCTCCCGGGCGATCTGGTGTCGTCGTGGGTCCCCAACGCCGAGCGGCTTCGACGAACGCATCTTGTGCTGCGTCTTCCGCCAGCCCGAGATCGCCCAGGTCTCGCATGAGGGTCGCGACGAGGCGCGGCCACTCGGTGGCGAAGACCTGGGCGACGGGGGAGCGCATCAGGAGGTGGGAATCTCCATCACGGGTCGGATCTCCACCGATCCGTAGCCGACGAGCGGAACCTTCTCGGCCCACTCGATGGCGGCATCGAGATCGGGTACGTCGATGATGTAGTAGCCGCCGAGCTGTTCTTTCGTCTCGGCGAACGGACCGTCGGTGGTCAACACCTCGTCGTCGCGGACGCGAACGGTCGTGGCAGTGGAGATCGGGTGGAGCGGTTCACCGGCCACCATCGCACCGGCTTCGACCAGCGCCTGCGAGAACGCCATCCACGCCGGCATCTCGGCTGCCTGTTCGGGGCTTCCGTCGGCCGGTCCTGCGTCGGCGGCTGAATAAAGCAAGAGCATGTAGTTCATGATGATTCCTTCGTGTTGCGTGAGCCGGGTGGCTCGTTCGTGACACCCCTACGACGAACGGCCATGTCGTCGATGGACACCGGAGCCAAGGATCTTTCGAGGATTTCTCCGATCATCGCACAGGGGAGGGACGCTCGGGCATGCTGAGGCAGTGACGAAGCCTTCGAGCCAGCGATACCCGACCGGTCGCCGCACCACGGTCGCTGCACTGCTGGTCGTCGTCGCCGGAGTGCTTCCGATCCACCTCACCGGTGCGCTGGCTCCCGACATCCAACGCGACCTCGGATTCGGTGACCGCACGCTCGGGTTCATCGTGTCGGGTCTGTTCTGCCTCTCGTCGCTCATCACCGTGGCCGGCGGCAACTTCACCGATCGCAGTCCGCAGCGGGCGCTGCGCACCGGCGCCGTGTTCTCGATGGTCGGCATCGTCGCCATGGGCGTCGCTCCGAGTTTCTGGCTCTTCGTCTTGGCCATCCTCATCACGGCACCTGGCAACGCGATCTCCCAGCCGGGAGCAAACGTGCTGATCGCCGAGGGGGTCGCCGTGAGCCGTCGCGGCGTGGCGCTCGGGATCAAGCAGTCGGCCATCGCCGTGTCGACGACGACCGCAGGCCTCGCCAGCCTGGTGCTCGTGCCGCTGACGTCGTGGCGCTGGGTCTATGGGGTCGGCGTGGTCATCGGGCTGGCAGCGATCGTCATGATTCCCGACGTCCGGCGGCCGAACTCCGCTCGCGTCGTCGTCGATCGACTCGCTGTCGATCCCGCCTCGATGACGGTCGAAGCAGCGGAGGCAGCCGCAGCGGCCACCCAGGCCCTGGGTCGCCAAGACCAGTCGGTTGTTCGGCTCGCGTCGATTGCGGGGTTCTGTGGTTCGGCCGCGGTGTCGTCGATCGGGACCTTCCTCGTGCGAGCAGCGGAAGACTCCGGGCTCTCGACCTCCACCGGGCGAGTGTTGCTCACCGCAGGGAGCATCCTGCTTCTCGGTCTCCGCATCGTCTTCGGGTGGTTGGCCGATCGGGGCACCATCAGTGCGGCGCCGACCGCCTGGCGACTCCTGCTCGCCGGGACCTTCGGCTACCTGGCCTTCTCGACCGGGACCCTCCCGGGGTTCGTCATCGGCGCTGCACTCACGTTCGGGGCCGGGTGGTCCTGGCCAGGCCTGCTGTTCCTCGCCGTCGTCCGCCGCTTTCCCGACGCAGCAGGCAAACCGAGCGCTCGTGTCCAGCGAGGCATGTTCATGGGGGCCGTACTGGGGCCGGCACTCTTCGGGTTCGTGGCCGACGCCGTGTCGTTCCAGGCTGCCTGGTGGATCTCCGCCATGTGGGGACTCGGAGCGGCTCTCGCGGTCTTCCGAGTCGCTGCTGTCGAGATCTGATCGAGGGAATGTTTCACGACCGATCGAGGTTCCTGTTTCATGAGCGCTGACACCTCGATGCCCGCGTCCCCACAGAGCAGGCCTCCGAGTGGATCCTTCGTCGAGTCCGATGATCAGCCCGGCGAGACCGAACTGGTCGCTCGTGAGCACCATCCGCGTGCGATCCGCTGGATGCACTGGATCAACTTCCCGATCCTGACCGTGATGATGTGGAGCGGGCTTCGGATCTATTGGGCCAACGACGTCTACGCCCTGACCATCGCCGGCAAGACGGTGTTCCCCTTCTTCCCCGAGACGGTCTACGAGACGCTCGAACTGAACAGCAAGCTGGCGAAGGGCCTCGCCTTCCACTTCTCGTTCGGCTGGCTCTTCGCCCTCAACGGTCTGGCCTACGTGATCTACCTGGCGACGAGCGGCCAGTGGCGGCACATCGTTCCCGATCGGCGGGCCGTTCGAGAGAGCGGTCAGGTGGTACTCCACGATCTCCACCTTCGTGGTGAGGCCCCACCACAGGGTCGCTACAACGCCGCCCAGCGGATCAGCTACACCATCATCGTCCTGCTCGGCGTCCTGATCGTCGCCACCGGCTTCGCGATGTACAAGCCGGCACAACTCCACCTGCTGACGAGCGCGTTCGGCGGCTACGAGACCGCACGGGCCATCCACTTCGGGACGACCCTCGCCTTCATGGCGTTTTTCGTGGTCCACATCGGCCAGGTCGCCAAGGCAGGCTGGTCGAACTTCGCCTCGATGGTGACCGGGTACAAGATCGAGGAGGTCCGACCATGACCGAGAAGACCCCGACCGAGAAGACCCCGACCGAGAAGACCCGGGCCGAGGTGCTGGCCGAGCAAGTCGCCGATGCTCCGACCCGCAGCATCGAAGACCATCGTCGGGCGTCGCGTCGCTCGTTCCTCACCGGAGGGATCGCTGCCGTCGCTGCGGTCGCAGGTTTCCGCTCGCTTCAGGGCCGACCCGAGATCGACAATGTTCCCGACGTGCTTCGCAAGGGGTACGAACTGAACGAGAACGTGTGGCGCCGGCTCTCGACGGGCGGGCAGTCACCGACCTATTCCCCCTCCGACCGGGGGGACCTTCGGGTCAACGGCCGCATCGGCGTCCGAGACGAAATCGATCTCGATGCCTGGACACTGACGATCATCGGGCCCGATGGTCGCCAGCTCGACGAACTCGTCATCGACGACATCAAAGCCCTCGGTGAAGCATCCATCATCTGGGAGCACAAATGCATCGAAGGCTGGAGCCAGATCGTCGGTTGGACCGGCGCCCGTTTCGCCGACCTTGCCGCTCGGTACGACGTCGACTTCGAGTACGTGTCGCTGAAAACACCCGACGAGAGCTACTACGTCGGGCTCGACCGTGAGGCGGCGCTCCACGACCAGACGCTGCTGGCCTGGGCGCTCAACGACGAGCCGCTCACCCAGCTGCACGGCGCTCCGTTGCGATTGGCGACGCCGGTGAAATACGGGATCAAGCAGCTCAAGCGGATCGGCACGATCGAGTTCACCAACGAGCGTCCGGCCGATTACTGGGCCGAGCGGGGCTACTCCTGGTACTCGGGACTCTGATCCTCGACCGACGGATCCTCGACCGACGGATCCTCGACCGACTCGGCTTCCGACGGCTCGGGGTCGGTGAGTTGAGGGTTGATGAGCGTCTCCCAGACGCCGAAGGCGATGGCGCCACCGACCACGTAGATGTCGGCGACGTTGAAGACGGCGAACCAGCTGACATCGATGAAGTCGATGACCGATCCGCTCAGAAGGCCGTCGTCGGCTCGGAAGATCCGGTCGAGCAGATTGCCGAGTGCGCCGCCGAGAATCACCGCGAAGAGCACCACTCGATGCAGGATGTCGGTGCGCAGGAGTTGGACGGCGAGGTAGATGACCATCGCGATCACCCCGAGACCGATCAGACGGCCTCGCCCCTGCCCCGTGCCGAACGAGAAGCCGTTGTTGTACAGCAGGTCGAACTCGAGAGTCGGCAGGATCTCGATCCGGCGGCCGCCGTCGAGTGCCGACAGGGCCCACTCCTTGGTGAGGAGATCCGTCACGATCGTGAAGACGATGATGGACGCAGCGAGGATCAGGCGGCGGTTCGAGGACACGGGATCGACGGTAGTGGCCGCAGCTCTCGATCCAGCGCCGGCTCCGTCGGGCCGCAGGTGCTTGCGAGCCTCATACGAGCAGTCGACGACCCGAAGCTTGCGACATGGATCCGATCTCCGGCATCACCGCACGCGTCAGCGCAATCCAATCGCGCGTGCAGACCGGCCCGAGCCCGAGCGGTGGCAAGTTCTCCGATCTCCTTCGCTCCGAGCTGGCCGAGCGGTCGTCCGACGCAGTGCTCGGCTACGGCGCCACCGGTTCGACCCCGGGTGCCGGCTCCATCGCCAGCTATCTGGGAACGGATACATCGAGCATCCTCAGCCTGTCGGGTGCTGATTCGCTCACCCCGGCCGAACGCCTCGATGTACGACGCGGAGACGGCTGGCACGTCGACGCCCGACAGGCCGAGCTCGGCGAACGTCCGCTCCCAGCGCAGCGTCCGCAGGGTCATGCTGTCGATCACGCCGGTGCGGTACTCGACCCAGCACGCCGCGTTCACGCGGACGTACGTATCGATGCTCGCGTCATCCGTCGCCAGCCCGAACGATGCCAACGTCTCGGCGACGGCCGCGCGCTCGCAGGCGTCGTGATCCAGCAGCGTGTCGTCGAGGTCGAGCAGCACCACCGGGTGCTCGATCCGCGGGCCGGACGGCGGCGCGGCAGCCCGGCGGGCCACCTCGACCTTGAGGCAGCGGTCCTCGACGAAGGCCTTGCCCGCGCCGGTAACCACCTCACGCGCCTCGCTGGATGCGAGTCCCAGCTGCAGGAACACGGCGCCGACGTCATCGCGCGCAGCCGCCTCCCGGGCCACGCCGGCGAGGTGCTCGGGCCGGCGGAACACATCGACGACGTCGATGCGGCCGGGCACGGACGCGAGGTCCGGGTACGCCCGCTCCCCCAGCACCGCGTCCACGGTCGGGTTCACGGGGATGATCTCGAAGCCGGCGCGCTGCAGCGACGCCGCGACCTCGTGGCTGGTGCGCGACGGGTCACCCGACAGGCCGACCACCGCGATCCGCCGCATGCCGGCGATCGTCAGCTCGACCGCATCGTGGAGCCGTGCGTCATTCATCAGTGATCTCCGTCGCGAGCGCGGCCAGCCGGCGCATGTCCACGACGGCGCGGATGACCAGCTCGCGCTCGTCCACCTCGACGCAGTCCACCTGGTGCCGCACGCGCCAGTCGACCTCACCGCACTGGGCGCTGACTTCCTGGCGTGCTCGCCGTACAAGTTCTTCGGACCACACCTCGGCGTGCTCGCCGCCTCGCCCCCGTTGCTCGAGACGCTGCAGCCCGACAAGCTGCTGGCGTCGAGCGATGCCGTGCCGGAGCGTTTCGAGCTAGGCACCCTGCCCTACGAGCTGCTGGCCGGGGTGAGCGCGGCCGTGAAGTTCACCGAGTCCCTGCCCGGCGGCATGGCCGGCATCGAGGAGCACGAGGCGACGCTCCTGCAACGCCTGCTCGATGGCCTGGCCGAGCTGTCGCGGGTCACCGTGCACGGCCGGCCCGCGCGGCGTACTCCGACCGTCTTGTTCAACGTCGACGGCGTCCCGGCCGGCGAAGTTCAGCGCCGGCTCGCGGTCGACGGCGTGGTCGCTCCGGCCGGCAGCTTCTACGCGCT
>RCMY010004763.1_pt1 | contig 11636 bp, 11 predicted proteins | sample 2041341 | NCBI WGS metagenome assembly RCMY01 (sample SAMN09708234, study PRJNA481090) | Marine sediment metagenome, whole genome shotgun sequencing project.
AAGGTGCCAATCAAGCTTTATTAAATACGTTAGCCTTAAAAATTTACTTTTTAGGGGTTTTTTTTTCGATAATCTAGTAGAAGAACTGCCACGAAAATTATAATTTTATTAATTTTTGATTCTCCTAAAATTGATTACATTTAATCCCCAAAATACCGTGAAATGAAATCGGACTATTGGTAAATTCTCCTGAATCATGTCAGTATCTAAATACAATAGCCAGAAAAGAAACATCTTTAAAGTACTTACGAGTTCTTTTAAAAACTCTTCCTATAACGGACAATTGAATCAACTCTCTAAGAATGATAAAATTAGGGTCTTGATCACCCGACCAAATCACCGCTTAGGAAATCAATTGCTCTTAACCCCATTAATACAGGAAATTAAGCAACATTTCCCCAATAGCAGCATTGATTTGGTGCTCAATGGAACTCTTTCTTCCGTACTTTTTTCCAACTATAAGTACGTGGATACTGTTTTTAATTTACCAAAAAAACCTTTTAAACACCTTTCCGATTATCTGAAACAGTCGGCCAGATTACTCTTTAACCGTTACGATATTGCCATTGCGGGGTGTGAAGCTTCTAATTCGAGTAAAATTTATGTCAAATTATCCCGAGCACGGTTTAAAATTTATGATTCTGGCACACAGAGTCTTGACAAACCAAAATATATCGCCAAATACCCCGTATATAATTTCAAAACATTTTTAAATCCAAACCAAGATTTAAGCCGCTATGAGTATTCCAAGTTAGCGCTCAACTTGTCCACCGAAGAAATTGAACACGGCCAGCACATTCTTAAACGCTTATTTGACAATGACAAGAAAACCATCTGCATATTTACCTTCGCTACTGGCGCCAAATGCCATTCTAAAGAGTGGTGGTCTGAATGCTACCACCTCTTAAAAAGTGAATTTAAAGATTATAATATTCTAGAAATGTTGCCCATTGAAAATGTTTCACAAATAGATTTCAAAAGCACGCATTTTTACAGCAAAGATCTCCGAGAGATAGCGGCCGTTATTGAAAATTCAGCAGTGTTTATAGGAGCTGATAGTGGGATGATGCATTTATCGGCGGCAACAAATACAACAACTCTTGGGTTGTTTAATGTGACTAAGCCAGAGGTTTACGGGCCATATGGCGGCAACAACCAAGCGATAGACACCAACACAACGTCAATTGAAGAACTTATTAAAATCGTTAGCGCTGCCCTAATTCCTACGTCGCACCCTAATCCTGATGACCTGACAACTTCTTAATTCAGATAGCTATCAAATCCGCCGATGCTCATAAAGTGTGATCAGCTAAAATTTCTAGACGGAATTAAAAAATCCGATTCAAAATCCATCGCGCATTTATTCTATCTTTGCGCAACTAAAATATACGATGGTTTTACTTTCATCACCTTTACAAGGATTTACAGATTTCAGATTTCGGAACGCTTTTCAACAATACTTTGGCGGCATTGACACCTATTATGCGCCTTACATTCGACTGAATGGCAAGCTAAAAATCAAGCAGTCTTACGAAAATGATTTGTTACCGGAAAACAACAGCACACTTGAAGTGATCCCGCAAGTCATTACGAATGATGCTGAGGAGTTTTTATTTGTTGCCAAATACGTGCAAAGTTTAGGATATAAAGAATTGAATTGGAATTTGGGATGCCCCTACCCCATGGTGACCAAGTCTGGGATGGGCTCTGGATTAATTTGCAATCCTTCTAGAATTGATGAGATATTACACAGGGCACACAACGAAACGGATATTTTGGTCTCCATGAAAATGCGCATGGGTTATGAACATGCCGAAGAAATTCTTGATGCTTTTCCTATTTTAGATCACTATCCATTAAAAAATATTGCTATTCACGCCAGAATTGGCAAACAACTTTACAAAGGTCCTGTCAATTTAGAAGCTTTTGAAAAGTGCATCACCAGTACCAAGCACAAGTTATATTATAATGGCGATATTACAAGTGTTGCTGCTTTTAAAGCAATTGAATCCCGATTTCCGAGTATTGATCATTTTATGATTGGGCGCGGCTTAATTGCCGATCCGTTTTTACCAAACATGATTAAGAACGACACCACATCATATCCTCAAAATAGATGGGAAATTTTCTCAGAATTTCACGACACCATTTACCAGAACTATGATGCATATTTATCCGGCCCAACGCCGATAAAAATGAAGATGTTAGGATTTTGGGACTATTTTTCGCAATCGACTTCCAATCCACAAAAAACCTTAAAAGCCATTAAGAAAGCGGCAAATCCGGTAAAATACAGAAAGGCGGTGGCAGAAATAATAGCTACAGAATCAAAAGCGCCTTATTAAATTCCATATCTATTTATTCAGCTTCGGCGGCGCCGTTAGATAGTGTTTCCAATGCTTTGGTAATTTGTTCGAATTGTTCTGCATTGCCTTCTAATTGGTATTTTGCTTTCAAAAATGCTGGATTGTTATAGGAAATAAACACCGTACCGTCCGCACCTTGCCAGACCAACATTTTTTGGGGCAAATCTAGCGCAATCCCTCTTGACGACTTCATTAAAGATGTTCCCAATTTAGGATTTCCAAACATAATCACTTTGGTTGGAGGCAGTTTCATAGCGACACTTTGAGCATTCTTTTGGTGGTCCAATTCTGCCATAATACTTAAATTCTCATTCGCTTCAAGGCTCGATTTTAACTTGCTGTAGGTGGTTTCAAAATCATTCGAACTTTTAACGCTGACCACCCCTTTGTGCAACCCAACATCCTGATCAGTGCTTTGTACTGGTTGTGCATCCATAGCAGTACCCACTAAATTTTTGAGTGCATCGGAGATTTTAGCAAGACTTTCAACCTCGCCAATATCGTAACGTGACGCCAAGTATTGCGCACTATTATACAAGGCAAAAACACTGCCCTGATCTTCGTAAAACAATACTTTTAGAGGTAAATCCAATCCCGCCAGTTGATTTTTCTGCATGAGGGCCGTGCCCAACTTTGGATTTCCGAATAAAATAACTTTAGTTGGCGGCAACTCCATTTGAACCATACCTGCGTTTTTAGCATGATCAATTTCTTGAACAATCCCAATGTTTTCGCTCTTAGTAAGGGCAGCCTTTAAATTGGCGTAGGCCACATTCAATTTCGAGTCTGTTTTATAATAAACGATACCACTAGCATTTGGTGGCTCTACAGTAGACTCTGTTTTTATTTTAGGGGTATCATCATTGCAAGAATTAAGCAACATAGAAAAAGCAAAAAGCATGGATAATCGTGTCATCATTCTAGATTTTTCATTTGAGTTAAAGATCATTGGCAGCACTAAAACCATCCTTAACAGATGTTTAACGGAATTGATATAGATCTCCCGCTGAATAATCCTTGATAACGAGCACTTTTAACGGTACCATAGGCCAGCCTAATAGTGCAATAAATTATTATATTAGCACCTAAAAGGAACCCATCAACTATCCAGATGTTCTTTGAAAACTCACGATATGTCAGCTATTATAAAGAGAAATACATCAAAGTCTGTAAGTGCTTTTAAATTCGCGCTCTTGACTATGGCACTCATTGTGCTACTCAATAGTATCGCGTTTATCATCCCTGATTTCTCCTCCAATTTATCCACACTTCACAAGATTGTTATTGGACTGCTCATTGTTATTTTTTCAGGCATTGGCGTTGTCAAAAACATTAAAGGCCGGAAAGAACCTCATACGTTTAAAAAATATATGGGTTTTACCGTAAATGCTCTAGTGGTCCTCTTATTTGTATATGGCGTCATCAGCACCCTGATATCCACAATGGGGAATTTATAGTTTAAAAAAACCAAGGCATAAAAAAAAGAAACCCAGAAATATAAAATTTTCTGGGTGATTGGGTTTTAAATACTACTACTAATGTAGTCTTCAAACAGTATATTTTAAACTTATAAGGTAATGGTTTTATACCCGCTTTCTTGCAAACCAAATAGATAGATAAAACCATCCGGTGTAAATTCAATAGCGCTATGATAATCTGATTTTTTTAGTTGCATATGATTCATGGCGGCTTCACAAACTACCAATCGTATGCCTAATTTTTTACTCTGTTCGATAGTTTTTATCAAACTTTCATCAGTGACTATATCTTTTACTACAGGGCCAACCAAAACCACTTCAAAATCCATCTCAGGCGCATTAGTTTTAAGACTTTCGCCCGTTCTTACCGCGGCTTGAAGATAGCGTGCGTTGGACACCAATAAGGCATATTTACCATCTTTTTTTATCGCATTTTCGATTTCAAGAACACTTGATGATTGTGCATTTGCCGGCGTGTATACTACAGACCCTACTACAAATAGGATCATTAAAAATAGTTTCATAATGTTGTTTTAAAATTAAATTATTGCTTGTTCTAAGTGCGTTGACTTAGCCATTTTCAAAGATACGAAATTCATAACGTGCGACTTGTAACCTAAGTTACATTGGAACCTGTTTTGCCTTTAGCAGATCATTTTGGTTAAATAAAAATCCGAGATGAATCTTTTTTTTAGAGCATCAAATAAACTTTAGCAGTACAGTTAAACAGCTTTAAAAGGGATAGATACTAGCGTAATACCACTTATGATCACATTTCCTTGCGTCCCAACATCGTTTCCTTTATTTTTAGGCTCATTACGACGCCTTAATCATCAATGAATAATGAAGAGACTATTATTAATAGTGATCGTTTTCAGTGCTTTTAGTTCCTGTAAAGTCAAACAGGAACGCACAACTGATCTTAAAATCATGTCCTACAATATCCGACATGGGAAAGGATTGGACACGGTATTAGATTTATCCCGAGCAGCAGCACTCATAAAAACGCAAGCGCCAGATTTATGTGGCTTGCAGGAAATTGATCAGTTGATCTCACGTTCAGACAACGTCAACCAAACCCAGTATTTAGCCGAACACACTCAAATGGAAGGCACATTTGGTAAATTCATGCCCTATCAAAATGGCGAATATGGTATGGCTACCCTAACTGCTGTACCATTGACTTCTACTAAAATCCTACGGTTACCGGATGGCTTACAAGAACCACGTGTCGCTATTGTTCATGAAGTTGACATCGCTAAAAACTGCACTATCGTATTTGCAAACGTACATTTTGATTGGATTGAAAGCAGCGAAGGTAGTGCTAGCCGACTGCAGCAGGCCAAAACTTTAGTCGCTTATATAAATAGTTTAGATAAAGCAGCCATCATAACCGGCGATTTCAATTGTACCCCAGATTCGCCCACCATGCAGTATTTTGCGGATCAAGGTTTTGTATTTGTAGAAAAAGGCGCTGATCATTTAAGCTTTCAAGGTGAGGATGCCTCTGAAATTGACCATCTCATTTACCGAAATTCTGAGCAAGTGAAATTTAAAACAGAACAAAGCCAATTGTTGAAAGCACCAATAATCTCAGACCATCGCCCCTTAGTAGTAACATTAGAAGTCCGCTATTAACGGCTTGCGTTATTCCTTCAATCATCCTTTATGGACCTCATCACCGTTTACATTCTTATCATACTTTTTATCGCCACCCTCGTCAGGTCTACCTTCGGTTTTGGCGAGTCGTTAATTGCGGTGCCTCTGCTCATTTTCATTCTCCCTATAGAGATTGCAGTACCATTATCTGTATTGATTTCCATTCTGATTGCCGCCATTGTGGTGGTTCAAGATCGGAAGCAAGTCCATTTTAAAAGCGCCAAATGGCTGATCTTATTTGCAACTTTTGGAATTCCTTTAGGTTTGGTTTTGCTCCTCTATGGAAATGCCTCTTTAGTAAAAATCATCTTAGCGCTACTCATTATCCTATATGCCGCCTATGCCCTACTGTCAAAAAATGCATTCAAATTAGAAACTGATAACACACTCTGGCTTTTTATCTGCGGCTTCCTATCTGGTATTTTAGGTGGTGCTTACGGGCTGAACGGTCCGCCATTGGTGGTTTACGGCAATCTCAGAAACTGGTCTGCCAAAACCTTTAGAGCCACCTTACAAGCTTATTTTTTACCAGCAAGCATTATTGGGATGATAGGGTTTTGGCACCAAGGCCTGTGGACTTGGACGGTTACCTATTATTTTTTAATTGCGATTCCGGTGATCATTCCTGCCATTTTTTTGGGCAGATATTTCAATCATCAACTAAAAGACGGTGCCTTTCTCAATTATATTTATATAGGTCTAATTGTGGTTGGACTCGTTTTATTAATACAATCTTTGGGGTAATCCTGAGACACCTATTTTATATCAAATAGATGATTAGCACTGCACAGTCATCAAACTGGCTGTACAGTCATCAAACTGGTTCTAAACCAACCTTCTATCGGTATCCCGCATTATCGATACAAAAAGAATTTCCATTCGCTCCACACACAAGTACCCTTGCAGATATGCAAAGATGTTCCCGTTTGAATCGCATTGACCATAATTTTAAATAGTTGACATTAGACCTCACTTATTTTTTTTTGGATTAAGTTCATGTTCAGGTATACATTAAAATTTGTGGTATTAATTTCAGTATCTCCAAGGGAGTTCGTATGTTTATAGATGGCAGCATTTCATTGCTGGCAGATCGGCGTTTTTCATGTCACAATAAAGAGCACGAATGGCTTGTACAGAGGTCCGAATCCAACTTAAAATTAAAGCAACCATGGAAAAAACAACACAACCAATTGTTACCACACTGGCAACCGGAAGTAATTTAATAACAAAACAGATGCAGGCAAAAGCAGGCGCCCTTCTACCAAAACATCTAGCCGATAAAGAATCAATGGTGTTTATCCATGAAGGCGAATGCATTTTAAACATTCATGATAAGGCGAAAGTATTAAAACAAGGAGACGCCATCGTAATTCCAGCCGCGGCCATACATCAAATTAAAGTGGTTAAAGATTTTAAGGGCGTCCATATAATGCCGATAGATATTAAATTTGAATTTTTTAAATAAAGACGCTGTCTTCAATTCATAAATTGGCATCTGTGGCCGATGTTCAGTCAAACAATTATTAGGAAAACCAATTACAATGGTCTAAATATTTACCTTTGTTTTTTGAAACTGCACCTATGGCTACGCATCACACCACCTTATCTTCCAAAAACAACATCTTACTACTAGATGAATTGCATCTAAGCTCTGAAATTAGAGCGAAATTAAACCAGCTCATTGAGGAATTCTCTTTTATTGAAGCCCTTAACAAACTGAACATCCCTGTGGACAACAAAATTTTGTTACACGGCAAAACTGGCTGTGGAAAAACGGCGACAGCTCACGCCATTGGCAAAGCCTTAAAGAAAGAAGTGATTACCCTTAACCTGGGTGGCTTTGTATCTTCAAGATTGGGCGAAACAGGAAAAAATATTGCTGAAATTTTTAAAAAAGCGTCCTTTGGCAATGCGATCTTATTTATAGACGAATTTGATTTTATAGGAAAAATAAGAGATTACGATGCCAAAGACTCGGGAGAAATGCAGCGATTGGTAAATATTCTCATTCAGCAAATTGACAATCTGCCAGAAACATCATTATTGATTTGCGCTACTAACCATGTCGAAATTATTGACACTGCTTTATTGAGAAGATTTCAACTTAAATTGTATTACGAATTACCTACCAAGCAACAATTGGACAGCTATTATGATATCATTTTGGCTCAATTTCCAAAAGTGGTTAACAACATTTCTAGAACTTACGACATCTCCTATGCAGAGGCGAAAGATCTATGTTATCAGCAAATTAAGTCGAATGTTATCCAATTGGAAAAACTGAAACTCCAATAAGTAGGTCTTACATTAGCTATATCGCACGGGCCAGTACTTAAGGCTATTCATTTAAAACTGAACGCTAACAAGATGATCAGAAACTATAGCATCGAAGACAAATCAAAAATTATTGATTTACTAATACAGAATACGCCAGAGTATTTTGATCCTGCCGAGCAACAGGATTTACTACATTATTTGGACACCAAAGTGGAAGACTATTTTGTATATGAAGAACAATCAAAAATTCTTGGCGCGGGAGGCATCAATTACATTTTGGGAGACCATCTTGCCAGGATCTCATGGGATTTGGTTACTCCTGAAATGCAGGGCAAAGGCATTGGGAAAGCGTTAATGCACCACCGTATCAAGCACATTAACCGCAAACCTAACATTCAAATGATTAGTGTCAGAACATCGCAACTTGCCTACAAATTTTACGAAAAATTTGGGTTTAAACTGGTCTCTGTTGAAAAGGATTATTGGGCCAAAAATTTCGACTTGTACCAGTTGGAAATGAAAAACAGAACCGTTTAGCATTTCAAAAAGCACTAAGAGTGGCCTATTTTAGCCATGTTATTACTACAAAACCGCATTCTGGTTTACAGATTGATTTTAATTTCTTAACTTCAGTGTTTTAGCACGCCTTGCCCAACTAGTGAGGCGATTTGCGTGCAGAAGTTCAACAACTAAAAGATAGTATCATGAGACAGCTTTATTTAAGCCTATTACCCCTTCTGTTTTTTTCTTGCCACCAACAGAACACTAAAACCACCGCGTTACAAACCCGTATTGATAGTTTGGAAACCAAGCTGGCCGAAACCTACAAACCTGGTTTTGGTGATTTTATGGGCATCCTTCAAACGCATCATTCAAAACTATGGTTTGCCGGACAACATGAAAACTGGAAACTGGCCGACTTTGAAGTGCACGAACTAATGGAAACTATTGAGGACATTCAAAAATTTCAGAGCGATCGGACGGAAACTGCCATGCTATCGATGATTATTCCACCATTGGATAGCATCAACGCAGCGATTCAACAAAAGAATGCCGCACTCTTTAAGACGAGTTACACGTCATTGACCCAGGCTTGCAACACATGTCACCAAGCTGTAGAAATGGAATTTAATGTGGTGACCATTCCGGAAACCTCTCCGTTTACGAATCAGGATTTTCAGGTCATCGATCAACAATAAAGCTCATTATTTGGCTTAAATCTATAATTTAAAAAAGCACTTTTATGAACACAACTAATCAAGTCATAGTAATCACAGGAGGTGCCGGCGGTATCGGTCAAGCTTGCGCCAGAACGTTTAAAGATCAGCCCATAATTATCACGGATTATTCCCAGGATAGTGTTGATAAAACTGTTGCCACACTGGCAAAAGAAGGCTTTAGGGTTTCAGGCATTGGCTGCGACATCACCAATAAAGAAGACATTAAAAAACTAACGAGTTTCGTTTCTGAGGCGGGCACCCTAAAAGCGCTTGTTCATACTGCTGGGGTTAGTGGTAGTGCAAAAGACCTTCAAAAAGTATATACCATTGATCTTGTCGCCACTGAACTTTTAATCGACGCCTTTTATGAGCTGGCCACTGAAGGTTCTGTAGCCATTCTAATGTCCTCAATGATGGCACATACTGTACCAGCAAACAAAGTTTATGATGACGCGCTTGCCAATCCTCAAGCGGCAGATTCTTTTGACACCGTGAGTCAGCAGGTCAATAACAATGCAGACACCATGTATAATTTTGTCAAGAGAGGTGTGCAATTGCTAATGCATAAAAACGCAGAAAAGTGGGGTGAAAAAGGCGCAAGAATAGTGACGGTTTCTCCTGGGGTTATTGAGACGCCTATGGCCTTAAAAGCTTCAGAAGAACACCCTGAGCGCATGAAGATGCTCAAAGAAGCAACCCCCTTAAAACGAAATGGTCAGCCGGAAGAAGTTGCCGATGTCGTCCACTTTTTGGTGAGTGATGCCGCGCGATTTATCAATAGTACTGATATTTTGGTGGATGGCGGCGTGCTGCAAAACATCAAAAAGATGATGTAAACTTCACTGCGTTTCTTTTTAAAATGGAATACAGAATATGGGGTAATAATATTTAATGACCTCATCATAAGCAGCACTTCACTTTACATATTGACGGAAATTCTTAACCAGTACCGTACGATAAAGAAATAAAAAGAGGCTCAAAACAGCATTTAACCTTCTGTTTTTGAAGAAAAAAATCCTATAGACGAGAATTAAATTCTGGTCTATAGGATTTTAGGAGCCTATTAGAGATTAAAACAGACCTTCAATAACGCCGTCTTTATCAATGGTAATTCGCTCGGCGGCAGGTGTGGCAGGCAAGCCAGGCATCCGTAGCATGTTACCCGCAATTGGTATGATAAAGCCAGCACCCGTAGCAATTTCAAATTCCCTGATGTGGATATTAAAATGCTTTGGCCTGCCCAATCGTTTTTGATCATCACTAAAGCTTTTTTCAGTTTTGGCCATACACACCGGCAAAAAGCCATAACCCATAGCGTCGTATTTCTGTAACTGGGTTTTGGCCAGATCACTCAAGACGACGGCATCACCACCATAAATAGTTTGACAAATCTTATTTAATTTGACATGCACAGTATCCTCCATTTTATAAGTGGGCGCGAATGGTTCCGTACAGGACGCTGCTGCCACAATAACCTTTTCCGCCAAATCTAAACAGCCTGCACCTCCTTTTTCCCAACCATAACTTAAGGCAACAGGAATATTCAGAGCCTCACAATGTTCTTGTATAATTTTTATTTCAGCGTCCGTATCTGAATTAAATGCATTGATAGACACTACAATAGGAATCCCAAAACTTTTCAGACTCGCAATATGGCCATCTAAATTAGGGAGGCCTTGTATAAGTGCGGGTACATCTTCTTGGGTAATTTCCTTTAACGACTTGCCACCATGGTATTTTAAAGCCCGGATGGTAGCCACCACAACCACAGCTTTAGGCGAAATTCCCGCAGCGCGACATTTGATGTTAAGAAATTTTTCCGCACCCAAATCCGAGCCAAAACCGGCTTCGGTAATGGTATAATCGCTTAAGGACATGCCCATTTTTGTGGCGACAATAGAATTGGTGCCTTGGGCAATATTGGCAAACGGGCCACCGTGGATGATGGCAGGATTCCCTTCTAAGGTTTGGACCAAGTTTGGCTTAATGGCATCCTTCAACAATACGGCCATTGCGCCTTCCGCGTTAAGGTCTCTGGCAAATACAGGTGTCCCTTCCCAGGTGTCCGCGATATAAATGTTGCCACAGCGCTGCTTTAAATCGTCTAAATCAGATGCCATGCATAATATGGCCATAATCTCAGAAGCAGCAGTAATATTAAAGCCAGTCTCTCTAGGCACCCCTCCAGCCTTACCGCCAAGAGCGGCAATGATGGTCCGTAAACCACGATCGTTCATATCCATACAGCGTTTCCAAACGACTGTTCTAGGATCGATGCCTAAATTTCGCGTTTTACTTTGAATATTATTTTCAATTAGGGCAGACAGTAGATTGTTCGCTTTTTCAATAGCGTGGAAATCGCCCGTAAAATGCAGATTGATGTCTACCATTGGAATGACCTGACTCCAGCCTCCTCCGGCCGCACCGCCTTTAATACCAAATACAGGCCCCAAACTTGGCTCACGAATGACCACAGTCGCTTTTTTATCCAGTAAATTCAATGCATCCGCTAAACCAATGGAGGTGGTGGTTTTACCTTCACCCGGAGGCGTGGGCGTGATGGCCGTAACTAAGATGAGTTTACTTTCTTTTATGTGCTGGTCATCTATAAGACCTAATGGAAGTTTTGCTTTATC
>RCMY010004764.1_pt1 | contig 11635 bp, 11 predicted proteins | sample 2041341 | NCBI WGS metagenome assembly RCMY01 (sample SAMN09708234, study PRJNA481090) | Marine sediment metagenome, whole genome shotgun sequencing project.
AAACTTAATCGTAAAAATATGTTTATTTCCTTTAAACGAGTATCCGATTGTAAACTTGTAAAAGTCACAAATGCGTTTGACAATTGCCAATCCCAGTCCTGTAGATTTTACGGCATCCGATTCCCTGTAAAACCGGGAGTATAATTTTTCGGGATGTTCGATCGGTTTACTTCCCCGATTCGAGATAGTGCAGTTATTTCCTTTAGACTCGATTTCTATAATCCCATCGGAATTACTATGCTTTATCGCATTGGAAATTAAATTATTGCATAGCACTTCCGCTAGATAAGGATCCATATGAACCCACAGGTCTTCATTTCCGGTCATTTTAATCGCTATATTCGATACCTCATGAAAGTTCTTTAGGGTTTCCCCGATATGCTCTTTCATATTAATTCTTTCCCGATTTAAAAATTGATTGTTTTCGATCTTGGTTAAGAGCGTTAAGCGTTTGTTCATTTGCGTAAGCCTCTGAATATCCTTTTGTATTGAAGTCAGATGTTCGTACTGAATATCGTTCAGGTTGTCCCCGTTGATAATGTTCTCTATTTTGGCCTGCATGATGGCCAAAGGGGTTTGAAGTTCGTGCGAAACATCTTCGGTATATTGCTTTAGATTTTTATAGTCGGAGCGTACCTTATCGGTTAAGATGGCAACTTCATCCTTGAGTTCGGAAAACTCTAAAATCTCACTATCTACTAAGAGAATCGGAGTATCTGAAGAAATCGAAAACTTTTTCATGGCTTCCAAGTTCTCAAAGAACGGAAGCCACAATTTCTGATTTCGTGCCTTGTTAAAATAGAACAAGAATATAAAGACCAACAGGATGATCGTTATATAGGAAAGTACAATGGCGATCAATATATCATCGGTTTCAACGATCAGGTTACGCACCGTAATCTTATATTTTTTTCCGTTGATTTCTTTAAAAGATGACAATTCCCGAAATTCCTCCATCTCCTTTTGTGAAGGGTCGTAAATAATAGTATCCTTTAATATTTCTATACCTAGGGACTCAACATTATCGACTTGAACTACAGGGTGTAAAAAAAATGGGGTCGCTTTTTTGGAAAGCGCAGTTTCAACCCTGGCCTTAGTGGAAAAAAGTTCTTCCTCAACTTCAGATTGCAGTAAATTTTTGACATAAAAGTAAAGAGCCACGGTACTGACGAACATCATAACAAAACTTATCCAGAGAAACGTCTGGGAAGTTTTTCTGATCAGGCTGACTTTTTTGCTTGTCTCGGTCAATTTAATCTTCTATGAATTTATAGCCACTTCCGTAGGCGGTTTTAATGTATTTGGCCCCTTCGCCCGTCAATTTTTTTCGGAGATTGTTGATATGTACGTAAATAAAATCAAAACTATCGGCTAGATCGCTATTGTCGCCCCATAAATGTTCGGCGATGATCTCTTTGGATAGTACCCTGCCCTGATTGGTCATAAAGAATACTAACAAGTCGTATTCCTTACGCGTTAATGACATTTCTTTGCCATTGATATAGGCACTTCTTGATTTGGTATCGACTTTTATTTCGTTAAAGGTAATGGTATCGTCTCCGCCATATTTGCCACGCCTCAAAACCGCCTTGATTCGGGAGTTCAGTTCGGCCAAATGAAAGGGCTTAGTAATGTAGTCGTCGGCGCCAAGGTCGAGTCCGTCCAATTTATCGTCGAGCGAGTTATTGGCGGAAATGATAATTACGCCAGCTTCCTTGTTCTCCTTTTTCAATGTTTTTAGAACGTCGAGGCCGCTACCTGACACCAAATTGACATCCAGAATGATCAGGTCGTAATCATAAAGGGACACTTTGTAGGCAGCTTCCGTATAATCGCTAGCCGTTTCACATACGTTGCCATCCCGTTCAAGATAGGTGGCGATGGATTGTTGTAAGGCGGTCTCGTCTTCAGCGATCAGTATTTTCATTGGTGTAAATTTAAGAATAAAAGTAACCCGTGATTCTAAGGAAATTCTAAAGCGTACCTATTTTAAAGCTGATCGATCAATTGCAAGAAAACCTCCTTCCAATACGTGGGATGATACCCCGTATCGGTATTACCTAACCGAACGATCAGGATATTCTTTTCAGGATACATATATAAAAACTGACCATAGAGGCCGATTGCAAAATAACTGCCATATTTTAATGGTCCCAAGCCCCAATTGTTGTTGTAAAAGTGCTTGTTGTTTCCTGAAGGGTCGGAGTGTGTAGAGTAGTCCACCCATTCTTTTGACACGACCTGCTTCCCTTCCCAATTGCCACTGTTCAGGTATAGGCGACCGAATTTAGCAAAATCGATAGTCCTTGCCTGTAGACAACAGAAGACTTTTTCGATGGCATTTTCATCCTTTCCGTCTAAACTCCATGATGCGGGTGCTTCCATTCCGAGGGGTTTCCATAGTTTTTCCTCTAAATATTTTGACAAAGTACCATCCGTTACCCGCTCCAAAATCATTCCCAACAACTGGGTATTGATACTGCTGTACTTAAATTGGGTGTCCGGTGGAAACTCCAATTCGGCCTCCAGAACTTCATCCCGTAAATCATGACCCCAATAATACTTCGCATTGTCGGAGGTCAGGCTGAACTTGCTATCGCTAAATTTAATACCTGAAGTATGATGTAAAAGGTTTCGGATCTTGATCTTTTCCCAACCGACCCTGTCCTTATACTCAGGCAAATAACCCACTACGTTATCTTCTATACTTCCAATTTTTCCTTCGGCTATTGCAATTCCTACCAAGGTCGAGATCATGGGCTTGATCATAGAGAAACTGGAAACCAAAGTAGTGTCCGAATACGGTTCCCGATAATATTCATACAGTATAGTGTCATTGCGGATAACCAAAAACGATACGGTTTTATGCATTCGAGAAAACGTTTCCAAAGAAACATTCGTAGAATTAAAATCGCGATCGGTCAGACCAATGGTCGCGCCCAACCCAATATCCTTTTTTGATTCGATGAAATTAAAGACCGGGCCTTGGTTAGCCACTTTTCTTTGTGGGAAGTGTTTGTAATCTTTTTGGCTCGGTAATCCGCCATAGCGCAAAGATCGGTATACGGTGCAGGATGTCGTTGATAATACGAACAATACCAGAAAGACGAACATCGAAAATCGGTTTTTGGGCAGAAGTTGCATACGGTTGGTTTTTCAATACGAAAGTATTAGTAGATTCTAAGGGAATTCTAAAGCGGTGCTATTGAACACCCCATAATTATGTCTGACGAGGAAAAGGATTCCTTTCCAACCTAAATAACTTCCTTTTCGGGTCATAAAAGGTATTGTTGGGCTAATTAAAGTGGTTAACCTAGTGTCACGTCAAGGTTGAAATGACCTGTAAGGCAATCGTTGACCTTGTACCAGGCTTAGGCAAAAAATCATTGCATAGAAGCCTGTGCTGAGCTAAGTCGAAGCATAGCTACGGAATTATTTTTTAACGAAGAGATGGTGCAAAAGACATATTTTACTGACAACCTAGGAAATTTGACACAATAGCAGTGCCTAAGACGAAAGAAAATCGCATTGAGTTGTCCTTAGCAACCATTGTGCATGAATCAACAACCCAAGCTGAGTTCATGGTATATATTCAAAAACAAACGAAACTTTAGAGCAATTCCGTTTTATATTTTTGAAGGAAAGCCTCGATTTTTTTTGGTCTGTTCCCTAAGATTTTTGTCCAAATTTTTGTCGCTGTCCTTTACCTTTCCGGCCAATATCCTACTTTTGTCCCGTAGTTTTATCACTCCGTTTTCTATAAACTGTGCGGCTTTTTCATAATTTCCGTCCATATATTCATCCAAAGCGGCAATAAAGCTTGCATCGGACGGATTGGGCAATTCGTCGGTTACCTCCTCTTCCTGTAAGATTATATTTTCCTCATCATCGGTGGCTGCTTCTTTTTGCCGTTTTTAGCATCTTTGCACGACATCAATACGGTGGCCAAAATTAGACCTATGGTTACAATTGTTTTCATTTGAACATACTTTATCAGGTTACTATTCCTTTTAATTTTTAAGGGGTTACCACTTGATTTCATCCGTAAAATATGTTCAAATCTAGTGTATCGATACCTGCTAGGGTGCTACTTTAATAGCACTCTAGCAGAATAAGGTTTTGTTAAAATGAAAAAATCTCCCAATAGTAAATTGACCGAAAGGATAAAAACCATGAAGGCGATATTTTTTACGCTTTTGCCAACACGTCTTCGTATGACGGGATTATCGCGCCATTAATCGGTTGTACGTACTGCCCTACCCTATTTTGGTTTTGATTTCGACCATCGCTTGCATCGCGGTCTCGTACCCGATCTCATACGGTTCTTGTGCCTTATCGAATGAAAATATGGCGTATTTGTAAGCCTTATCAATATCCAAGGCAACCGTACATCTTTTAAGCCGGTCTTAGACGGTATTCCAGATGGCCAATTTCATACAACGCTCGGCTACAGAAATACGGCCGTTTATTTTCGGGCGTGGTTCATGCGAGCTTACGCTTACTCCGATAATTTTATCGCATTTTTCTTCAAGCGGTTCAATGGGCAGGTTGTTGAGCAGACCGCCATCTACATACTGTATCTTATTAATGGTTACGGGTTTAAAAATGAAGGGCAAGGCGCAAGAAGCGGTGATATAGTCGGTAAGCGTTCCACTGGATTTTATTTCGTATTTGCCGGAATTCAGGTTGGTTACCGAGATATGTAAGGGAGTTTCCAAATCTTCAAAACTAGTTTTGACGTGTTAGCGCAGAAAATCCTTTTAGCGGCTCATATCCGTAAGGCTTGTATTGATGACCCCCACCTTGAAAATGTGAAGAAAAGAATGGCTTTCAGCCAGTTCAAGAATCTCCATTGGGGTATGACCGGAACAGTACAAAGCTCCAATCAATGCCCCGGCACTGGCACTTGATACATGGTCCGGTAAAATCCCGTTTTCGTTCAACGCCTGTAATACCGCAATATGTGCCGCTCCCCTGGCACCCCCGCCAGAAAGTACTAGGCCGACTATTTTTTCCATTTCCCGTTTCAAAATTGAAAATTTATCAAATAATCAAAAATCTATGGTAAATATAAGTTGATAATATCCTTATCTTGAGCCTACACAAGTAAACGTTCTCAAAATTTATAATTCCGTCGATATTTAAAAAGCTGACCCGTGTACCTGACCATCCTTCTTATATTCGTTCTAGGCTATTTTTTTATTGCCATGGAGCATTCCATAAAAATCGACAAGGCGGCCATCGCCCTTTTGACGGGTACGCTCTGTTGGGTATTTTTCATCATCGGAAGGGATACCCTAATACCTGGGATGGCCGCCGAAAACACTTTGGAATTTGTTTCTGAAAGCCTACGGGAACATCTAGGGGAAATCTCGGAGATTCTTTTCTTCCTCTTAGGCGCAATGACCATTGTAGAGATTATCGATGCCCACGAGGGGTTTTCGGTAATCACTGAAAGGATTACCACAAAGAACCGTTTAAAATTGGCATGGATACTGAGTTTTTTGACTTTTTTCCTATCCGCGGCTTTGGACAATCTGACTACCGCCATTGTGATGGCCGCACTTTTACGAAAGTTGGCGGTCGATAAAAAAGACCTTTGGTTTTTTGCGGGATTGCTCATCATATCGGCGAACGCCGGAGGGGCGTGGTCGCCGATCGGCGATGTAACGACTATCATGTTGTGGATCGGCGGTCAGGTAACCGCCGGCAATATCATTGCCAAAATCTTACTGCCAAGTTTGGCGTGCTTACTGGTTCCATTATTCATTTTATCGTTCAGATTAAAAGGACAGGTTCAAAGGCCTTTGCTTGCGAGCGAAGAAAAAAAGAATAAGTTCAGTATCACTACCGGCGAAAAAAACCTTGTTTTTCTAGTGGGTATCGGAGCTTTGTTGTTTGTCCCCATATTTAAATCGATAACCCATCTACCTCCTTTTATGGGCATTCTATTCGGACTCAGCGTGGTTTGGATCACCACGGAAATCATTCATAAGAACAAACCCGAAAAACAGCGAAAGGCCTTATCCATTGTGGGGGTACTTCATAAAATCGATACCCCGAGCATATTGTTTTTCCTAGGGATACTTATTGCGGTAGGGGCTTTGGAAACCGCCGGGCATCTAACTGATATGGCCCGACTTTTAGATGCCAATTTCAACAATATCTATGCGGTAAACGCGATTATTGGGGTGGTGTCTTCCATTGTTGACAATGTGCCATTGGTAGCCGGTGCCATCGGCATGTATCCCATGGAAACCTATCCGACAGACCATCAGTTTTGGGAATTGTTGGCCTACTGCGCGGGAACGGGTGGTAGCATCTTGATTATCGGTTCCGCTGCGGGAGTTGCAATTATGGGTATTTTAAGAATCGAATTTGTCTGGTACCTAAAGAATATTTCGTGGTTGGCCTTAGTCGGATATATTTCCGGCATCCTCATGTTCATGCTTTTGAATTGATCTGCTTCATAATATCCTCCAACAATTCCACTTGTACCTGCTGAATTTTTAACAGTTCCTGCTATTGGTGTATGATGAGATGGTCCAGTTTTTCGTGTAACGTCCGCATTTCAAGTTCGGCCTTGAAGTTGACCATATAATCTTGCTTCGCCCGTTCGCGGTCCTTTTCTTCCTGACGGTTCTGGCTCATCATGATGACGGGTGCCTATAAAGCGGCCAAACAGGAAAGAATAAAGTTTAATAGGATAAAGGAATAGGGATCAAAGCCTTTGTTGGCAAGGAAAATGATATTGACGATGATCCAAATAAAAATAACTATCGAAAAAAGGATGACAAACTTCCAACTACCACCAAAAGAGGCGACTTTATCGGCCAATCGTTGCCCGAAACTGAAATCGGTAGGATTATCGCCCAAGACTATTTTTTAAAAATCCGAGCAGATATCCCGTGGAACAACAAAATTCTTCAGAAGAACGATTGCAAAGACTCTTTGATTTATTCAAAATTATTTATACCGACCACTACCTTGAGAAAGCGGAAGAGCAACTGATCTTAAAATATGCCATCGGGCTAGGATGTTCTTTTGAAAAAGCCCGATCAGTTATTGAGAAATCGATCAAAATCTTCGAGGGAGGTCTCGCCTTTGAAGATTACCGGTATGTATTGGATAAGTAGGCTTCTGGTCCAAAGATATTGACCAAAGCCATAATTCGGATGACCAATATTTGCCACCGCGAATTTTGAATGATTTTGAAATCCATTGCTTTGCTTTCAGAAAAGTATTGCCTACCCGTTTATTCAAGCCGGTTCGGGCCTCTCCCCTGCCTATTTTTATTAGAATTCTAAAAACGCCCGTAATATCTAGTGTTGACCAAACCACTTTGGTTTGAAAATACATAGGTTTTAAGGCAGCAATGAAATTGCCAATGGTTGTTGTGTTAGTAGGTAATACGGTTACTCGTTCAGAAACCCGTAATAACTCAATAATCTTGCAGACTAAAATATTTATTGAAACTAAAGTAGCTGCAATAAAATTGTAGGGTTTTAACCTTTAATTTGACAATAAATGGCCACTACAATTTATAAATGTCAAATTTTTATTTTTTAGACTTAGTTCGTCAACTTGAATAGCAAAGGTCTTTCTATTGGTCACGGATCCTATTACAAATCACAACTCTTATAAAATTTCGGTACCTTTAATTTTATTTGATTTCATGACATCAGAGGACATTCATTACCAAAGATATTTACAGGCGCTAACAAAATCTTCTTTTTTAAAGGATTCCAGTTCCGAGTCACTAGAACACCTTCTTAGCCAAATGAAGGAGGAACGTTGGAACGCGAAAAGTTTTAAAAATAGTTTGGAGGTGGCCTCGACCTTTCACTTCATCGTTTCTGGCAGGCTTAAGGTGTTCAAGTCAAATCCCGATACTGGCAGGGAACACACGGTCTTTGTTTTGTCTGATGGAGATGTTTTTGATGTGCTGTCTCTGTTGGATGCAGAACCACACGATGTATACTGGGAGGCCTTGGACGTATTGGAAGTCTTAAAAATTCCTATGGATCAAATGCGTTTGTGGATAGATGAGTATCCGGTAATGCATAAGGCTATTTTGTATTATTTGGGGGAGCGTATGCGACAGCTCATGGATGTTGCCACCGATGTAACACTTCATAGCACCTTGGTTCGCCTTGCCGCCCTGCTGCTCAAAAATATAAATGGAGAAACCCGCAAATTGGAATTGATCAATAATTTGCCCAACGATGAAATTGCGGGACTAATAGGAACTACAAGATCCGTAGTTAGCAGGCATATACAAGAATTGAAACGTTGCGGGGCCATCTCAGTAAGCCGAAAAAAAATCAATGTTAAAAATCTGGGAATACTTTTATCGATTGCAGAGGAAAAATACGTATCCTAGTCTGTTTTTAGCAAGCCGTCTTCCTTAATTATCACAACTATTTTTCACTTAATTTAAGAAACTAGCGCCAAGTGGTACCTAGGTAGCAGTTCTGACAGTGGTAAACGCGTAACTTTATACACCATTGTAAAGTGAAGTCGGTTACATTCTCCGCAATATACCTACCTAACGAAAGATCATTTTATACTGGAACTTAAAATAAGGGCAAAAATTATATTCAAATCATTTTTCACAACCTGAATGAAGTAACGCAATAGATGAGGCAAAACCAAATCGAACACTAACCTTGAAAAGAAAATTCATTTAACATATGTCATTATCAGTAAAGCGCTTGTTCAGAGGCAAGAGACCTATTGCAAATACCATGGTTTTAAGTTCATTTAATTCAAAGTTCCCCAAGGCAACCCACGTCTTATGGCGACAGGTCGATGGTTGTAAATGGCACGTTAATTTTAACCTGAAAAAGAATAAATGTACGGCCTTGTTCAATAGCGAGGGCAAATGGCTAGAAACAATCACCTTAACGCCATTGGATAAAATTCCAGAACAGTTACAACTAACTATGGAAGAAAATTACAATAGTGATGGCCTACAGCAAATCTATCACGTTCAAACTCCCGACCGAAGTCTATATGAGATTAATCTAAATAATGGTCTTTATACACTTAAACTCCTTTATGACCTCTCAGGTAAAATTGTAGGCAAAATGCGAATGTAAAGGTTGCATTACTCTAAAAGCTGCGATAATTATTTATTAAAAAGAAAAATGGCTTACACCCATTTTATTAAGTCTACCTTATAAGAAAACTGAAAATACTAAAATGATTAAAGAACTGACTAAATCACAGGAACTCCTAAACCGGAGAAGTGACGCCGTGGCCAACGGTGTGGGCGTATTTAATACCGCAACGGTAAAAGATGCCAAAGGCGCGATAATTGTTGATGCTGACGGACGCGAACTTATTGATTTTGCCGGAGGCATTGGGGTAGTAAACGCAGGTCATTGCCCCGAACCAGTTGTAGCGGCGATACGGGAACAGGCCGGAAAGTACCTGCATACCAGTTTTAATGTGGTTACCTACGAGCCATACATTAAGTTATGTGAAGAATTGATTGAGATCCTTCCCCATGGAAAAAAGACCAAGGCAATGCTTGTAAGTACTGGTGCGGAAGCTGTCGAGAATGCCATAAAAATTGCGAGACAGGCCACGAAACGACCTGCTGTTATTTGTTATACAGGAGCTTATCACGGGCGTACCATGATGGCGATGACATTGACGAGCAAGGTAAGTTATAAATATGATTGCGGCCCTTTTGCACCAGAAGTCTACAGGCTGCCTTTTCCTAACTTTTACCGTTATCGGGGCACCAGGAACGAAGCCGCCTTTGTGAAGGATGAACTTAAGCGTCTGCACGAGAGCGCCCTTAATTTGGTCGATATCAACAGCGTCGCGGCTATAATCTTAGAACCTATTCAAGGGGAAGGTGGATTTAACCCAATCCCACAAAAATATTTAGAAGGGCTCAGGGCGTTTTGCGACGAGCATGGCATTATTCTTATTATGGATGAAGTGCAGAGCGGTTTCTGTAGAACGGGGCATTGGGCCAGCTGGCAACATTATGGCGTACAACCCGATATTAGTACCTACGCGAAATCTATGGGGTCTGGTCTCCCAATTGCAGCGGTAGTAGGACGTGCCGAAGTTATGGATGCCGCTGCCCCTGGTTCCATTGGTGGCACCTATATAGGCAGTCCTGTTTGTTGCGCCGCATCTTTGGCGACCATAAAATACATGAAAGACATTGATCTCAACCAAAAGGCCAAAGAAGTGGGGTCAACAATTATGAATCGCCTGAAAAGCTTGATGCAAGAGTGCCCCCAAATCGGGGACGTCAGGGGAATTGGCGCTATGATAGGTATCGAGTTTGTCAAAAATGGCGATCCCACACAACCAGATGCCGAAATATGTGCAAAAATTGTGAAAGGCTGCTCTGAAAACGGTTTGATCATGTTGAGTGCCGGAACCCATAAAAATATCATTAGAATACTTTCCCCCTTGGTCATAACCAAAGATCAATTGGACAAGGGAATGACCATTTTAGAAAATGAAATTAAAAAAGCTACAAAAAGATAACTATGAAACCATTCGCAATTGCAGGAATACAAATGAAAGTATCGGCGGTCGCTTCCAACGTGGAAATGATGAAGCTGAAACTTGATATTACCATGACCCTCTACCCTTGGATAGAAATGGTCATGTTCAGTGAATTATGTGCTTATGGGCCATTGACGCACACGGCTCAGCCGATTCCAAATGATTTTGAAGCACAAATGCAAGCCATGGCAAAAAAATACGGGATTTGGCTGCTTCCGGGATCTATTTTCGAAAAGAGTGAAGGCAAGATTTATAATACGGCAACTGTTATCAATCCCAAAGGGGAAATAGTAACGCGTTATCGTAAAATGTTTCCCTTTTATCCTTATGAGGTGGGAGTAACACCGGGAACGAAATTTTGTGTATTCGATGTACCCGATGTCGGAAGATTTGGGGTATCTATATGTTATGACATGTGGTTCCCAGAAACCATTAGAACATTAGCGGCATTGGGAGCCGAAGTTATTCTTCATCCCACCATGTCGGGCACCATAGATCGCGATATAGAGTTGTCGATTGTACGAGCCATGGCTTCGATGAATCAATGCTACTTCTTTGATGTTAATGGATTGGACACAGGGGGTTCAGGACGATCGATAGTATGCGGGCCCGATGGCCGCATCTTACATCAATCCGAAGGCAATGAGGAAATTATACCACTTGAATTAAATATAGAAAGGGTTAAAAGAAGCCGTGAATTGGGTATATTACGCCTAGGCCAGCCATTGAAAAGTTTTAGAGATCATCTAGGTCAATTCACCATATATCAACCTGAAACGCCGCACCCCTATCTAGATTCCCTTGGGCCTCTCATAAAACCTAATCGACTTGATAAATTGACAGAACTAATTATAAAGGAAGACACTCTTGAACATCCGATATCTTCAACACACTATAAAGGAGAAGAATCAATCTAAATTGAAAAGATAATGGGCGGCGTAACTACAAATAAAAAGAGAAACAGGAAAGAATTTAAAGATTATGTGAGTTGGTTCGAAATACCAGCGGTCGATTTTCATCAAGCCGTTCAATTCTATAACCAGATTTTCGGGATTGAAATGGTACAGAACATAACCGACGTAAATGCAATGGCCTT
>RCMY010005112.1_pt1 | contig 11635 bp, 7 predicted proteins | sample 2041341 | NCBI WGS metagenome assembly RCMY01 (sample SAMN09708234, study PRJNA481090) | Marine sediment metagenome, whole genome shotgun sequencing project.
CCTCCCGCTTCCGCGATGGCTTGTTTAATGAGCACGGGTGTCGTTTCATAGGGTTGATGCGCCGATAACATGTCGTTGTAGGACGATATAATGGCAATATTGGACTTCACTGCACCGGTCAGATCGTCTTTTTCGCCTGGCTGGCAGGCAGCAAAGCCATGCGCCAGGTTGCCACACGACAAACGCGTGCGGCTTGGGCCCTCATCGGCTGCCGCATCGATGCGCGCCAGGTAAGCGGCGCGTGTCTTCTCACTGCGCTTGATAATGTCGTCGGTTACTTTTTTAACGCTGTCGTTTAGCATTTTCCTCGGACTCCAATCAGGTCGCGCGGCAGTACGGTAGTGGTGGTCTTGATTGCTGCAGCTATGTTATTTTTGAGTCGTATAACCAATGTGCCGCGCCGGCCAAGGCGGGCTCATCCCCTTTCATCAACGAGATAGGTACATTTTTTAAAAGGTCGCGCATGCGCCCTTTTGCTAAAAAGTTTTCTACCAGGGGGCTATCTGCCAGCAGGCTTTCTACTTTGGGCAGAATGCCTCCGCCCAGGTACACGCCACCCAGCGCTCCATAGACCAACGCAATGTTGGCGGCTGTCGCGCCGAGAATCTTGCAAAAATACGTGAGAGCCTCTACACAGGTGGGATCACTGCCACTCAGGGCGCGTTGCGATACGTCGCTGGCCGCCAAAGCCTCGAAGCTGGTGCCGTTGACCACGGTCAGCGCGCGGTAGATATTTGACAGTCCGGGGCCTGACACAAACCGTTCCACCGATACGTGTTGACCTGAGGGTTCAATCACATTTCTGATTTCCACTTCCTTGGCACTGGTTGGCGCATAGGTGATATGACCGCCCTCTCCGCACAGTGGGTACCAGCGGCCGCCGGCTTTGACTAAACCGGCGACGCCCAGGCCGGTGCCGGGCCCGATAATTGCGCGTGCCGCGTCGGGCCGTGGTTTGCCGGCGTGGATAACTGTCAGCTCGGACGTTTGTAGATAGAGCGTGGCATACGCCTGCGCCCCAAAGTCATTGATGATTTCAAGGCGCTCAAGATCAAACCGCTTGCGCACCGCTTCGATGGAAAAATCCCAGCTTAAATTGGTCATTTTTATACGGTCACCGGTGACCGGACCGGCGATCGCGATACAGGCGGCTTTGGGCCGGGCGTCTTCCAGTCCCGCTATATAGCTACCCAATACGTCTTCAAAGGTCGTAAAGCTGGCGCAGGGGAACACCTGCTGTTGCTCGATGGCAAACCGCGCCGTACTCTCGTCCGGCCGAGAAGCGAGTCCAAAACGGGCATTGGTGCCGCCAATATCGGCGACAATAAAGGGCTGCACGGCGATACTATTCATTTTCAAACCAGGCTTGTGCTGCCTCCGGACCCCAGCTCCCGGCAGGATAATCCTGTGGCGGCAGCCGCTGTGCTTCCCAAGCATCGACAATCGGATCGATCCAGCCCCAGGCTTGTTCCACTTCATCGCGGTGGGTAAATAGCGCGGGGTTGCCTTGTACCGCATCCATTATCAAACGCTGGTAGGCATCGCTCTTAGTGTATTTAAAGGTCTCGGCAAAGTTGAGGTTGAGCGTTGCCGGCCGCAAGCGTATCCCCTGTCGATTGAGCTCCTTTGACATCAGCGTCAGCTGCATACGCTCATCGGGCTGCAAACGCATCACCAGGCGATTAGGTTGCAGTGGACCAGCATCCTCGTCGAACACATTGTGCGACACGGACTTATAATGAATCACGATCTCCGCAAACCGTTGCGCGAGACGCTTCCCTGTCCGCAGGTAAAAGGGCACCCCAGCCCAACGCCAGTTGTCGATATGCGCCTTGATGGCGACATAGGTTTCGGTGTGGCTACCTTTTGACTCGGCATTCAGTTCCTCCTGGTAGCCAGGCACCGATTTACCACCAACGACCCCGGCGGTGTATTGGCCGCGCACGGTATTCTCGGCAACGCTGCTTGCATCCATGCGACGCAACGCTTTCAACACTTTCAATTTCTCTGCGCGAATGTTGTCCGCGTCCAGCTTTGCCGGCGGTTCCATGGTCAGCAAGCACAGCAGTTGCAACAGGTGATTCTGCACCATATCGCGCAACGCTCCGGCTTTATCGTAGAACGCAGTACGCCCCTCCAGCCCTACAGATTCCGCAATACTAACCTCTACGTGATCGATAGTTTTGCAATCCCACAGCGGTTCAAACAGCACATTACCAAAGCGCAGGGCCATCAGGTTTTGCACGGTCTCCTTGCCGAGGTAGTGGTCGATGCGATAAATATTCTGTTCGTCGACAAACTCGGCGACTTGCGCGTTAATCGCATCCGCCGACTCGTGGTCGTAACCGATAGGCTTCTCCAGCACCACGCGGGTATCGGGCGTGATCAGTTCCTTAGCGTTGAGGTGCGCGCAGGTTTGACCGTATAAACTGGGCGGTATGGCGAAGTAGTAGACCCTGGAGCTATTTCCCGTGGCATCGATTGCGTCTTTTAGCGCGTCCCAACGCTCATCCAGCGTGGCGAGGTCGATGCAGGCATGCGCAATACGCTTGCTAAAGCTGTGCCAGTAAACTGATTCAAATTCACCGCCATTCAAGTGCTCCTGCAACGCCGCATGAACGCGTTCGATACAGTCTTGTTCGGCAATATCTTCTCTGGAGATGAGGAATAAGCGGCACTGAACCGCCAATTGGTTGCCGGCTTCGCTGCGATACAGGGCAGGCAAGAGCTTGCGTACGGCAAGGTCACCTAGTCCGCCAAAAATCACAATGTCGGTCGCATTTTTCATGGTAATGATATCCAGCTTAGGGCCAGGGTTTGGCGCTGCGTTTTTAATTTAGCTATGTAGGGTCTGTCGTTTTTGCTCGTCATCGCGCGCTTTTGAAAAACTCGAATTTGAACTCGGCAGCGCCGAAGTAAAAAAAACGGACGCAGTACAACTAAACCTACGCCCGTAAACGACGAAATCAAGGAGCCTGTATCAATTGCACATTATCAATGCGGAATGTGGCGCCATCCTGACTGCCCCAGGCCGGAAAGATGACCAAAGGTGTGTCAACTTGACCGAGGTCAAGCCCTCGTGCTGCCAAGGCATCGAGATCGAAGCTATAGTGTTGCCACACGCCAGTAGCTGGCAGTACGCCCTCGTTGCTATCGGTGAGGGGTACGTCGCCGGTACTGCAGGGGAACACGCAATCGACCTTCATTATCCAGGGATTAGCGGCGGGATTGCCGGGTTGCGACACCACATACATATCAAATTCCATCGTTCCTCCGGCCCAGGCAGTTAGATCCAGCGCTGCCGCGGATTGGAAAAAGGTGACAGTATTAGTGCCCGGGTCGTTGTCATAAGTGAATTCGATAACATTACCTGTGCCGTCATTGATTTCCGCTATCGACACACCTCCGCAACAATCGAATAAATTCCAATTGGTAACGGCGTCTTCATAAACATTCAACACCGGGCCTTCCGGCGTTGGGAAAGCAATTCTGGGACTAATTTCACATGTCTTGTCGCCCTGAAAATCCTCCGGTTCGGTATTCACGGCGCATTGCAGCCGAATATTATCTACCTGCACATGTGTGTTTGAACCGGTGTGCTCCAGTACAAACAGGTTTTGCACATTGGAGAGATCGACGCCGCCACCCTCTGGCAGCGGGTTTGCCAGTAAGTTGGCGATTTTCACGGTGACGTGTTGCCATTCTCCTGCCGCAGGCATATCGATGGTCACTTGTCCCAAATTTGGCCAGCCACTATCCAGCTTGACGGTGAGCTGGCTGTCGGCCGCGGCTTCCACTACGAAAATGTCGAACTCAAGTTCACCATTATTGGTCCAGCCAGAGCCGCCGCTCAGGCTAACACCATTGTCAAACTCGGATACGCCGGACATGTCGGCAGAACGCAGAAACACATTGCCGACCCCGTTGAACATGATGTCCCACACGTTACCATTGTCTCCACCCAGCGCGACTTCGCTGTGAAAAACGGTTCCCTCGTCTAACTCCCAGTATCCGGGAACCAGTGTGTTGGCTAACGTCGCGCCGTCAACATCGAAGTTAAGCGTTTCCGGACCGTCTTTATACAGTAGGAAATCATTGATTCCGGGCGCCCCTACATCGGTATTTAGCGCGACGCTTTCATCGATAGTGCCACAACCTGCGCCCGTGTATTCACGCTTGCCTCGCCGGTGTTTGCATTGGTATACGCGTACGTAGTCCACCAGCATTTCTCTGTTTTCGGTCCAACCCGTGTCCGGTGTTCCAGGCCAGTCACCGCCGGCCGCCAGGTTCAGAATCAAATGAAACTTCTGGTCGTAAGGAGCGCGCGCGTTCGCCACTTGAAAGCCGTTTTCCTGCCCCTGCCATATATAGTTATACCAGCCTGCGGAGGTTTGGGTTTGGTAATGCTTACCATCAACGTACCAGCGGATTTCGTCCGCTTCCCATTCGATGGCATAAACGTGGTAATCATCCGCCGGGTTGACATCCATTTCCAGAGTTTGACCATGGTTTTCCCATTGCGGCCAGGGCAGGCCGTAGTGCAAGGTGCCATGCACTTCATTGGCCCAAATACCCAGGTTGACCGCTTCCATAATGTCAATCTCGCCGCTGGAGGGCCAGGTGCCGTAAGCCAAATCGGTCGGCAGCATCCAGATTGCCGGCCACATGCCTTGTCCCCCTGCTACTTTGGCGCGCACTTCAACGCGGCCGTATTTAAAGTCGAACTTATCTTTTGTGCGCAATCGCGCCGAGGTGAAGGGTAAGGTTCGGGAGGTATCGTTCGGGTCATAATCGGGATCATCATCCGGAACTCCCGGACCACTAAAGCTTTCTTCCTTTGCGACGATATGCAGAATTCCGCGGTCAACGTAGGAATTGTCCGGGCGATCGGTGTAACATTGCCGCTCATTGTTACCGCCTCCCCAACAACTCACCTCGTGCGACCATTTCCTGTCCCTTATATTGCTACCGTTGAATTTGTCCTGCCAGGCCAATCGCCATCCCGCTTTAAGCAACTCCAGGTGATGCGCCTGTTCAGCGCGCTGTTGACTGGCTCGCTCACTGTTATAGGCCTCTTGATACTGCGTGTCAGATTCCGCCGTCGTCGAGGCAGGTGTTGCGTTTGCACTCACTGCGAAAACGGTTGCGATGATTATGGACTGGGCAAACTTAGATGAAGGGCTATTCATGGATGTGTCGCCTCATATTATAAGTAGAGTTCAAGACAGTGCCGAGATCAGACGTGCTACACGCCAACTCGACCAAAATTGACAGCGCTATCATATTGCCGCTTAATGACAGCGCTGTCAATATATTTTTCTCGAAAACGCTAGATCGATGCAGCACAAACGCCATGGCCAGTTATAACGTTCGGGTATAACCGCACCGTCGCCAATAACGCGATCAGTGACACCACGATTCTTAGATGGCTTCGCCAATGTGACGTATTTCCGGCGCAGATTGACAGCGCTGTCTTTTATGTATAGCTTACGCTGTTGGAGCTTGTATGAAAGCTAGTAAGTCCATTCAGCAACGGCAACCAAAGGCGTTCGAGGGAGCTTCACAGTGCAACTACAAAACTACAGAAATATTGAATCTTGCAGTACTCTTCTACTGGTAATCATTATGTACTCAAATACAGGCATCGCGGCGCAGGCTACTGGTGACGCTGCTGACATCGAGAAACGCGTCGACGCCTTGCTCGCACGCATGACCCTTGATGAAAAAATAGGGCAAATGAGTCAGCTCAAAGGGTTGGAAGGCGAGGATCCACAGTTTTTACATAAGGCTTTGAAGGAAGGTCGCGGGGGGTCTGTGTTAAATGAAGTTGACGTAAAAATAGTCAACGAATTGCAACGTATTGCCGTAGAAGAAAGCCGGTTGGGTATTCCGCTGCTGATCGGCCGGGATGTCATCCATGGCTTTAAAACCATATTTCCTATTCCGTTGGGGCAGGCAGCCAGTTGGAACCCCGATGTGGTTGAAGAGGGAGCACGAATAGCCGCGCTTGAAGCGTCCTCCGTCGGCGTCAACTGGACGTTTGCGCCGATGATTGATATCACTCGCGACCCGCGTTGGGGAAGAATCGCGGAAAGTCTGGGCGAGGATTCGTATCTGACCAGCGTATTGGGAGCCGCCATGGTACACGGATTCCAGGGTGACGATCTTTCCCAATCAGGCACCATTGCCGCCTGCGCCAAGCACTTTGCCGGCTACGGCGCTGTCGAAAGCGGCCGCGATTACAGCACAGCTAATATTCCGGAAAACGAGTTACGCAACGTCTACCTGTCGCCTTTTAAAGCTGCTCTGGATGCCGGTGTCGCGACGTTTATGGCATCGTTCAGCGATTTGAATGGCGTACCGGCTTCCGGCAATGAGTTTCTGATGAAGCAAATTCTGCGCAAGGAATGGAACTATAAGGGTTTTGTAGTCAGCGATTGGGAATCAATAGATCAACTGAGCGTGCACGGCCTCACCGCCAATGACAAAGAATCTGCTTATGAGGCGGCCAACGCCGGCATCGACATGGAAATGGTGAGCACCACCTATGCTGATCATCTCAAAGAACTTATCGACGAAGACAGAATCGGCTTGCAAGCAGTGGATGTCATGGTCGCCAATATCCTGCGTGTGAAGTTTGAGATGGGGCTGTTTGAAAATCCCTATACTGATCCAGGCAAGTACCCGGCGCTCGCCAACGCGGAGCACATGCAGGCCGCTAAACATGCGGCGCTGCAAAGCAGCGTGCTGCTCCAGAACGACAAGCAAGTACTGCCGCTGTCAACAGAGAAGCTGTCATCACTGGCGGTGATCGGCCCGTTGGCCGACGATCCCTACGAGCAATTGGGCACCTGGATTTTCGACGGCGACTCGAAGGACAGCCAAACCGGTCTGCAAGCTATTCGCGAGTTGTTGGGCGATTCCGTCGAGGTGAGTTTCGCCAAGGCCTTGGCGACCTCAAGAACCAAAAACCGTGATGGTTTTGCCGAAGCGGTCGCTGTGGCGCAAAAATCCGATGCAGTGATTCTGTTTTTGGGAGAAGAGTCTATCCTGTCGGGAGAAGCCCACTCGCGCGCCGACATTAGTCTTCCCGGCTACCAGGAACAACTGATTGACGAAATCGCGGCGACCGGCAAACCCGTGGTGCTGGTGGTCATGGCTGGCAGGCCGCTGACGATAGAAAACATTACCGATAAAGTCTCCGCAATATTGTATGCCTGGCATCCCGGCAGCATGGCAGGCCCGGCGATTGCCGATCTGCTGTTTGGCATCGAATCGCCGTCGGGCAAGCTGCCGGTGAGCTTTCCGCGCGTGGTGGGTCAAATTCCTATCTACTACGCGCAGAAAAATACCGGCAAGCCGCCAACCCCGGAATCGGTTGTGCACCTTGACGATATCGAACCCAGAGCCACGCAGACTTCATTGGGTATGACGGCTTTTCACCTTGATGCCGGCTATACCCCGCTATATCCCTTCGGTTATGGATTGTCTTATTCCGAATTCAAGTATGAGAATATCAAGGCCACACCTAATGCCTTTAAGATAGGTGAATCGCTGGAAATAGGCGCCACCTTAACCAATGTGGGCAAGGTTGAAGCCGAAGAAGTGGCGCAGCTTTACATCCGCGACCTGGTAGGTAACGTAACTCGGCCGGTGAGGGAATTAAAAGGCTTTCAGAAAATCCGTCTCAAACCGGGCGAAAGTCAAACCCTGACATTCAAACTGCACAGCGATGACCTGGCTTTTTACAATAGAAAGATGCAACTCAGCGCCGAACCGGGCAATTTTTACGCATGGATAGGCGGCAGTTCCGAGGCCGATTTAAAAACCGAATTTGAAATCGTTGAATAACCTCTAGGACGACCAATGGTGGAAGAGAATAACAACAGCCAGTCGGTATTCTATACCGTCTATGTCGCCTTGATCGTCGCACTCGGTGGCTTTCTGATGGGTTTTGACGCGTCTGTCATATCGGGCGTGGTTAAATTTATCGAACCTGAATTCGATCTAAGTAAAATTGAGTTGGGTTGGTCGGTGGCTTCGCTGGCGCTCACCGCCACCCTGGCCATGATGGTAGCCGGGCCCCTCAGTGACAAGCTTGGCAGAAAAGTCGTACTCAAATACGCCGCCGTCCTGTTTTTTGTTTCCGCCATCGCCTCGGCACTCGCCCCCTCCTTTATCGTATTGATCATCGCCCGCATGGTTGGCGGACTCGGCGTTGGTGCGGCGTTGATTATTGCTCCCATGTATATCGCTGAAATAGCCCCTGCTAAAATGAGGGGGCGTATGGTTTCGTTCAATCAGTTGAACATTGTGATTGGTATTTCAACCGCTTTCTTCACCAATTATTTAATCCTTCGCTTGGGGCAAAGTGACCTTGACTGGGCTACATCACTCAAATTTGCTGAATGGAACTGGCGCTGGATGCTGGGCCTGGAAACCCTGCCCGCCCTGCTTTACTTTTTCGCATTATTTTTCGTTCCCGAAAGCCCACGCTGGCTGGCTATGCAAGGCAGAAAGAAAGAAGCACTGGAAATCATGCAGAAAACCAGTAGCGAGGAGCAAGCTCAGGCTGATCTGCAGGCGATAATTACGAGCACCTCGCTGGAAACCAAAAAAACCAAAATACCCGTGCGGGAGCTGTTTAGCCCGGCAATGCGGCTGGTCATAACTATCGGCATCGCGGTGGCCATATTGCAGCAGATTACCGGTATTAACTCGGTGTTCTTTTACGCGCCGATGATATTCGAGCAATCCGGCATTGGTACCGATGCCTCTTTTATGCAAGCGATTCTGGTCGGCCTGACGAATCTGGTGTTCACCATCGTTGCGATAGCCTTGATCGACAAGCTTGGCAGAAAACCGCTGCTGGGCTTTGGCGTGACCGGCATCGCCATTTGTATGTTTGTGCTAGCCTATGGCTTTGGCTCGGCCTCCTACACGCTGACGGAGCAATCTATCAACGCGCTGCCCGAGCAGATCGATCAAGCGCTGCTCGCTCCACTGCACAATATCCCCTACGCCAGTGACATCGCTTATAAAGACGCTATTACCCAGACCCTGGGCGTACAAACAGTTAAAGAATTTGAATCAGACCTGATTAGCGCTGCTATCACCATGAACCCCACACTTATTCTGATCGGAATCCTGGGGTTTGTAGCGAGCTTTGCAATTTCGATTGGCCCGGTCATGTGGGTATTGTTTTCAGAATTATTTCCCAATCGCATCAGAGGACTGGCCATTTCCTTTGTCGGCTTTATTAACTCTGGCGTGAGCTTTCTGGTGCAACTGGTTTTCCCATGGCAGTTGGCTAACATCGGTAACGCCGGCACCTTCTTCATTTATGGCTTGTTCGCCGTCGTTGGTTTAGTGGTGATCATGAAATTGCTACCGGAAACCAAAAACAAGTCGCTGGAAGAACTTGAAGTGCTCTTGGTTAAAACGTGAATGCCTGTATCATGGATGCTTGCACAGAGCGTAGCGCATTGAGCACGTATTCTGTAAGGCAGACAAACTATAGGTCCGTGGAATAATAAGCGATGTCAAAGGCAACCATTTATGATGTAGCGGCGCGTGCCGGCGTGTCGTTAAAAACGGTATCAAGGGTAATAAATAAAGAACCCCATGTAAGTGAAAAAACGCAGGGAAAAGTTCTAACCGCTGTGAAAGCGCTAGACTACCATCCCAATCTTTCTGCCCGGGGTTTGGCCGCCAATCGTTCCGATATCATCGGGCTACTATACGATAACTCGAATTGTACCTATATTGTCGATGTGCAAAATGGCGTGTTGGAACAGTGCCGCCTGGAAGGCTTCGACCTGCTTATTCATCCCTGCAATTATCTTGACCCGGGGCTAGGCGACGAAATTCTAGCAACGGTTAAAAGAACCCGCTTGGCTGGTGTCATTCTGACACCGCCTGTTTCGGACCTGCTATCACTCACCAGGAAATTTGCCGACCAACAGATCGATTTTGTTCGGCTGTCCCCAGGAGCCCGGAACTCTTCCTCTCCCTGCGTTTTCAGTAATGAAAAGCAAGGGGCGTTCGAGATGACCAATCATCTCATTTCCTTGGGACATACCAGAATCGGGTTTATTGTTGGACATCGCGACCACTGCAGCAGTATGGAGCGATTGGATGGTTATAAGGAGGCTCTGGCGGGGGCGGGTATCAAAATACATAACCCCTTCATAAGACAAGGTGACTATTCATTGAAATCAGGGGAAAAGTGTGCAGGCGAATTGCTTAGCCTTAAAAAACTGCCCACCGCCATCTTTGCAAGTAACGATGAGATGGCCGCAGGTGTGATTATGGTGGCTCATCGACTTGGGATACAAATACCCAACCAACTCTCAGTAGCGGGATTTGACGACTCCCCCACTGCGCAGTATATCTGGCCCTCTTTAACTTCGGTAAAACAGCCGATAATGGCATTGGCGCAAACTGCGGCGGCGCTACTAATAGGCAAGCTAAAGAATCGTGCAGTCGATGAATTGCAGCCAATCCTTGACGGCAAGTTAGTTTTACGTGAGTCAACCGGTCGATATGTGAGCGCATAAAATGGTTGGCTGTTATGCAGCGCCAGGAGCAAGCCCAAGTATGCGCCGATTGCGAGCGGACTCTGATTGTGCGCCCGCGAGATCATCAAACTGGCGGTCGGCGACGCGGATCAAATGATTAGCGATAAATGGCCCGCCCTTGCGCGCCCCGTGCTCGGGATGTTTCAGGCAGCATTTCCATTCGAGTACTGCCCAGCCACGATAGCCATGCTGTGTTAATTTGCTAAAAATAACCCCGAAGACACTGCCCGTCGCCAAGCGAGCGGAACCGCCAGGGTCGCTCCAGCCAGTTAGAATACAGGTGCATTGTGGGCCATGCCTGCCACTCCGTATAGATGTAATGTTGTGTCAAACTATAAATTATTACTATAAAAAAGGCACGCGACAGTGGTGTGCCGCGTAGCGGTCCCGGCGGCTGATAAATTCTATGTATCGAGGTTCGCCCTGCCCTGCATGTGAGGTTCGCCCTGCCCTGCATGTAATGTTGTGGGTATTGTGCCAATAGATTTTATCGCGCCATTGCGCAGTCATAACGCGGTCGGCGAGCACCACAAATATCTATTTGCCAATTGCCTGAGCCAAAGCTATGCGCTGATGTCTGGAAAATCGCTGGACGAAGCACGGCGCGAGTTATGCAGAGGACGAAGCAACGCTTCTGGCACCGCATAAAGTAATGCCGGGAAATCGCCCCAGCAATACACTTGTACTCGAGAAAGTGACGCCACGTACGTTGGGGGCGTTGATAGCACTCTACGAGCACAAGGTATTTGCACAAAGCGTGATCTGGGAGATCAACGCCTTCGATCAATGGGGGGTGGAGCTGGGCAAGAAGATCTGTAGCGATATTTACAAGGTGATAAACGGAGACGATGCGGGTGAGGAATTTGATGCGTCTACTTTGGCATTGGTCGAGCTGTATAAAGCCACCTCGGGGTAATTGCGAGTCCTAATTATTCAGCGTGACATTTTTAAGCTGCTTTACAATTGTGTACACACTGGTACACAACAGATGAGGCATACCATGGATACCGTCCCCACTAAAGTTAGCATCCGTGAATTCCGTTCCCACTTGTCCC
>RCMY010004766.1_pt1 | contig 11634 bp, 11 predicted proteins | sample 2041341 | NCBI WGS metagenome assembly RCMY01 (sample SAMN09708234, study PRJNA481090) | Marine sediment metagenome, whole genome shotgun sequencing project.
CCAGTTATTGGATCTTTAGCTCAGTTGGTTAGAGCAACCGGCTCATAACCGGTCGGCCCGGGGTTCGAGTCCCTGAAGGTCCACCATTTACGGGGGTATAGCTCAGCTGGGAGAGCACCTGCCTTGCACGCAGGGGGTCAAGAGTTCGAGTCTCTTTATCTCCACCATAAAAAAGTCCGAATGTGATGAATTCATATTCGGACTTTTTTCTTATATTTATTTTTCAGCAGAATGTTATTCCCCCATGATATGAACCTTCACAGAGCGGTCCCGGGGGCCATCAAACTCGCAGAAGAAGATTCCTTGCCAGATTCCCATTTCAATGATACCATCACTGACAATAAGACTGAGGCTGGATCCCAGATTGATGGATTTCAGATGAGCATGGGAGTTCCCTTCCATATGCTTGAATTTGGCATCATCGGGAAAGGCTTTATCCAGACCGTAAATCAGATCTGTCAGTACATCTTTATCCGCATTTTCATTAATGCAGAGTCCAGCAGTGGTGTGAGGAGAGAACACAGTAAGAATCCCTTCCTTAATGCCCGATTCCTCAGCAGCTTTTCGGATATCATCTGTGATTTCATAAAATTCCTGTCTGCTTTTTGTTTTCACTGGAATTTGTTTTTTAAAGACTTTCATAAAGCACCTCCGAATTTAGAATCATAGCTTTTCTTTTATTATACCCCAAGTGCTGTTTCTTAGGGGATTTTTGAGAAGGGAACCTCATGAATATTCTCTGAACTTAAGGTTTTTATGCGGATTTTTAGCTTATAATAATAGTGTAAGTTATAGTAATTAATATTTTGAAGTTGTTATATGGAGTATGTATGCGAAAAAGGGTGGTTCAGTTCTATAAAAATATCCTCTATATCTTTATGGAGTCAGATGAAAAGTTCATAAATAGTACGCTCACTGAGAGTGAACAGAAACTTTTCAGAACACTGAAAAAATCAGAACAGATCCACAGTGAACTTGTGACAAAAGCTTTTATAAAAAGCTTACATGGAAAGGCTTCAAAGGATCTGGTAAAAGCGGTGCTGCTGCATGACATCGGAAAAGTGGAAAGGCCGCTTCATCTCATAGAGAAGAGTGTGGCGGTGCTTTTGCATAAAACCGGACTTTCTGGAGTATCTTATATTCAGAAAAGACCTTTTATGATGTCCTATCTTCATCATGCGGAGCGGGGAGCTGATCTTCTTCTTTCAGAAAGTATTTTTAAGAAAGACAGCATGGAGGAGCAGCTGATAAGAACACATCATGAAACCACTGAAAATCTCAGAAAAATCTACGGGAAGGACCCCGGGTTTATAAGAATACACACACTTTTGAAAGAAGCAGATGACTGTAATTAGAAATCAAGTACATCATATGGAGGAAAAGCTATGAAAATCGACATCAAACCAAACTTTAATTTTCGCTTTAAAAATGTGTTCAAGGGAAAGAAGAACATTTATCTGGTTCTGGGATTCCTGCTGCTTTTCTTAATTCTTCTTTTCAATTCCACACATCTCATCGCCACACTTCAGTGGTTTGGAGAGGTGGGTTATACCAGAACATATCTGACAAGAGCCTTTTCCGTAGCAGGGCTCACCATACCCATTTTTTTGGTTTTTTATTTTGTTTCAATCTTTTACTATAAAAGCATTGCAAAAAAATATGATCAGGTTTCCTATCCGCAAAAGACCCCAGAGCAGATTAAAATAAGAAACCGTTTTGTGTACATCGCTATTGCAGTTTTTTTTGGTATCGTTTCCTATGGACTGGCCAAGGACAACTGGTATCTGATTCTTCAGTTCATCAACGGTGTAGATTTTAATGCAGTGGATCCTGTCTTTGGGAAAGATATCTCATTCTATGTTTTTAGAATGCCACTATACCAATTTTTGGTTTCCATGGCTCTTTCTGTGGTGGTGTTGCTGATCCTTTTAACGGTGATTATCTATCTCATCATAGCAGCCAAAAGTTCCTTCAACAGAATGAATTTCAGAAATCTCCGAGGGATTCTTCATGTGCTGAAAAACGGCTTCATCCAGTTTGCTGGAAAAGCCCTTGCCATGCTCATTTCACTTTACCTGATTCTTCTTGCTGTGAGTTATTATCTGGACTCCTTCCTGGTGATGTTCAATGAGTCCGGAGTTGTGTATGGGCCTGGCTATACAGATGTGAATGTGAATGTGCCGATTTTAAGAATCATGGCGGTCATCTCTGCAGTTTCTGCACTTGTGGTGGCCTACGCGGTTCAAAAGCGAAAAATCAATCTCATCGGGTATTCAATCCTTCTGATTTTTGGATTAAGCCTTCTTAGAGTTGTTGCGTATGTGGGTGTTGAAGGCCTCATCGTCAATCCCAATCAGCTGGAAAGGGAGAGACCTTATATTCTCAACAACATCAATATGACTAGGCAAGCTTTCGGGATTCAGGATGTGGAGATCAGGCAGTTTGAAGCAAACCAGAATATTACACCTCAGGAAGTGACAGAAAACAGAAATGTAGTAGACAGCATCAAGGTGAACTCCTATAGACATACCTTGGATTTCATCAAGCAGGCACAGGTCATCCGTTCTTACTATGATTTCAATGACGTGGATGTGGACCGGTATATGATCAATGGAGAAAAGAAGCAGGTGTTTCTGGCTCCGAGAGAGATCGACCGCAGCGTCATCTCCCCTGCCACATGGCAGAATATCCATCTCTTTTATACCCATGGATATGGTGTGGTGCTATCGGATTCCAGCACTGTGACTTCCCAGGGACAGCCTGATTTTCTCATGAAGGATATCCCAACCACAAACCTCACGGACATTTCCGTGGAGAATCCAAGAATTTATTTTGGTGAGATGGTTTCAGATTACATCATTACAGGAGCAAGAACGGATGAGTTTGACCATCCTAGAGGCGGAGAAAATGAAACCTACCGCTATACTGGCGGCGCTGGCATCAAGCTCAGCTTCTTGAACAGGATTCTTTACGCCATAGAGGAAAAGGAACCGAAGATCCTGATTTCTTCCCTTATTGACAGCAATTCGAAAATCATAAGAAAAAGAAATATCGTGGACCGCGTGAGAACCATTGCACCGTTTCTTCATTATGATGAAGATCCGTACATTGTACTTGCGGATAATCAGGTCTACTGGATGATGGATGGTTATACCACCACAGACAAGTATCCCAATGCCAGAACCTATGGAGGCATCAACTATATCAGAAATTCCGTCAAAGTAACCATCAATGCCTATACTGGAGAAGTCAACTTCTATCTGGCGGATGAGAATGACCCTATTGCCATCACATATAATAAGATTTTTGGAGACCTCTTCAAAGATTTGGATGAAATGCCTGAAGTGCTGAGAGACCATATCAAGTATCCGGAGGATCTCTTCGCCATTCAGACTACAGTGCTTGAAGAATATCATGTGACAGATCCTGGAATCTTCTACAATGGAGAAGACACTTGGCAGAAATCTGCTGTGACTTCATCCAATTCTCAGGAAAAGGTTCAGCAGGATCCTTACTCTCTCTTTACATCCTTTGGAGATGAGGACGATCTGGAGCTGGTGTTTACGGAGTACTATACAGTGAAGGGCAAGGAAAATATGGTGGCCATCGTTAACGTGCGTATGGAGAAAGACCACTATGGTCAGCTGGTGGAGTATAAGTTCCCTCCTCAGAAGACTGTATCAAGTCCGTATCTATTCAGAAACAAGCTCAACCAGGATCCGGAGATTTCTAAGGAGCTGTCTCTTCTTGACAGCGGTGGTTCAAAAGTCGAGTTTGGAGATATGGTCATCACGCCCATAGAGGACAGCCTTCTCTATGTGGTGCCGGTTTATCTTGTGGCAGAAGGGGAGAATTCTATACCGGAAGTGAAGAGATTTATCGTATCCAATGACAATCAGATTGTCATTTCAGATACTTTTAACAATGCCATTGGAAAACTCTTCAGCATGAATCTGGAAGAGCCCTCAGAAGGTCCAGAGGGGCCTGTGGATGAGACATTAGCCAGAAAGGCCAATGATCTTTTTGCAGAAGCGCTTACAGCTCAGAGAGCTGGAAACTGGGCAGAATATGGTCGGCTCATGGAAGAACTTCAGAAAGTCCTAGAAGAAATGCTGAACTGATAAGTAAGGGGAGAAATCATATGGATTATGATGTAATTATTCTTGGAGGAGGACTGGTGGGTTGTGCCATGGCCTATGAGCTGTGCAAGTACAATCTAAATATTGGACTCATTGAGAAGAACTTTGATATAGCGGAAGATGTGGCTCTTTTTAACTCCTCTCTTATCCTAGATGGGAAAGACATAGAAGAGGACCATATCTATCAGCTGATCCGAAGAAGCAATCAGAAACTGGATGCGCTATCGGAGGAGCTGGATGTATTTTATGAAAAAGTGCCTTCCTTTACCATTTATCCCACAGAAGAGGAAGCGGTGAGGGTCTATGACCGTGCGGTAAGAAGAGGAATTCAGGGAATTTCACTTTTAACGGGTAAAGAAGCGGGAAAGATGAATCACCATATCAAGGAAGAAGACAGAAATGTCATCTACTCTATGAATACCGGGGTGATTTCGCCCTATGACTATGCCACGGCCATGGCGGAGATCGCCTATGACAATGGAGTGAGCTTCCGCCTGGAAGAAGAAGTGCTTGACATCCATAATCAGCCTAGAGGCGGCATTAAGGTAACCACGAATAAAAACAAGTACACAGCTAGAGTTGTTATTAGAACCACATTTGGAGACCATTACTCCATCAAGAAAGATGAAGAGATGGTGGGACCCCATGATATCATTGAACATATGCTGGTAGAGAAAGATTTTCAAAATGAGATCAAGCATATCATCAAGGAGTACAAGGCAAGTGGAGAAGTCATAAGTCTAGTCCCCACGTCCACCAATAAGCTTCTGGCAAGCCTTAAAACAAGCATATCCAAAGAGTTCTCCCAGATGAAGAAAGAAGTGGAGAGTGTCATTGGGCCGTTTCCTCCTGAGAGAGTAGACATCATCAATGAAAGCCGGAACTGGACAGAACCCATCCAGATCGACCAGGAGTTTGAGACAGAGGGATATATCCATATCCAGGCAAAAAACTATGCGGTGGACAATGTCCTGTCAGCCATTACGGAGGATGCGCTCCATATGGTTCTGAAGCACTTTAAAGCAAAACCAAACAGTGATTATGAAAGCAAGCGAAGAAAGTACTACCGTTTCAGGGAGATGGAGGATGAAGAAAGAAATGAGATCATTTCCATTGATCCGAAATACGGAAAAATGATCTGCCTCTGCTCCAATGTCACAGAAGGGGAAATTGTAGACTCTATTCGAAGACCCATGGGGGCGAGAACCGTGGAAGGTGTAAGAAGAAGAACAGGTATTGTTTTTGGCAGATGCCAGGGGTCTTACTGCTTGACAAAGATCATCGGGATTTTGGCCAGAGAGCTTCACAAAAGTCCATTGGAGATCATGAACGACAAGAAGAATTCTCAAGTGGTCTTCGCCAGAATCAAGGAATTTGATGGCCGCTAGAAGGAGAGCATCATGAAAAAAGAGTACTATACAAGCATTATCAGGATTAAAGGGTCTGAGACCCATCATATGGTTCCTGTGAAAAGCGACCAGCCCATGGAGCGGGACATCTTTATTGAAGTGTCGAAGGTTCTTTCAAGAATCTATGTGGGCGTTCCCTTGGAGCGCGGAGACATCATCTGCAGCAATATCCTCAACACGGGAGTCAACATCATAGTGACGAAAACCATTGAGAGTTGACCTTTTCAAGGGGAAGGGATATAATGAATTGAATTAAACCGTTGATAAGGTTAGTACAGTAATGTCACTTTTTAGAGAGCAGATGGTCATGTGCAAATCTGCAAGAGGCATTTATGGAATCCACCTTGGAGGGACTGGTAATGCAGTACGGAGAAGACCGTTATCTTTTTGAAGGATAAAGCGCATCGCTTTATTAAAGTAGGGTGGCACCACGAGTCAGATCGTCCCTTGGGAATTGATCTGGCTCTTTTTTATTATAAAAAATTATAAAAAATTAAAAAAATGGAGGAATTGTTATGCTGGATATTAAGAGAATCCGAGAAAACCCTGAAGAAATCAAGAAGCTCATGAGCAATAGAGGAGAGAGCCTTGATCTCTCCGACATAGACAAAGTTGTTTCACTGGATGAGGAAAGAAGAGAAACCCTGGTGGAAGTGGAAACAGCAAAAGCTAGAAAAAATCAGGTATCAGCAGAAATCCCTAAAAAGAAGAAAGCTGGAGAAGACGTGACCGAGATTATGGCAGAAATGAAGGATCTTGGAGAAACCATCAAGAATCTGGATAACAGAGTGCGCGAAATTGATGAAGCCATTGAGTTCATTATGCTGCGTCTGCCTAATATTCCAAACAGCCAAGTGCCAGATGGAGACACAGATGAAGACAATGTCGAAATCAGAAAGTGGGGAGAGCCCAGAAGTTTCAGCTTTGAAGCAAAGGCACACTGGGACCTTGGAACGAACCTTAATATTCTGGATTTTGAGAGAGCCGGAAAGATCACCGGTTCAAGATTTACTTTCCTGAAAGGCTATGGATCAAGACTGGAAAGAGCCATCATCAACTACTTCCTGGATACCCATACAGATCATGGCTATGAAGAGGTGATGCCTCCATTTATGGTCAACAGACAGTCCATGACAGGTACTGGCCAGCTGCCTAAGTTTGAGGAAGATGCCTTTAAGCTCACAGAAAATGACTACTTCCTGATTCCGACGGCAGAAGTTCCTGTGACCAATATGTACCGCAATGAGACCTTCTCAGGAGAAGAGCTCCCAATAAAGCATGTGGCATACTCTGCTTGTTTCAGAGCAGAAGCAGGTTCTGCCGGTAGAGACACTAGAGGCCTCATCCGTCAGCATCAGTTCAATAAGGTGGAGCTTGTGAAGTTCACTAAGCCAGAAGATTCCTATGAAGAGCTGAATAAGCTTGTGGAAGATGCGGAAAGAGTGCTTCAGGGATTAGGACTGCCTTATAGAGTGGTAAGAATCTGCAAAGGTGATTTAGGATTCACTGCAGCACTAAAGTATGATATCGAGGTCTGGATGCCAAGCTACAACAGGTATGTAGAAATCTCCAGCTGTTCTAACTTTGAGGATTTCCAGTCCAGAAGAATCAATATCAAGTATAAGGAAACTGCAAAAGACAAGCCTCAGTTTGTGCATACACTGAATGGCTCAGGTGTTGCCATTGGTAGAACCATGGCGGCAATCCTTGAGAACTTCCAGAATGAGGATGGAACTGTAACCATTCCAGAATCCCTAAGACCTTATCTTAAGGGTGAAGAGCTCATCAAGTAAATGAAGTCTGAGAGGCTGTGTTTTTCTTAACGCAGCCTCTCATTTTTTCATTGACACTCAAATCTATAATTGCTATAATAACTAATGTCGCTAGATCATGGAGAGATGGTCGAGTTGGTTTAAGGCACCGGTCTTGAAAACCGGCGTACCTTTGCGGGTACCGTGGGTTCGAATCCCACTCTCTCCGCCATATGATATTTAGAGAAAAAGGAAACCCTTGAGGCATAATGCTTTCAAGGGTTTCCTTTTTTGCGTGCGCCCGGCATGGGCGATAACTTGGTGGTGAAAGTCCACTACGCGCTCGGTAGCAGGAAGCGTTAGCCGAAGGCAAGGGTGTCCACCGCGAGGTGGAATCTGAAGGAAGCCGGATGTCAGAACGCCGAGTTCTGATGGGCAAAGTTCTGGGCCGACGAACAGAAATCTCATACAAGGCCGAATTGGGACGGACGACTCTGCGCAACAAGAGAAAGTCCAATGCTACCCGAATCCCATACGGTAAATGAGGCGGCTAGATGGAATGAAGGTTATCGCTCTTACCCGGGGAGGTCTCACAGACATCCGGTAGGGATCAATCCGAAAGATGGAGTAAAGCTTGCTGTGAGAAGTCAGCAGAAGTCATAGAACCGAAAGGGCTGCCCGCAAAGGAATAGCGTGGAACGTCAAGAGTATGCGGGAGCGCGGAGCACCGGCTCTCGGGAAAGGAAAGAAAGGGACGGTGCAACCGGCCTTCTGGAAGAAATACTGGATAGGGACAACCTGAACCAGGCTTATAAGAGGGTCAAAAGAAACCACGGCGCGCCTGGAATCGACGGGATGACCGTTGAGGAAGCATTGCCGTGGCTCAAGGAACACAAGGAAGAACTTCTGTTGAGCATCCGGGATGGAAGCTTCAAGCCCAACCCGGTGCGACGTAAGTCTATTCCCAAGCCGGATGGAAACGGTGAGCGAAAGTTAGGAATACCCACGGTCATTGACCGCATTATTCAGCAGGCGATTGCTCAAAAGCTTCAACCCATCTTCGAGCCCAGGTTCTCGGACGGCAGCTATGGTTACCACCCGGGAAGAAGTGTACAACAAGCCATGCAAAAGGTAAAGACATATGCTGATGACGGCTACACCCAAGTGGTGGAAGTCGACTTGTCCAAGTATTTCGATACCTTAAACCACGAACTACTGATGAACCTTTTGAGAAAGCAAATCCAGGATACCCGCGTGATAGGGCTCATTAAGAAATACCTAAAGAGCGGAGTCATGGAGAACAACATCTTCTGCAGAACAGAGGAAGGATCACCGCAAGGTGGCCCGTTATCGCCACTTCTGGCAAACATCTACCTGAACGAGTTCGATCAGGAGATGGAGCGCAGAGGAGTGCCGGTAGTCCGTTATGCGAACGATATTGTTGTATTTGCGAGAAGCAAAAGAGCGGCAGAACGACTGCTGGAATCGAGTCGGAAATATCTGGAAAACCATCTGAAGTTGACATCCCATTTTATATGCATTAACCCCTATATTATGATGCTTTGTTTTTTTTCTTTGACTTAATAATGGCAATCCATCCGATAATTACCGCAAATAATGCTGGAAATTGATAGACTGCTGATTGCATATCGAGACGACCTAACCAAACAATGATGAGGAAAAGGAATATGTTAACGAAACCACTTATATACTGCATTTTCAAACTCCTTTGATTATTCTCAACTAATACTAGCGTATCCACCTAGTGTTTGTTTATAATAAGTTAAAAAAGATATGCCACCAGATAAGCTGAACATACCATCCCTACTAATTGCAAACGTAGGCGTCCATGAAATTTGGATTTTCTGATGGGCGTAATTAGCTGTAGCCCCTTCAGAGTTACCCTCTTTCATAAAGTTTACTTGGATAAATGTGAAATCTCTTGCTTCACTTAAATAGTTAGATGTAGTTAGTCTATAATTTGCAGTAGTACCATCACCTGACTCGCCAATATCACTTGCATTGAAGGTATATTTATAAGTTTTATCTGGGGAAGTGTGATAGTAATAACCGCTTGTAGTATTACTAATCACGACTCCATTTCTAAGACCAATACCCACAACAGCTCTCATTCGAGGAGATGGGGGGGTAAGCCAAGTAAAACTAGCAGTAGCTCTTCCTGTTGTAGCAGTCCTTTCAAAAACAGATGTGAAAATATTTATCCAGCCTCTATTTGTGTTAGTACTGCTATTGATGGATACACCCGTATCAGATTTCATTAGCTGAGATTCCATAAGATATTCAGAAAGAGAGCTTTCTTCCATGTGCATTTCATTATTTTCATCTATAGTCACTTTTATATATGATTCATTTGATGAAAAGTGTTTTTCGTTTGCGACATTAGTTCTGTATGATTTAATAGTCTCTTTATCTAATGATTTAAGGATGTCCATTGGAATCCCATAAGCTTCAGAAACTTCTGATAGGCTTGCAATGGATTCAGATGCTACTGCAGTAGAGGAGATGGAAAGAACCATGATCAGAGACAAAATAAGGCTTGCTATTTTTTTTCATTTTATACCTCCAATTTTACAAATGCAACAGTGACCATTTCATTATATCCGATTTTCAACCTCCAAAACCCCGAACTTCTTCGGGATTTTGGAGGTTTTCGTGTTGTTTTAAATAAAAATCTAAATAAAAGGTTCTCGAATATTCTACTGCCACCTTATGCAGTAACTTAAAAAAATAGACCTAATAAAAAGACACCAGAGCTTATAGATAATTCAAAGAGTAGCATGATAGAACTGCTTCAGCTACACCCAAATCACTGGCTATATCCCTAATTGTTTTCATACTGGCGTAACTTAGTTTAACGGCATTCTTTTAAACTCCTCATCATACCGTTTTCTCTTCCCAGACATGGTTTTCGACTCCTTTCGGCCTTTTTGTCTATCTTACCATTCTGTCCGAAATTTTAACACAGACCCCTCCTGAAGAATACCAATTCGAAGAGCATAAGTTAATGGAAAACATTCTTGAATATGAAGATGTACTGCAGGATACGGTTCTTCAGATTTATTCTGCAATCCATAATGCGATAACACATGATAAAGATGCTGATTATGCAGCACAAACGCTAATAGAAAGCGGAATTATTGAAGAGGCTGTAGAGGAAGACCTCAGATACGCAATAAAGAAAAAATATGATTTGCTGAGCAAGAGAGTAATACTAAGTTATGATGGTATAGATTTCAGTCAGGTTCGCTACTTTCCTAGATACGGGCATTACTCCGAAGCATTTCCTGAATTAGGCAGGATAGATTCTGTAATGATTTACGCTGAGTTCAAATATGAACTTCTTGTTGCGGGTGAATCAAAACATATCAGTGAGTATATAAATTTGTACTTCACTGTAAAAGACGGCAAGTTCAGATTGTTTGCAATCATAGGATAGATTCAGAGTTTCAAGAGATCATCTGCTCAAGCAATGTCAGATGATGTTTTTCAAGAGATAAACCTGAGGCTAGATTAATTCCGAGATATTTCGTATAATTACTGTAAATAATCACACATGGATATTAGGATATACAAATAATATAATGTGACAATTGGGGGAGATTGTTCTTGAGAATCGGAATTGTTGAAAAGGCGTTTGAAGTGGAAGCGATGCCTCATATGAATGGCACTGATATGGAGTTTATCGTCGGAAACACAGATTATCGGACTATGAATAAGGTTGAGTTTGCTCAGAGATTCAGAAATGCGGATGGAAGTCTTATTGACAATGGCCAGATCAGTCCGTTGGATCCACCATTTTATGCAGTCTACAGCAGCAGAAAAGAGATGGAGGCATCCTATAATATCTTGGCCAACAGATGGAAACTTTTCTCGGAAGGGAAAGTGGATGAAAACATAAGTCCTTTGGAGTTCTATATCAGGTTCCAAGTCATCAGGCCGGAAGAGATCCCAGTTGAACTTTCTAGTATTACGACGAAAGATATGTTTCGGCTGAAATTTCATTATCGAGATAAGAAGACTGTGTATTATGTGGAAATGACAAATCATAAAGCCACTTGGCTTGTAACCCTGAAAGATTATCATCAGCATCTGGGTCTCAAGTACACCACAGTAGGAGAGCTCATTGATGGCATGAGAAAGATTGTGGAGCCTATGGAGCTGGATGAAATTGCTTTGGAACTGACCTATCGTAATAAAGTATATGTTTTATAAAAAAAAAAACGGTCGATTGTAAAATTAAATGCAACAAGTTAAAAAAGATTGAACCATAAGATGATTCCAGATATCATGGTAAGCGACGAAACACACCAGATA
>RCMY010004768.1_pt1 | contig 11633 bp, 9 predicted proteins | sample 2041341 | NCBI WGS metagenome assembly RCMY01 (sample SAMN09708234, study PRJNA481090) | Marine sediment metagenome, whole genome shotgun sequencing project.
GTTCAATTAGTTAATTGCTAGCAATTAACTAATTGAACCTGACCCCTTTTTTGCCTGCCACCTTTTTTAAAAGTTGGCACAGTCTCTGCTTAGTTTTGAATCGATGGTATGTTTTGAAACACTTAGAAAAAAGGCTGGACCATGGGCGGTCCAGCCAACTTGCTCACGTTAGGAGTTGGAGCAAAGCTTTCGTCGGCTGGCGAGATTGTAGGACATGAAAGTACTGGCCTCTCAACCGCACTTCTACACTCTCAGTCTTGTTAGTCGACATTTTATCTTTTTAAAAATGCTACTTGCTTTAGCCTTGTTAAAGCGATGCCGTCCTTGGCATCAATAGGGCCTCTCAAGCCTTAATCGTCATTTATCAAACTATCCTTGCAACAAACTCAATGCCGCTTGTGGACGCTGGTTCGCTTGCGAAAGTACGGTGGTACTTGCCTGCTGAATTATTTGCAGGCGGGTAAGATTTGCCGTTTCGGCGGCAAAGTCTGTGTCTTTTATGCGACTGCGCGCTGCCGATACATTTTCTGAAATGTTAGTTAGGTTGCGAATGGTTGATTGGAACCTGTTTTGAATCGCCCCTAAATCGGCTCGTTTATCGTCAACGGCTTGTATAGCATTATCAATCGCAATTAAAGCGGCTGATGCAGCCGAAGGTGTCGATACCGACAAATTTAACCCAGGAAACAAGCCGGACGTACCGAAGCCAGATGCCCTTGAAACATTAATGCCAATTGTTTGACCTGAATTAGCACCTACCAAAAATTTGGCGGAATACGTTCCATTGAGTACATCAACACCGGCAAATTGGGTGGTTTGAGCAACTCTACTCATTTCCGCTTTAAGTGCAGACACCTCTTTTTGAAGCGCGTTGCGATCGGCAGCAGAATTAATTCCGTTTTGCGATTGAATAGCTAAAACACGAATACGTTGCAAAGCGTTAGTCGTTTCTTGTAGCGCCCCCTCTACGGTTTGCGCTAATGAAATACCATCGTTCGCATTTCGTACAGCTTGATCCAGTCCCATTATTTGTGAGGTCATGCGGTCAGAAATTTGTAAACCTGCGGCGTCGTCTTTAGCGCTGTTAATTCTAAAGCCTGAGGATAAACGCTCAAATGCAGTGTTTAAATTAGTGGTGGTATCATTTAAATAACGTCTGGTACTTAAAGACGATATATTAGTATTTACAAATAAAGACATTACATTCTCCTAACGAATTATAATTGATTACTTTTAAACTACATCGATTTATCATTATTATTTCGATGCATTTGGTGCTGCTAACTTTCACTAATCATGTTTTATGTTTTTTTGGCATACTACATGCTTAATAATAAGTACATCAGTGTGTAATTTACTGATGAATGTGCAAGACTCTTCACTAGAGATTTACACATGCAAGCTGTAATAGAGCGAAAGCTCTTTGCTGACCGACAGGCAATGATGTTTCAGACCTCATAACCTCTCACTACCTCCTGGCGTTGTTCCTGTCAGTCGGCAGTTCAGTTTGTTTTACAACCTTCGTTTTACGCATGATTTATTGACACAAACATCCCGCAGAGTGTTTTATCGCTAAAACCAATTTTTCATATTGTTATAATTTGTTTGGGTATTGCATGCCCGATTACATATAAATATGCCGCTCTTTTGCAAGAACAAGGCGTTTGACAATACTCACAATTTTTCCTAACGCTAAGTCGGTTTATCGACCTTGTTGCACTTCTTTTTTATACATACTATTTACGCGTATGTGGTGGACTTTACAAAGTCTCTTGTAGATGAGTGCTTATAGCAGGCGAATGATTATTGTTTTAAATGATGTATTTGCTCTGCTTGAAATAGTTATCGTACAGACACGCAAAAAGCTTTAGCAGTATTGCTAAATATTTTATAAAAGAAGGGAAATAAGCAGCCAGACTTATTCGATAATAAGCCTGGCTAATCGCTCGAGAGTTAGAGAGTGAGCGGACTCTCTGCTGTTTGGCTAGGTAAAGCTAGTGTACTACCTCCTGGCTTTGTTCCCCAAACAGTAGGGTCTCAGTAGGAGGTTAATCTTAACCTAATAGCTGCAGCGCTGACTGTGGACGCTGATTGGCCTGTGATAGTACCGTTGTGCTAGCTTGTTGAATAATCTGATTACGTGTCAAGTTAGCGGTTTCTTTCGCAAAATCAGTATCTAGTATTTGTGAACGAGCCGATGACATGTTTTCAGCGATATTCGATAAGTTTCGAATGGTTGATTGGAAACGGTTAGTTAACGCACCTAAGTCAGCACGAGCGCCACCTACAGCAGATAATGCTGTATCAATTAGGGCGAGCGCAGCAGATGCGCCAGAAGCTGATGAAACTGATAAGGCATCTATTGCCAGACCTGTTGCAGAAAACCCCGTTAAGCCATTGCCAGGCGCACTTAAGCTTACCGAAATAGTTTGACCACTGTTCGCACCCACTAGGAATGTTGCAGAAAAACCACCGGTTAATATATCTGTTTTATTAAATTGGGTGTCGGTTGAAATACGCGAAATTTCAGTTTTAAGGGCTGAAACCTCTTTTTGTAGCGCATCGCGGTCGGCTTGGGAGTTAATCCCGTTTTGTGATTGTGATGCTAATTGACGAATTCGTTGCAACGAACTAGTCGTTTCCCCTAACGAGCCTTCAGCGGTTTGGGTTAACGAAATTGCATCATTCGCGTTATTAACGGCTTGATTCAAACCATTGATTTGGCTCGTCATGCGGTCGGTTATTTGCAAACCGGCAGCATCGTCAGATGCACGGTTTATTCTGAAACCAGAAGATAAACGCTCAAACGACTGATTTAAAGAATTAGATGAATTGGATAATTGACGTTGGGCATTTAAGGCCGATACGTTAGTATTTACGAACATAGACATAAGTCTCTCCTACACTCTCAGTCCAGCAGTGGCTGGCAAGCCGGACTTTACTCCGGTGATTTTGGTTACATATGTAGAACATAAGATTTGTGGGCATTACGCTAATCACAAATTCATATGTACTGGCTCTCTCGTAAATGGTTATCGACAAGGGGTACATTCCCTTTAATATAATTTACGAAAAAAATACTGAGAAATGCAAAAAGGCGGCTAATATTTGCCGCCTTTAAAAAATGAACAGGAACACAAGCTAAGAGTTGCCTGTGTTTTTTGAGTAATTAAACCATTTTTTAAGAAAAAATAAAAAAAAGGGGTCAGGTTCAATTAGTTTTTTGCGAGCAAAAAACTAATTGAACCTGACCCCTTTTTTTTGCCGCTTTTTTATATGTAGTTAAATAAAGACAAGTTCGCCACGCGTGGGAAAGAAGCAAAAGCCGCTTCTAGTGCGGTTTCTTGCTTAGCAAAATCAGAAGATGCCTTCGCATAATCCACATCTTGAATTGACGATCGCGCTTTTTCGTTAGCAATTTCGGCATCTAATTGACTACCTTTTACCGACTCTGTTAAATTTAGCCGCGCACCAATAGATGAATTTTCGCGTGCCATTTTGTTTAAGCCATTATCAATACCCACTAAGGTATCATCAAGCATAGACGACAATTCTTGCTGACCTAAATTAGGATCGTTCAGGGCCACAAACATATTGTGCAGTGTTTCCGCTAAATTAGTTTTTTCTGGACGGTTTAAGGATATATCAAAACTATCCCCCACATTACCTTGTACCGCAAACTCTATTCCTTTAAAAGTAAGCATTTCGCCCGGCTCAAATGGTAAGTTTTCAAGTACTGCACCCGTGCCTACATTGGTGACCTGAATTTGATTCGCGGCAACTAATTCAAAGCGTAGTTGGTTATTAGCAGGCGTTGATGGATCAAAACTAGCTTGATGAAAAGAATCAAACGTGCCTTGGTTTTTAATCGTATAATCGCTAAGAGTGACGCCATTTGTATTGTCTATTGAGAAATTTAGCCTTGCTTGTACGTCTTCAAAAAGCGTTTTCCCCGAGGTGGTGCTTTGGACCTTTACACTGTCAGAAAGCTGCACGGTGTTCGTTCCATCATCTCCTACAAATTTTATATGGTTATCTGTTGCGCTTGGATTAAATTCAAATGCTTGCGTGTGAGATTGATATCCTGAAAAAATATAATCGCCACTGGCATTTTGTGTGTTCATATGATCAATGACTTGATTTCGTAACTGTTCTATTTCTGCGCCAATAGCCTGTTTATCAGCATGCGATAAAATCCCATTGCCAGAGCGAACAGTTAATGCTCGAGCACGATTGACTACATCAGTAATGCTACGCAAACTAGTTTCTTGCAATTCCAGCGCGTTGGTCACTAAATCGTTATTGCGGTTATACTGAGTAATTTTATCAAGTTCTTCGGTAAGTCGAATAACCTGCGACGCCCCTACCGGATCATCTGAAGGTCGCAGCAATCTTTTGCCGCTAGCAAGTTGCGTCTGAATATCTGATAACTTGCCTTGGCTGTCGTTAATAGCGCGAAAATTCTTATCAAATATTAAATTAGTGGTAACTCTCATTAATACTCCGTTTATTTATCGTGCTACTTGCAAAATAGTGTCAAACATTTGCTGCGCAGTTGTCAAAATTCTGGCCGCCGCCGCATACGATTGTTGAAACTGAATTAAATTGGCGGCTTCTTCGTCCAAACTCACGCCAGATGTCGATTCAAACCAGTCAGATGATTGAATTTGCATCACTTTTGCCGCTTCTAAATTAATTTGCGAACTAGCAGCAGCGCTGCCGACCTGACCAACCAGTGACGCATAAGCTTCATTAAACGTCGCTTTATGACCTTGTTCACCGTTACTTAAGCGCACATAATCACGCTGCTGCATGCCTGCCATGTCAACAGCATTGCGGTTATCGTTAAAGCCGCCGGTATTGTATTCTAAGGTAAACTCATCACCTGCTGCGGGTTTACCTTGCAATGAAAAGTCATAGCCTGGATAGTCATTTAGCGCCGAAAATTCGCCAGGCCATGCCGGCGTGCCGGTGTCTTTAGCCTGAGCAAGTAAATTGTTTAAATCCGTTGCCCCGCTCACTGTGCTAATCACCTGATTGCTACTATCTAACACTTCATATGCGTCGGCACCGGTAAATCTTACTTTTACGGGGGCACCAAAGATGGGTGACGGCGATTGACCTGCATCATGAATACCAAAATTACCGTTAAACGCCGACGCATTAGGATCTGTAAACGTAGGATCAACCAGCGAATTAGTAATATTTGTACTAATTAATTCTGCATTACCTAAATTACCTATAGCCATATTCACCCGAAGTGGTTTGGCAAATGCCAGATCTTCAGCTCGTGTTGTTGCCATGGTCATATTAGCGGCAGCTAATCGTGTAGGTTGAATTAAAAACGCGTCGCCAACCGCATATGCGCTGCCATTATCAAACTGTAGTTCAATCCCCCCAATGGTTGCATTGAAGGTTCCGTTTTCAGCGGTCACATTAAGTGTTTGCATAATCGGGTTATTTTGGCTGTCAAGTTGAGGCCTACCGTCTGTGGTGACAGCAGCGACTTCTACATCAAATGTTGCAGGGACGCCTGCAGGCGCTGTTAATACCGTCACTTTATAATCGTTATTGGTAATTTCACCACTGGCGCCAGGTGTTATACGCCCGCTAACACCTAGACCTAAGTCAGAATTTGAAGGATAATTAATCCCTCTAAAGCCCGCAATTTTAAACAGGTCTGAGCCAATTTGTTGGTCTAAATCCATACCTTGCCGGTTTTGTGTATTAAGGGTATCAGCCAGTACAGTGGCAAGTTTGCCTACATCTCGCTGCGCGGGCTCTAGCACTTGCTCACGATAACGATAAACACCACCTAAGGCGCCGCCCATACTTTGTTCCATAATATTAATATGCGTATTATTTTTGGGCGGCTTATAGTTGGTTTGTAAGGTTAACTCTCTGTTGGTGTAGTCGGGTGCACCGCCTACCGCAAAAACGTTAAACGCGCCATCAGCGAGTACTAATGACTCACCACTTTTTAAATTGACGACTACGCCGTCATCTCGGTTTGAGCTTTTTCTTACATCTATAGCGACCAGTTCTGACAACTCTAGTATTGCTTGGTCGCGTTGATTTAAAAGCTTGGCTGGGGTGTCAACACTGCTGTTTCCTTGCGCCACTTGAATCGCTTCATTTAAGTCGCCAATTTGTTGCACTAAACCGTTTGCCGTAGAAACAATACTTTGAATTTGCAATTCAGTTTCTTGTTCTTTGGCTTTCATAAATTCGCCCAACTGCGTAACGCGGGTTAGCATACCCTGCGCCTCACCTATAACGGCGTCTCTTGACGGCATGTTAGTGGGGTCATCGGTGGCGGTTTGTAGTGCGCCAAAAAATCGAGTCATTGACGCCGAAATACTATTGGCTTCAGACGCCAAAATATTATCTAAACTGCTCACTCTATCATTGTAAGCGCCAAATTCGCCAACCGCACTTGTGTCTCTGCGCAATTGATTCTGCGCAAACACATCTAACACACGGTCAGTGAACCCAAAATCAACACCGCCACCTAATAGAGCGGTAAATTCTGTGCGTTCACGCACGTAACCTTCGCTGTTAATGTTCGCAATATTATTACTGGTTGTGGTCAATAATTTATTACTTGCATTAAGCCCTGATGTGGCCATGGTAAATAAATCTGCGTTTCTAATCATGAGTGCACCTTAGGGCTAAACACATAGCGAGGTTTTGCGCGTTAAAAAAGAGCTTAAGGAAGTAAGTCATTGAGCAATGAACCATTGTAAACCGACATAATTTTATCGGTGTAGGCAGGATCTGTGGCGTAACCAGCCTGCTGTAATTCAGTAAAATACTGTTTAGTTGAGTGTGTGTTTTGCAGCGCTTGTTGGTATCTGGGATTGGATTGCACAAAATTGACGTAATCGTTAAGCGAACCGTCAAAGCCCTGATAACTGCGAAAAGAGGCTTGTTGTTTTTCGGGCACGTTATGGACGTATTCGAGCGTATCTACTACCGCTTTATCACCCTGCCAACGACTGTCTGCCTTTATACCGAATAAATTATGCGAGCTTTCGCCATCATTTTGTTGAATAATATATTTGCCCCAACCCGTTTCTACTGCCGCTTGCGCCAATAGTGCTTTAGGCTCAATACCCAATTTTTCAGCTGCAGTAACAGCATGTGGGTACAAAGTTTGGACAAACTCTTGTGGAGATTCAAAGGCCGCTTTCTTCTGCGTCGACATATCACCTAAAATGGCATCTTCAGCACGTTGACGCTGCATAACTTGCTGGCGATTTAACACCGACAAATTGCCATCAGAACGCACCGCACTAGCAGGCATTACGCCATCGTTCAGGCTCATTTGCTGCACAATAACATCCGCTAAGCCAATACTGCCTTTGGTTGACATATCATTTGCCATTTGCTGGTCGTGCATGTTGCGATAAAACTTTACTTGATCTGAATTAAATGGGCTGTCTTTATCGGCAAGTGCATCTTGAGCTTGGCGCATCGATTTTAATAGCATATTGACAAAAATTGCTTCAAATTGTTTGGCGGCTTCTTCAAGCGCACCTTTATCGCCGTTTTTTGCGGCGCTTCGCAGGGTATCTAAACTGCCTAGATCGTGCACCGAGCGCGACATCTCAAGTTGTGATTTGGTGTTTGCTGTTATATCCATCATATCAATTTGCCTTTTACTAACGCTTTTTATGCATTGTTTATTAACGACTTAAATAACAATGAGCTCACCTTGCAATGCCCCTGCTTGACGCAAAGCTTCTAATATCGCCATTAAATCTCCAGGTGCTGCGCCAATTTGATTTACAGCTCTGACTAACTCATCTAGGGTCACCCCGGGTTCAAATTTAAACATACGAGAATCATCAAGCTGCACGTCCACAATAGATTGTTCAAGCGCCGCCGTTTCTCCATTCGCTAGCGCATTTGGCTGAATCACTTGAGGATTTTCGGTAATCGTGACGGTAAGTCCGCCATGGGTAATGGCGGCAGGTAATAAACGGACGTCTTCACCTATTACAATGGTGCCGGTGCGGCTATTAATTACAATGCGCGCGGGGGCTTTTGCAGGAACAAATTCAAAATTTTCTATAGTCGCTAAAAAGCCAACTCGCTGTCCTACATCACGCGGTGCGGTCACTCTTACCGACGCTGAATCTATAGGGGTAGCAATAGCATAACCATTATCAGGATCGGCACCCAAGCGATTGTTAATTTCATCAGCGAGTGCTTGAGCGGTTGAAAAGTCTGGGGTATTTAGGTTAAGCGTTAGATAATCATTTTGCATGAGTCCGCTTGGCACACTGCGTTCAACCAAGGCACCATTTGCAATGGTACCTACCGTGGGCGTATTGCTGACAATTCGCGAACCGTCGTTACCTTGAGCGCCAAAACCTGATACCACTAAACTGCCTTGCGCAACCGCATAGACTTCGCCATCAAGGCCACGCAAAAATGTTTGCAACAAGGTGCCTCCTTGCAAACTACTCGCTTCACCTATTGATGACACGGTAATGTCAATGGTTTGACCGGGTTTTGTAAACGCCGGTAAATCAGCATGAATCGCCACCGCAGCAACGTTTTTAATTTTAGGTTTGACGTTACTGGCTAAGCTAATACCAAAATTACTTAGCATGGTACGAAAAGACTGCTCGGTAAAAGGCGATGTTTCACCTGTGCCGGGTAAACCCACCACCAATCCAAAGCCAACTAACTGATTAGAGCGCACGCCTTGTACGCTCGCTAAATCTTTAATTCGCTGTGCGGCATCTAATTGCGTGCAGTAGGCTAGCAGCATAACAATGGTGCTCATACTGATGAGTAAACGCTTCATTAGCGTAATAAAAGTGTTCATTATAAAGGCCACCATGTTGAGGAAAAGAATTGTGTTAACCAGCCTTTTTCTTGCGAACGTGCAAAGCTGCCTGTACCACTATACTGAATGCGTGCATTGGCAATTTTATTGGATTGTATTTCGTTGGTAGGCGCAATGTCGGCTGTTCGAATAACGCCCGTTAAGCGAATATATTCATCGCCATTATTTAAGGTTAGCCATTTTTCGCCTCGAATAATTAAATTCTGATTTGGCAGCACTTCTACAACCGTCACTGAAATATTACCGTTTAAACTATTGCTTTGACTTGCCTGTGCGTCACCACTGAATTCATTTGACGAGTCCATACCTAACTGAATCGCTTCTTTACCAATGCGAATGGCATTGCCGCCTAAACCGATAATGGGATTAACGTCAACTGATGAATCTTTTGAAGAACTTGTGCCAGCACTTTTGCTGGCGTTGGTATTTTCCCTTAAGGTAACCGTAATAATGTCGCCTACTCGTCTGGCTTTTACGTCTGAATATAAGCTATTTGATAAAGATGCCGTAAATAAACTGCCCGTTTCAGCAATTTTGTCGCGCGTTTCAACCGGTACTGTGGGTGCGTAAAAGGGGTCGTTAACTTCAACCGCTTGATTTGCTGTTGATTTACAACCCGTTAGCATTGCCATTGCCAATACCAGTGGCAATGCGCAAGCAATAGGTTTTTGTAGCCAATGAGTCGTATAAAGATAGACTATGGCTTGCGGCAAAAAACGGGAGCATCTAACGCGAATATTCATATAAAACCTTACAGCGATAAAACCACTAGCGTAAATCCTAGCGTGTAAACGCCTATTTATAATTGTTGAATGACCTGACCTAACATTTGATCAACTGACGATATTACTTTCGAGTTCATTTCATACAAACGCTGGCTTTCAATCAAATTAACCAGCTCTTCAGTAACATTCACATTAGACGTTTCTAAGGTACCTTGAGCCAAAGTCCCTAAGCCTTCAAGCCCGGGAACACCTTGAATAGGTGCACCAGAGACGGCGGTTTCAACATACAAGTTTTGTCCAATAGGCTGCAGGCCTACAGGGTTGATAAAGTCAGCAATATTAATTTGGCCTAAGACCTGAGGATCGGCCTGACCGCGCAATTGCGCAGACACTTCGCCGTCTTGTGAAATGGTCACTTGTTGTGCGTCGGCTGGCAGTGTGATGACAGGTTGCAAAACAAAGCCAGCACCAGGCGTGACCATTTGACCTTGATCGTTAAGCGTAAATTGACCGTTTCGAGTGTACGAAGCACTGCCGTCAGGCATTTGAATTTCAAAAAATCCACGTCCCTGAATTGACATATCAAGCGCATTTTCAGTGGTTAACAAATTACCCTGGGTATGCGTTTTTTGAGTAGCAACGACTTTAGACCCTGCTCCAAGCATTAAGCCAGATGGAAGTTCGGTATCAGCCGATGAACGCCCGCCCGGTTGATTAATATTTTGATACAGGAGGTCTTCAAACACTGCTCTGTCTTTTTTAAAGCCTACCGTACTGGCGTTTGCCAAGTTATTTGATACCACAGCGACGTCAGTTTGCGCCGCGTCTAAGCCTGTTTTACTTATCCATAAAGCTGGATGCATATTATTAACCCCTGCAGGTAGTTACCTGCTTTATCGTTTTATATCATTCGTAGTAGCATGTTGCCGCTGGTCGCTAAGCTATCGGCTTTGCGCATGAGTTTTACTTGCATTTCATAATGCCGTTGTAATGAAATCATGTTGACCATTTCATCTACAGCGTTCACGTTAGAGCCTTCTAACATGCCTGCCTTAACCGTTACCGCAATATCTTGCTCAGCAATTTCACCGTTTTTTAATTCGAACAAACCGTCTTCACGGCGCTGTATTTGGTTGTTTGCCGGCTTGACTAATTTAAGCCGCCCTACTTCTTCTAAGGCATTTTCAGGCGCACCTTGCAGCCTGGCAGAAATACTACCGTCGCCTGCAATCGTAATATTATTAACTGGTACGGGTAAAAAAATAGGACCATTTTCACCCATCACTAAATTACCCTTAGGATCAAGCAAGGCACCGTCTGTACTCATGGTAAGGCCACCCGCTCTGGTGTAGGCTTCTTCACCTTGCGGCGTTTGTACACTTAACCAGCCATCACCTTGAATCGCTACATCTAGTGCGCGGTCGGTAGTGATCATTGGGCCACCGTCGTAATTATTACCGGGGCTCTCGGTCATACTAAATACGCGAGTTGGTAAACCTTCACCATAGGCAGGCATTGCGCGCGCTTGTTCTAACTGTGCTTTAAAGCCATTAGTTTGTGCATTTGCCAAATTATTCGCTCGCACACCCGTGGCGAGTAAGTCTTGTTTCGCGCCACTTGCTGCAATGTAGAGAAATTTGTCCATTCTTATGCCCCGTTACTTGCCTTGTTAAAGATGCCTTCAGACTATCGCTAGTATGATTGACGGATCAATTACTGAAAGGATTGCAAATACAATGCCAATTAAAAGAAAATTTGGAGTATTAGCTAAAATATTTAAGAGAAACGAATGTAGAGAAGTACTTTGCCATTATGGGCATTCTGAAGGTTATCTTGGAGGAGTCAGTAAATTGCCGCTTTAAGGTAACAAAATTTGTGTTAAAGCGGCAATGCTTAGCCATTAAGGCAATGTTTAGCTCATGAGACGTTCACATTAAACTAAATAGGATTTATCGAATATTTAATATAGTTTGATTCAACTGGTTATTAATTTCAAGCGCTCTTGAATTCGCTTGGAAATTTCGTTGTGCAATAATCATATCAATTAA
>RCMY010012232.1_pt1 | contig 11633 bp, 15 predicted proteins | sample 2041341 | NCBI WGS metagenome assembly RCMY01 (sample SAMN09708234, study PRJNA481090) | Marine sediment metagenome, whole genome shotgun sequencing project.
GTGCTGCAGCAATCGCTGATGACCGGTTTCAGCTTTCAGGTGACAGATCAGACACTGCGCAGTGCGGCGCATCAGATTTCGGACGAAGTCTACGAAGAGATCCTGGGTATACCCGGCGCTTTCAACACTCAGATCGCGTTTGTGTCCGTCGCTGGCAAGGTGGGTGATCGCACCTACCAGTTGCAACTGGCTGATGCTGATGGTGAAAACCCACAAGCCATGCTGACCTCACCGCGACCCATCCTCTCACCGGCGTGGGCACCGGATGGTATTCGCATCGCCTACGTCTCTTTCGAAAACCGCACCCAGTCTGCCATCTATATTCAGGATCGGGAAAAGGGGAGTCGGGTCAAGGTGATCTCGCGCACGGGAATCAACGGAGCGCCGAGCTGGTCTCCCGATGGCGAACGTCTGGCTGTTACGCTGTCCTTTGAAGGAAATGCTGACGTCTATGTACTGGAGATCAGTTCCGGGGAGTTGCGACGTGTGACCGATAGTGATGCCATTGACACCGAAGCTGTCTGGCTGGATGACGACACACTGGTGTTTACTTCCGACCGTAGCGGCGGCCCGCAATTGTATGAAGTTTCTGATCGTGGCGGCCGTGCCAAACGCATTACCTTTGAGGGTAAGTACAACGCCAGTGCTACCGTTTCATCCGATGGTTCATCGGTCGCCTTTGTGCACGGTGCCGGTGCCGGTTTCCAGATCGGGCTGCAGGATCGTGCCTCCGGGCTTTTTCAGACGCTGACGCAAGGTACTCTCGACGAATCGCCAAGCTTTTCGCCCAACGGGCAGATGATCATTTACGCTACCGAAAAAAATGGTCGAGGCACGCTGGGTGCCGTGTCCCTTGATGGCAGCGTCGTGCAGAGCCTGACACTGGATGATGGCGGTTCAGTTCGGGAGCCTGCCTGGTCGCCGTACTCCAAGTAATCAGCTAGTTTTCAGTTATAACCGAGAGTTAACCAATGTCCAGAATACAATTGCTATTTACCATCGTCGCAACTCTGGTGCTGAGCGCCTGTGGTTCCACCCCTGCGCGCGATAACTCGGCTCTGCTGGAAGCAACCGCGAGAGGAGCTGTCGTTCAACCGGTCACCATCGATGGTGCGCTGGATGGGTCGGAAATCGATCCCAACTCCATAGCGGGCAAGGCACCGCTGGAACGAGTCATCTATTTTGATTACGACACGGCTGAGTTGCGGCCCGAGTTTCTCGATATCGTGGCTCAGCACGGCCGGTTCCTGGCGCAGAACCCCGAAGGGCGAGTTCGTCTGGAAGGGCACACCGACGAGCGTGGCGCGCGCGAATACAATATTGCTTTGGGTGAGGCTCGAGCCAAGACCGTCGCTCGCATGCTGCAATTACAGGGCGTAAGTTCGGCCCAGACCCGCACTGTCTCCTATGGTGAAGAACTGCCCGTGGATGAAGGGCACAACAGTGATGCCTGGGCCAAGAACAGACGCGTCAACGTTATTTATGAAGTGTCTGTTCCGAACTAGACCGTAGTGATTCGATTCGTCTTGGCGGACACCTTCCGGCAAGCTTGCCGACGTTGACAACCTGTTGCAGGACCACCACGCAGATGATCCACACACTAACTCCCAATTCCGTACACATGATGGCTGTGCAACTCCGAACAGCGCCTCTGTTGGCGTCTCGTCCCACCAGTAGAGGCTTGCTGGCTTTGGCTTGCAGTTGTGTATTTCTGTTTGCACACCCAGTACTGGCCCAGGAAAAGCCGACGCTCAAAAACCTGGATAGTCGGCTGGATCGCATCGAACGAGTGATGGATCAGTCACTGCTGGAGCAATTGCAACGCATCGATGCGCTGCAGCAGGAAATTCGTGGACTGCGTGGTGAAATTGAAAGCCTCAACTACGAGGTTGAAAACCTGAGCAAACGCAACTCGGACCTGTATGCCGACACAGACCGACGCATCACGGATCTGGAAGAAGCACAGGATTCGCTTGGGCTGCTGGGCGGAGAAGGTGGCCTTGCAGGCAGTGGTCTGCTGGATGAAACCGCTGGCGGTCTTGATGAAACCAGTACTGGCGCAGCTCCCACGGCCGTGTTCGTCTCTGAAACAAGTACGAGCATTCCATTTTCGAATGATGCCGATTTCGGTGATGGCCCACGTCCCCCTGCGGGTGCATTGCGTGATACGGCAACCCAGGTTGAGAAAGCCGGTTATACCCGCGCCTATGACCTGCTGGCTCGCGGTCAGAATGATAGCGCCGTGGCCTCATTCGACGATTTTCTGAATAAGTTTCCGGATGGCCCATATTCGGATAATGCCTGGTACTGGCAGGGTGAGGCCATGTACGCGCAACGCAGTTTTGAAGAAGCATTGCGAAATTTTGGGGTCGTGGTGAATTCCTTTCCCAATAGCACCAAGGTACCGGACGCCCGTCTCAAGATCGGCTTTGCTCTGTACGAGGAAGGCGAGTATGAGCAGGCTCGCAGTATCCTCACGGGCGTACAGGATGACTACCCTGGTCGCTCAGCCGCAGTATTAGCGAGAAAGCGGTTGCAAAAAATGGATAGAGAAGGGCTTTAGTCTCCCCGTAACCGATCTTAATGCGTTACAATTCGCCCTCGATATGCAGCGCATTAAACGCACGTCGTCACGGTCTCCCGACCGTTAGTGGCATTCGGGGGCGTTAGCTCAGTTGGTAGAGCATCTGACTTTTAATCAGGTGGTCGCTGGTTCGAACCCAGCACGCCCCACCATTCCATTTAAATCAATGAGTTACGTTTGGATCGACTATCTGCGCTATTCTGTGAGTCACCAAAGAGTCACCTTATTGGTCTAAAAAGAGTCACCTTATTGGTCTAAGTCGAAGCATAGCTGGGAAGTTCGAAGAAGCATGTCGGCTCGATGGATTTTATCCTGGGTCCACACTTCAACGTTAGACGCACTGTACGGCCATCTATGACACGGTCACTTGGCAGTGAGCTCGCGCCCCACTACCTCGCCGAATTCGATAGCCTGAAACAAGCTGAGTATCCTGCCTGCCACATCTATAGCCATTGCCACTGTTTCAGGGTCATGGTCAGCGTGTAGCTCCTTGACTTTGTGTCAGGTTGCAATGACTGTAAACATGCCCAGTGCCTACAATGGCGACATTAAAACTGCTGACTCATAAACAGCGTGATGAGTGACAGGCCCTTAAGCTGCCGATTGGGGCGGTCAGTGCCTGAGTGATGCGTATGTCAATCAGCATACCCGGCTAGGCTTCCAGTGTGCATCCCCATCGTTAACGATTGCTGCTTGTGGTATTTGTGCCGTTCGGTCAGCTGGACTTCGGGCCATCTAACCTGTCAGAATTATCGCCAACACGAATAACGGGTAGTCTGCTACTCGGACACCGTCAATATTCAACGAAATTAAAATGAAATCAATACTCGCACTAGTCACGCTACTACTGATTGCATCATGTGGTAGTGATACACCATCTTCTACCTCAACTGCCGACACGCCGGCCACTGTGCAAGCATCCGACCAGCCGCTTACTGTCGTCGATGATGCGCCCGTAATACCGCCATTGCCAGAGGTTGCACCGACTGCCGTTGCCGTTGAAGAAGATCCTGTTGCCGTTGAAGAAGAACCCGTTGCCGTTGAAGAAGATCCTGTTGCCGTTGAAGAAGAACCCGTTGCCGGTGAAGAAGATCCTGTTGCCTTTGAAGAAGAACCCGTTGCCGTTGAAGAAGAGCCTGTTGCCGCTGAAGAAGATGCGACGGTTGAGCCAGAAACAGTCGTAGAAGCGCCCGTGGAGACGCCGACTGTTGACTTGACTGCACCGGACCTGGACAACAACGGAATACCCTATCTCGACAAGCCAGTAGCGAGCGGCACTTTACGTGCATCATCAACATCGTCACTGCCAGAAGATTGCCCAGCCGACATAGGGCCTACCTGTGATCCATTTACCATGATGGGCATTATTCTTGAAATACGGGCTGCTTTTGTCGAGTCGGCTGTTGGATACGGACTCTATTTACGCGGTGAACTGATAGAGAACTTCATTGTCTCAGAGCTTCCCCCAAACCAAACAGAAATCTTCTATTCCGTATCGACCAGGATCATAGAAACTGGCGACGCAGCTGTTGATTCTGCCGCACTTCAGGCGTATCTGGATGAGTCGATATATCAGTTAGACGCCTATGATGTAGATGGCAATGGATCGGGACTGACTGATCCGGTGATATGGGTTCGCGGCAACGACTAGCCGCTTTGGTTATAACGTGAGTTCCTCTTGCTGGTTCTGTTGCGCAACTGACTGCACCCAGTCGGTGATCTGACTGGGAATCCTCTTTATATGTTCTGGTCGTCGATCTCCTGCAACTTGACCAGGTCATCATCGCTGCATGGCGTGCGACTCTGAAGCAGGGTGTGCGCGTAATCAATGATCTCGTCAAATACCTCAATTGGGTAGAGCTCAGTTCGACTAGATGACATCTTGAACAAATCGTTTAATGTAAATCTATAAACCGCAGTAACGACTCACACCCTTGCGGTGGTGAGCTTGTCAGTGAGTGCCACCTGAATAGCAACCAAAGGGTTGATCCGCGATAAACCATCGTTTGCAGGTAGCTGGATATGCGGCAGTCGGCAGCAGCGTATTGCTCTTGTCTGAAGCATCCACTGACCTTTTGCTCTACCTTGCCCATCCGCAGATCCCGTTCAGCGCAGTTGTTGGTAAACGGCACCTCAGCATTGTAGGCGAACAGCAGATTGGCATATTCATGCTCGTGCATACATCCGATCCCACAGGTCAAGCCAAGAGATCTTGTCGGGATACCGCATATTGCACATCTTGCCTGTATAGTGCAAATGCCAGTTGCGATTCAATTTGGTTTTGCGACAGGTATGCGCAACTGGCAACGCTAGTATTTTCTGTGACTTTGATGGATATTTGGCGGTAAATCCTGATCGCTAATTAGCGCGATCGCAGGGTTGGGTGTGGCGATCGCGTCTCGCAGCTCGTGCTCAAGAAGGCCGGGGAGCGGCGCTCAGAAGTGATCAAACCATGAATCCTTTCGTCTTCCCTTGAAACGGCAAAAAGATTGCACGCTTTGGTCTATGTGGTGTAAATTTGCACCATAAGTCTTTTTAGGAGCCATCAGATGACCCGACAAAGCATCTCATTGACCCCACCGAACGATGCATGGCTGAGAGCCCAGGTGGATAGCGAGGAGTTATTAAAAGCGAGGTTGTGAACGATCTGATTCGCAATGCCCGTGAGATCGAGTACATACGCGCCAAATTGATACGCGCAGAACAGGGCGGCTTTTCCGATCTGAGCGCCGCTGACATTCTGGCGAAATCCAAAGAAGCACTGCGTCGCAATCGGGAGCTACAAGCTCACCGCGGAAGCTGAAGCCGATTTGATTCGCATCCATCAATGGGGGGGCGCCATCACGGAGAGGAGCAGGCGGATCGATACTTCGCCGCATTTTTTGACCTCTTCGAGCAGCTCGCAGAGCAACCCTTGTCGTATTCGGTAACGGATATTCGCGAAGGCTGCCGGCGTAGCGTGTGCGGTTCAGAAAGTGTGTATTACCGCATCCACGAGGGTGGTTCGAGGTGATGGCCATCATTGGACGGCAGGACGCCGAGCAATGGCTTTAATGTTCGCATTCCGACGCTTTGCCAAGGCGGTTGATTCGTTGCACAACCGACCCAGGGTGTGTGAAAACTCAGACTGGAAATTGGGCCTGAAAATTCGTAGGATCGCCTGTAAGCGACGACCTCCACATGAGCAATGCTTGACGTACCCCTTGAATCAGTTCAATTTCGACTTTTCACACACCCTGTGCCCGAAGCTGTCGTAGTCCAGCTTTCAGCGACAGTCCGCTCTAGAGAACGGAAAGATGAACGCTTTGCTACTAAAGTGCCCACTCTTAAGCTGATTCTAGAAAGTCTTCCCTACTATATGTCAGATGCCTTAACAGGGATCGTCTTTCCTTTATATTCACGCAAATGATCGACTGTAGCAATCTTCTTTAGGCCCAAGCATTCTTCCGCACCACCGAACAACGCCACAGTGTAGAAAAACATGGAATCTTCACTTGCATGCCAGGTTGTATCTTTGCTTTTTCCATCCCAATGCACAGTAGCAGTTGTATCGGATCCAAAATACATACCTCCTTTCGAAAACGAAAAGGTATGGTTTATCAGCAACTCCTACAACTGCATTTGCGTTAATGCTACTGGAGCTATTTCAGCTTCTTTTACTTCACTATTTGCAGTGCAACCAATGATTAAGGCAGCCGCTATCAAAGACAGCGGCCTTATAATTTTCACAATGTAATTCCTGAATGTTAGTGGACAATCAGCAACCCATAGAAATGAGCTCGAATTGATCTAGATCGCCACTTCGACTACGATCCAGATAAGCCAAGTGTGTCACCGAGGGTAATTGTTACACTACTAACAAAACCTGTTTCTGAAAAATTGTAGCTGTCGCTGTCCGGGCTTTTAGTCATCAGATAATTCTCAGAGTCCGCAATGCAGTATGTCGACTCGCCGCCTCGAATCTCTTCACAAATCAATCCGTTTGAATCAAGAGACCAAGTTCCCTGATATTCTTCACCGTTTAACCTTTTCGAGAATTTAACGCCGTCAGCACGATAGTAAATTTTCGAACCGGCTGCAAAATCAGCAGTGCTCCCAATCATCAAATTTGTGTATTCAAGCTTAGTAAAAGATTGTAGTTCTCCTATACCAACTAGCGTCATTTGAAAATGATTCGATGCGTCTTCTGTAGAAATCAAGCTCGTGTTGGAAGAACCTGAATTCGCAACTAGATTGAGGACATCTGGATTCTGTGCAAATTCTGATGGGGTTGCGTTCAAGTCAATAGCCGCAGCGTTGGCAGCAGCTTGATCTGAGATTTCTATACCATTACTTGGATCTGCATCGACGTCTAGTGATTGGAGAAGGACCGTAACATTCACAACCACATTGTCGTAGATGCTCCTAGACTCAGTCATATCAAGAGGAGTAACTGTTTTCACGGCGCTGACGACTGGAAAACTTAGATCTCCAATTTTGAACGTGACGTTTTCGCCGTCAACAAATTGAAACTGACCGTTTTCATTGGTAATACCAGACAACGTCTCTGTTTTGTACGAAATGCCTTCGACAGCGCTATCCAGAAAGAGGCCAGTTTGGGCATCACCGTCTACAGCTCCGGGGGTGACAGTAGTAGAAGAGCTGCTGCAACTGACGAGTGCGAAACAGCAAAGTACGAAGGGGATAATTTTAACCATCACGGCACCTGTAAGTAGTGAACACTTTCACGAGGAAGCATTCACCTTTTTTGCCTGATAGTCAATGCGTAAGTCCCATTCCACTGCCACTTCCGAGCTTGAACTCTGCCTGAAAACCCGCAACGATAAATAGATGCCTGAAGGGCAATTCACTATAGCGAATATATGCGATTTCCAATGGAGATCAGACATTCAGGATAATATTGCCAACTACTGTTTGTAACCGATTACTGCCGGTCAAATTGATCGTTAATAAGTGCAGTTAAGTTACGTTTGGACAGTCGAATCCAGTATTGTCTCCGCTATCTGCTCCAGTGTTCGATAGACGGTCGGGCGTGACACCGAGAACAGCTCGGCAAGGTCGCTGACACTGTAGTTGCCGGTGTCGTACATCTTGCGCAGCTTACGTTGCTGCTCGTCCGAGAGCTTGGGCTTCTTGCCGCGCAGTTTGCCTTTGGCGTGGGTGATGTTCATGCCCTCGCGGGTGCGCATCCTGATCAGATCGGATTCGAATTCAGCGAAGGTGGCGAGCCAGTCGATCGAGTTTGGTAACGACCAGTGTGTCACCTGTGCGCACTGCAGCCAAGGCTTGATCCAGACCGGGCCGTTACCGGTTGCGACCAGTCAATCCGTAATCTGTATAGATTCGATCGGACGCCGCATCGAGTTCGGCCAGGGCAGCGCTTTGAGCGGCCAGGTCTTGTTTGTCGGTCGAGCAGCGGGCGTATCCAATTCGGGTATTTTTCATAATGACTTTGTACGATAGCCCTCCCTTCAATGAGAATTATCTCGTACCATTCCAATGAATCACATTTGCGTCAACGAATCCGCAGGAGGCGCATGCCATGTCCGAGCGTCCGTTGGTCGACCCTCTATCGGACAGCCTTGCAGACCTGTCCGACGAGCAGCGCGCCGAGGCGATGCGCCGATTAAATCTGCTGAGGCCACATTTCGAGGATGGCGTTTCGCTGTTTGAAACAGCCCGCGCCGCAGACACGTCGCTAAGAACCGCTCAGCGGTGGGCGGCGCTGTATCTCTCAGGTGGTCTCGCGGGTCTGGTGCGCTCACGCCGATGCGACGCTCGACTGAGAAAAATGCCATCCGCCCTCGTCGAACTCATTGAGGGTCTCGCGCTGCAAAAGCCGCGATTATCGGCGGCGACCATTAACCGGCGTGTGACTCCCATTGCTGAGTCGCGCCACTGGCAGGCTCCTTTTCGGGAAGCTCAACACCGAGCTATTGCCGGAACTGCCCGGCGCCCTCATGCATGGCAAGCCTTGGCACCCCGCCACGATTGTCGATCGGCGAACTTGACGCGGCAATCCAGACCTTTACGCTCAGCGTCTACAACACGCGAATTCATAGCGAGATCGGCCAATCTCCCCATGATGCATGGCGAGGTGATGGCTGGCTTCCGCGAATGCCGGAAAGCCTTGAAGCACTGGATCCCCTCCTGGTGATGGTCGTGCAGAGTCGCCTGGTGCGCCGCGACGGCATTCGGTTTCAGGGACTGCGCTACACCGATCCAACCCTTGCCGCCTATGTCGGTAAGAACGTCGCTATCCGCTACGATCCCCGCGACATTATTGAAATTCGGGTCTTCCACCACAATCGATTCCTGTGCCGGGCCGTCAGTGCCGAGCATGCACACCGCACGATCTATCTCAAGGACATCCAGCAGGCACGCGTCGCCCGACGCAGGGCGCTGCGTGATGAAATCGCTGTGCGAACCCGCATGTTGATCGAGTTTCTGCCTTATTCGCCATCTTCAGCGCCCGTCAATAAGCCGAAGCACGAGCAACCTTCGCAGCCGTCCTCACCACGGCTCGTCCTTTATGAAGAGGACAAGAAACCATGACACGACTTACCCGCCGCACAGGCACGTTTATCGTCACACGCGAGCACCGGCGTTTCATCGAATTCGCTAATACGGTGCGCCGCAATGCCACCATCGGACTCTGCTATGGCAGGGCAGGCGTCGGCAAGACTCTGTCCGCCCGGCGCTATGCACATTGGGATTTGATCGAGCCTCTGATCAAGCAGTGGGGGCCGCGCGATCCTTCCGACGCAAAGGTCTATGCAGCCGCAGCGCGTGCCCGCACACTCTTTTTCACAGCACCATCATCGGAGCCATCACCGCGCTACGCAAAGAAATCACACCCCTGATCACCAGGGTCGGCATCTGTATCGAGCACCATCTCGATAAAACGCAGTCACATAGTCATCCCCGGACACTTGGGCTGATCGAATAGGTCATCGTCGACGAGGCCGAGCGTCTGACTACGGGCGGGCTCGAATATCTACGCGACCAGTTCGACCGCAGTGAGACTGGGCTGATCCTGATCGGGATGCCCGGCATCGGGACACGTCTGTCACATTACCCGCAGCTCTACAGCCGCGTTGGCTTCTCCCACGAATACCCGACGCTATCGAAGGAAGAGATGCATTTTGTATTGTCCCGACACTGGAAGAAGTTCGGGCTTGAATTGGACGATGCGGATTTCACTGACACCCGTGCCGCAAGCACCATCATCCGACTCACTGGCGGAAATTTCCGGCTCCTGCAGCGACTTTTCATGCAGATCGAACGCGTCCTGCGTATCAACGAAGTTCCCGTGATTACAGAGGAAGTCGTCGAAGCCGCAGCGCGGGCCCTCATCATAGGAAACGCAAATTAGCGATCAGTATTCAGCGCCGCATACCATTCATGTGGATGGACCACTAGGTCACGAGTCGTAGCTGACGCAAGGTTGGCAACCAGGGCAAGAAAAACATTGCCTGCCTGCATCGGGCTCTAACGCGTAATTTACTTGCAACGGACGAGTTCACGGAGGTATCCTTCGTTTAGGGGCACAGCCTCAGCAGAACTACCCGTCACCACCGCTTACGCGCTGGCGCGGTGTGAGATGGTTGCTTTTGCAGTCACACACTGATGGACGGAGATGAGAAAATGGCTGATCCCTTCACAGACGTTTCCGCCGCTGGCGCCGAAATGATCACGCAGATTGTCGAGGCACTTGAGGCGCGTGCGGTCGATCCTGAAATGCTGCCGATCGTGGATGCTTATCTCGCACGGCTTGAGCTGCGCGACGGTGCTGAGGTGCTCGACATCGGCGCTGGCACTGGCGGGATCACGCGCCGCGTCGCCGCAAAACTCCCGCATTGCCGCGTTCTAGGCGTCGAACCCTCGCCGGAACTCGTCGATGCGGCATGCGAGCGCGCCACTGGCATTGACAACCTCACCTTTGCAGTCGGTGACGCCTACGCACTCAGCTTCGACGCATCGTACTTCGACGCGGTGATCTTCCACACTGTGCTCTGCCATGTCACTGAACCCGCTCGCGCGCTTGCCGAGGCCTTCCGCGTGCTGCGTCCGGGCGGACAACTCGTCGTCTGCGACGCCGACTTCGCCAAGCTCTCGATGGCGCTCGATGACGCTGACCCCATGCAGGTCTGTGCGGTGGGCTTTTACCGCCGTTTCGTCACCGACCCTTGGCTCGCTGGGAAGCTGCGTGGTTTCGCGCGTACGGCGGGCTACGAGATCGAACGCTTCGGCGTCGACAACCGACTCGATCTCGGTGGCACCGGTGGCGGCGTCGCCTGGATCCGTTTCGTCGCAGGCGCCTTGGTGCGCGAGGGGGTGATCGGACAGCCGCTCGCCGATGCGCTCGCCGCCGAATGGGTGCGCCGCGGCGAGGCGGGTATTGCCTACGGCTTCAACCCGTTCGTGACGCTGATGGCGCGCAAGCCGATGAGCTGAGATTCTGCCGATCAGCTCATCGCGTTGCTGGTAGGAGGTTGCCATGGTTACCGAGGAAGTAGTTGAAGCCACAGCGCAGGCCCTCGTCATAGAAAGCGCCAATTAGCGTTCAAGATTTGCCGCCATATACCAATCAAAGTCACATCGACGCAGGATTCGGGATCCTATCCAACCGCCGTTTCGACTTGACCCACGTGTGAGCGGACGGTGTCCATGTTCACGGCTGATCGTCTGGATGGTGCCCACAAGAGACGCTCGCCATTTTGGGCATCTTCACGATAACCGCGACGCTGTTCTTGCTATTCTCGAAGTGTCGCGGGCAATGCGGTCGCTGACTTACATCAAATAGTGAAGACTCCAGTATGCCATGATAATAAAATGAGCGATGTAGGCATCATTAACTGGCTTCTCGAGGGCGACCCGGCAATCCGGTACCAGATTAACCCGGATCTTCTGGGCGAGAAACGCCTTGATCTTCAAGCACCAATTGCGACCGAGGGGTGGGGTGCCAGATTTCTCAATTATCGAAATCCTGACGGATCCTGGGGACGAGCATTTTATCAGCCGAAATGGACCAGCACGCACTATACCC
>RCMY010004771.1_pt1 | contig 11630 bp, 8 predicted proteins | sample 2041341 | NCBI WGS metagenome assembly RCMY01 (sample SAMN09708234, study PRJNA481090) | Marine sediment metagenome, whole genome shotgun sequencing project.
GTGCCGATGAATACGATGTCGGCAGCGGCAGTGATTCCCCGTTCGCTCCCTTCGGGAACGACCACCGTGGCCCCTGGCCTAATCGTGTATTGCTCTTCGTCGACCGTCATTGTGCCGCTGCCCTTCAGGAAGTGGTAGATCGCTTCCGGCGATGGGTGCCTCGGGATCGCCTGGTCGGAGCGAAGACCAACCAGCACTGCTTTGAGGTGAGTCGTCTCCATCAAGGTCGTCGGCGAGGGTCCCTTGTTGCTGAACGTCACCGATTCCTCCCAGTTCGCGAACATCATCGGGTTTGCCTTCGTGGCCATGGTTCTGACTCCTTCATTGTCCGATCGTCCTTGTCACGCTGTTGTCGCGCCGTCCACGCGCTGCGAGTTGAGAGCAGCGAAAGCCTCACTGTCGACGGTTGTATGCATGAGTCGCGCTCCGGGGAATCTTCCGACCTCTGCGCTGAGTGCTTCCTGGTTGATCTGACCAGCGAGGACAATGACGGTGGCAGAATCGGTGTGGACGGCCTCCTTGAACCAGGTCACCCACTCGTCGGGGATCCCCAGGTCGATGACCTTTGCTGAGATCACGCCGATCCCGGCGCCGATTCCTAGACCGGCGATCCAACCGACCGGGCCACCAACAATCAACCCCAGCAGGCCTGTCCACATCGCGCCGGTGAGCGCTGTACGTCCGGGCTGCGGATCAATCGTTTCCAGGACGCGAACACGATCGTCTGCATCTTTGACGACGAGTACAGCATCGACCAGGTCCAGCTTCTGGCCGCGGGCGAGGTCGTTGATTGCGAGCATGAACTGCCGTGCGCGACTCACTGAGCCGAACGACAATCCGAACAGCGTGTCGGGCTCCGAAGGTTCAACACCTACAGCTTCAACAGGTTGCTGCTTCTTGTTCACGTCGAGCTCCGATGCTTGAGTGGCGTCATTGTTCGTTTCACTGGCTCGTCAGCTTGGCTTCGGCTTCGGCGACTCTCTGAATGGTTCTTGCGACAGCGTCGGGGGTCACGCTGATGGAGTCGATCCTCTCCCCGACGAGGAAGGCAGCGAAGTCCGGGTAATCGGACGGTCCCTGTCCACAGATCCCGATCTTTCGACCAGCTGCCTTGGCGCTTTCGATCACCATCGAACATGCCTTTTTCACCGCTGGGTTCTGCTCGTCAAAGAGCGACGACACCGATTCAGAGTCTCGATCGACACCCAGGACCAGTTGCGTCAGATCATTCGAGCCGATCGAGAACCCGTCGAAGATGTCGGCGAAGGCATCAGCCTCAAGAACATTCGAGGGCAGCTCGGCCATCACGTAGACCTCGAGCCCGTCCCGGCCTTGCACGAGGCCGGCTTCTCGCATGACATCGATCACCTTGCGTCCTTCGTCAGGCGTTCGACAGAACGGCACCATGACCTTCACATTCGTCAGGCCGAACTCTTCGCGCACCCGACGGACTGCTTTGACCTCGAGCTCGAAGCCTTCTTGGTAGTCGGGGTGGTAGTACCGACTCGCCCCTCGCCACCCAAGCATCGGATTGGGTTCGGCTGGTTCGAAAGACGCTCCGCCCACCATGCCCGCATACTCGTTCGTCTTGAAGTCGCTGAAACGCAGAATCACTGGTCGTGGCCAGAACGCAGCAGCGAGGGTGCCGACACCCAGCGCCACTTGATCGACCAAGTACTCAGCCGGGTCAGACGGATGACCAGTGACCTCATCGACCGCTCGTTTCGTGGCGGAATCGAGCGAGTCGTAGCGGGTCAAGGCCAGCGGATGGACGCGGACGTGGCTGGCGAAGATGAACTCCATGCGGGCCAATCCAATGCCAGCGGTCGGTAGCCGTGCATGGCGGTATGCGGCCGACGGGTCACCCACGTTGACCATGATCTGCGTCGAGGTCTCAGGGAGCACTGACATGTCGAACTCATCGATCTCGAATGCCACGATCCCGTCGAAGACCTGCCCGGTATCGCCTGACGCGCACGAGACCGTGACCTCTGCGCCATCTTCGAGTTGGCGGGCGGCCTCGCCGGCGCCGACGATGGCGGGGATGCCGAGTTCCCTGGCGACGATCGCAGCATGCGAGGTCCTGCCACCGCGTTCGGTGATGAGGCCGGCCGCCCGTTTGAGAATCGGTTCCCAGTCTGGGTCGGTGATCTCGGTGACGAGAATCTCACCGGCACGCAGCTGGTTCATGTCACGCGGGTCTTGGATGTGGCGGGTCCGGCCGCCTGCGATCCGTTCCCCGACGGCGAGACCAGTCAGCAGAACCGGCCCAGAGCCGGTCAGTCGATAGGTGGTCGACATCGCCTGGTTGCTTCGCTGGCTGTAGACGGTTTCGGGTCGGGCCTGGACGATGAACAGCTCGCCTGTGCGGCCGTCCTTGGCCCACTCGAGATCCATGGGCGTTGGGACGCCGCGTTTGGCGGTGTAGTAGTCCTCGATCGCCACTGCCCATCGAGCCAAGTCGAAGACCTCGTCGTCACTCATGCAGAAGCGATCTCTGTCGGTCTGCGTTGTCGGCTCGTTGACGACTCGGTTGGTGTGAGCGTCATAGGTCATCGACAACTCCTTCGCGCCGAGCTGGCGACCAACAAGCGGCCGGAATCCCTCTGCGAGACGCTCCTTGTGCACATGGAAGCCGTCTGGGATGACACGGCCCTGGACGATATTCTCTCCTAGACCCCAAATCCCTGTCACGTAGACAACCCCGTCGAAGCCGGTGTCGGGGTCGAGCGTGAACATGACCCCGCTCGTGGCCAGGTCGGAGCGCACCATGCGTTGAATTCCCGCTGACAGAGCGACATCGAGTTGATCGATGCCCATGTCCTCGCGGTAGTTGACTGCACGAGCGGTGAAGAGGCTGGCGTAGCAGCGCAACAACGAGCTGAGTACGTCGGCCACGCCGTGAACCATGAGAAAGGTCTCTTGTTGCCCAGCAAAGGAGGCCTCCGGCAGATCCTCTGCGGTTGCGCTCGATCGAACAGCGACATCGACTTCCGCGACGCCTGCCTCCAACGACAAAGCGACATAGGCCGCAGTCACGTCAGCAACGAGGTCATCCGGCAGCCGTCCGGCGAGAATCAACGATCGGATGGTTTTCGTTCTCGCTACCAGATCGTCGACGTCGGCCTTGTTCCAACCGTCCAAGATCGTTCGGATCTTGTCCTCGAGATCGTTCGCAGCGAGAAATCGCCGATAGGCGGCTGCGGTCGTGGCAAAGCCGTTCGGAACCCGAACGCCCCGATCCGCGAGCTCTCGATACATCTCGCCGAGGGAAGCGTTCTTGCCTCCGACCAGGCCAACGTCATCGATGCCGACATCGTTGAACCATCGGACGGCGCTGTCATCCGGCGTCGAACGGTCGGCTCCGATCAGATGGTCAATTCCTGTCTCATTGTCGAGTCCAGTCATGTTGATCACGCACCTTCTTTCACATAGGCAACACCATCGTGAGCGGGTGCCTTCGACCCGCCCGTGAGCCCGGCCACCACGAAGATGGTCACGAGAAACGGCGTCATGAGGAGGAACTCGGTGGGAATGCCGGTCTGCAGCAATCCCAGCTTTTGTTGCAAGGCGTCGGCGAATCCGAAGATCAAGGCGGCGCCGAGTGCTCCTACGGGGTGCCAACGTCCGAACACCATGGCCGCCAATGCGATGTAGCCGCGACCATTGGTCATGTTCTCGTCGAAGCGCCCCGTGGATCCGAAGATGAAGTAGGCGCCGCCCAGTCCGGCGATCATCCCACCAAGCATCACGCTGATGTACTGCGTGCGGTAGACGTCGATACCGACGGTGTCTGCGGCTCGAGGATGCTCACCGACCGCTCGGACGCGAAGCCCCCACCGGGAACGGAACAACACCCACGCCACGAGCGCGGTGAGTGCTGCAGTGGTGTAGACGAAGATGGTCTGATCGAAGAACACTGGACCGACGACCGGGATGTCTGCCAGCAGCGGGATCTTGATCGATTGGAAGATGCCGGCGCTGTTGTATTCGGGGTTCGAGGAAAGGACTCGCGCCGTGAGGAATGAGGTGAGGCCAAGAGCAAACAGATTGATCACGACCCCCACGATGATCTGATCGACCCGATACTTGATCGACAGCACCGCCAACAGCCACGACATTGCGCCGCCGGTGAGCATTGCTGCGGCGACGCCAGCAGGAGCGTTCACCGTCGAACCAACGACGGCGGCAGCGAAGGCTCCGCTCAACAACATGCCTTCGATGGCGATGTTGACCACCGCCGCCCGCTCGCACATCACACCGGCAAGAGCCCCGAGCGCAATCGGTGTGGCCCGAACCATGGATGCTTGCAGCATCCCGACAAGGCTGAAGCTCGAACCAGACGCAGCCCACCCGAGGAACGAACCAACGAACAAAATGCCGCCAACCGTCAGCACAAGTGTCTGCCAACGGTCGAAACCGCGGGTCAACTGCACTCCCCCGATGACGGCCAACAACACAGCAACGAGGTACGCAGCCGACGATGGGTCAAAGACAAGGTCGGGGATCGAACCATGGAATCGTTCACCTGCCTCGGTCAGGCGAAGTGAAGCGTCGCCGCCGCTCGATTGGCCGAAGACCACCACAGTGATCGTTGCGAGGAGCAGGTAGAGGCTGCCGACCGTGCGAGCTCGGCTGATCTCGCTCGTCGTGCGGGCGGGGACCGGTGCGGGTGTCGTGGCGGTGGTCATGTTGCCAACGCTCCTTCTTCAGGTTGTTCTTGAGAGACACGAACCCGGTACACCGACCGGATGAGGGCTGGAGCAGCCACGAAGATGATGATCAGGGCTTGCACGATCTGGATCATGTCGACAGGCACGTTCGTGGCGGCCTGCATTTCTTGGGCTCCTGCTTTGAGTGCGCCGAACAACAGGCCGGCCAGAATGATGCCGACCGGGTGATTTCGGCCCAGCAGTGAAACAGAGATCGCATCGAAGCCAATCGCTCCAGCGAACCCGGGCGCCGCCCGGCCTTGAACGCCAAGCAGTTCGTTGGCGCCACCGAGTCCAGCAAGCGCTCCTGAGACTGCCATGACCAGCACGGTCAACGTCGTGACGTTCATCCCCGCGTAGCGCGATGCGCTCGGGCTGGAGCCGACAGCTCGGAACTGGAAGCCGACGGTCGAGCGGAACAGCAGCCACCACACGAGCCACGCCAACGCTAGTGCTGCGATCAGCCCAACATGAATGCGTAGGTCGGATCGGTCGAGGAAGCCGAGCAGCTTGGGCAAACGAGCTGAGTCCTTGATGGGTTCAGAGATCGGGTCGACCCGACCCTCAGCTTGGAAGAGGTTCGTCTTCAACATCCAGGTGAGGCCGAGTATCGCAATGTTGTTGAGCATGATCGTGACGATCACCTCGTGCGCTCCGTTCCGGGCTTTCAGAATTCCGGGGATCGCTCCGTACAGCGCACCGCCAACCAGTCCGGCGATCAAGGCCAACGGAACGTGGATGATCGCGGGGGCGTCGAAACTGAAACCGACCCAGGCCGCAGCCAGGCCGCCAACAATCATCTGCCCCTGGCCCCCGATGTTGAACAACCCGGCCCTGAAGCCAACTCCGAGACCGAGACCGACAATGATGTATGGCGTGGCGTTCGTCAGCGTCTCCGACACCGCCCGCAACGAGCCAACCGAACCAATGAGAAGCGCCCAGTAGGCCTCGCCGACCGAGGACAGCATCGTCGTCAGAGCATCACCCGGTTCTGATCCAAGCCGCCCGAGGTTGTCGATGTCAGACACGACGATCACGACAGCGCTCAGAACCAGAGCCGAGAACAGGGCCAGAGCAGGCAGGAGCAAGCTCTCACGCCAATCGTCGGTGGTGAGGGACTTCAGGATCGCTGCGGCTCGTGAGTCCTGGGGCTCCGTCGCTTCTGGCTCCGCCGCTTCTGGGTCTGCGGTATCCCCCGAAGCTGTATCTGGCTTCTCTTGGTCGGTCATGAGATCTCCAGTGGTGCGCCGTCGGCCTCGGATTCGGTATCGGGATCAATGCCCGCCATCAGCAATCCGAGTTCGGTGGTTGACGTCGTCTCCGGCCGTCGCTCTGCGACCACTCGACCCCGGAACATCACCAGGATTCGATCGGAGAGGCTCATGATCTCGTCGAGCTCACTGGAGATGAGCAACAGCGCACTCCCAGCGTCGCGCTCGGAGACGAGCCGCTTGTGGATGTTCTCGATCGATCCGACGTCGACGCCCCGAGTCGGTTGTGCAGCGATGGTGAGCGCAACCTCTCGATCGATCTCTCGGCCAACGATCAGCTTCTGTTGGTTACCACCCGAGAGCGTGCTGACCGCATCGTCGATGTCGCCGGCCCGGATGTCGTACGTCGAGATCAGTTCCTTCGTCCGTGCTCGAGCGGCTGGCCAGTCCATGGCGAGGTGACGTGAGAACTCCGGCGTGTAGTAGGAGTCGAGTACGACGTTCTCGGTGAGCGAGAAGTCGAGGATCAGGCCCTGCGCCTGTCGGTTCTGCGGGATGTGGGCCACGCTGGCTCGGTGCATGTCACGGGGCGAGGCGTTGGTCAGGTCGACCCCACCAATCTCGACCTGACCTGATTCAACCGGCTGCAATCCAACAATCGCCTCGATCAATTGGGTCTGTCCGTTGCCCTGAACACCAGCAATGCCCACGATCTCCCCGGTGTGAACAGCAAAGCTCACCGCATCGACTCGGGGTCGGCCAACGTCATCGATGACAACGAGGTCCTTGACCATCAGCACTTCCGGCCCGGGCTTGTGTGGCCCCTTCTCCACGTCGAGCTTGACGGGCCGACCCACCATCATCTCGGCCAAGGCGGTCTCGGTGGCCGTCGCTGGATCGGCCGAGCCCACGATCCGACCGCGTCGAATCACCGAGATGTGATCAGCAACGCGCAAGGCCTCGTTCAACTTGTGGGTGATGAACACCACTGATCGGCCAGCGTCTCGCAGCATCGTGAGGATCTTGAAGAACTCCTCGACTTCTTGCGGTGTCAGGAGCGCCGTTGGCTCGTCGAAGATGAGGAACCGTGCGTCCCGGAACAAGATCTTGATGATCTCCACCCGCTGTTGCAGCCCGACCGGGAGGTCCTCGACCCGGGTATCAGGATCGAGATCGAGCCCATACTCCTCTGAAAGCCGCCGCACTTCGGACCGGGCGGTGTCGATGTCCAGTGACCCGAAACGACCGACTGGTTCGACACCGAGGACGACATTCTCGGCCACGGTGAACACCGGGACAAGCATGAAGTGCTGGTGGACCATGCCGATACCTGCGGCGATGGCATCAGATGGCGATGCGAAGTCGGCGGGCTTGTCGTCGATGGTGATGGTCCCGCTGTCGGCTCGGTAGAGCCCATAGAGGACGTTCATCAGTGTCGACTTTCCGGCGCCGTTCTCCCCGATCAGGCCGAGGATCTCACCGCCCGTCATGGTGAGGTCGACGGCGTCGTTGGCGATGACGCCACCAGGGAATGTCTTGGTGATCTTGTCGAGCACGAGTTTCATTGCCAACCCGGCGATCTAGTTGACCGCAACAGTTCCGGCGATGATGTCGAGACGGAGCTGTTCGATCTGATCCTTCAGCTCCTGCGGGACCTGGTCATCGAAGTCGTGGAAGTCAGCAAGACCGACACCACCGTTCTCCAAGGTCCCGACATACAGGGTCCCGAGGTCTCCACCAGCGAGCTGGTTCCCGATCTCTTGCAACACCGAGGCATCCATGTTCTTCCGGACCGACGTGAGCTCGACATTGCGGTACTCGGGTGCGCTCTCGTACCAGTCCGAGTCGACGCCGACAATCATCACCCCGTCATTCGACTGGGCCGCAACTGCGGTGCCCAATCCGACTGGTCCGGCGACCGGCATGATCACGTCGGCACCTTCGCTGATCAGGTTCTCACCGAACGCCCGCCCGTCATCGGTGCTTTCGAAGTTGCCGGTGAACAGACCCTCCGAGCCATCCCAACCAAGGACACGCACATCGGTGCCGTTCTGTTCGTTGTAGTAGTTGGCGCCTGCGAGGTAGCCATCCATGAAGATCGTGACGCTCGGGATGTTGACGCCACCGAACGTGCCGATCGTCCCGGTCTGGCTCATCCCAGCAGCCAGGTAGCCAGCGAGGAACGATGCCTCGTCGGTGGCGAAGGTCAGCGCCAGCACGTTGTCGATCGGTGGGTCGTAGGAGACATCGACGATCGCGAACTGCTGATCTGGGTTGTCAGCTGCAGCTGCTGCGGTGTCGTCGCCGAGGAGGAAGCCGACCGTGACGATCAGGTCGCAACCTTGAGCGATGAATGAGTCGATGTTGGGGCGGAAGTCAGTGATGGCCTGCGATTCGAGGAAGGTGCCCTCGATGCCAAGCTCGTCGACCGCATCGGTGACCCCCTTGTAGGCAGTTTCGTTGAAACTCTTGTCGTCGATGCCGCCGGTGTCGCTGACTTGGCACGCCTTGTAGTCAGCGTTGCCACTGTCGCTGCTCGTGTCGCCGCTGCTCGTTTCGCTGTCGCTGCCGCAAGCGGCCGCGACCAACATCAACACGGCGAACATGGCAATGAGGCCGTTGGTCTTGATCCACGGCCGCGATGGCGTCCGAAGTTGGGAACGTGAAGGTGAGGTCATGGCCGTGATGATGCAAAGCACCGATCAATCCCGGTGAGGCTCGCGGTCAACTCCCGATCAACAGCTCGCTCTGCGCCCAGCTCTGGCGCCGGTGGTCCCTACCGTCGACCTCACCAGCAACGCCTTCAGCAAGCAAAGCAAGAAGCAAGCAAAGCCAACGAGGAGACCTGCGGTGAGAGTGCTCGATGTGATCACAGCCAAGCGGGATGGTCACCGTCTCAGCGATGCCCAGATCGACTGGTTCATCTCCAACTACGCAACGGGAGACGCCATCGCTGACGAGCAGGCAGCCGCGCTGGCCATGGCCATCTATCTCAACGGCATGCAGGACGACGAGTTAGCTCACTGGACGCGCGCCATGGCCTGCTCAGGTGAGCGCCTCGATCTCGGGGGACTCGACCGGCCGACCGTCGACAAACACTCGACCGGTGGCGTTGGTGACAAGATTTCGCTCATCCTCGTGCCGTTGGTAGCGGCCTGTGGCGCTGCTGTTCCGCAGCTGTCCGGCCGGGGGTTGGGCCACACGGGGGGAACGCTCGACAAGATGGAGTCGATCGCCGGTTGGAGTCCCGACCTGACGGTCGAACAGATGCGAGATCAGCTGAACACCATCGGCGGAGTAATCGCCGGCGCAACAGCGGATCTCGCCCCCGCTGACCGCAAGCTCTATTCGCTGCGTGACGTCACGGGCACCATCGAGTCCATCCCGCTGATCGCCAGCTCGATCATGTCGAAGAAGATCGCTGAGGGGACATCGTCGCTGACCCTCGATGTGAAGGCCGGGACGGGAGCGTTCATGGCCGACCGCTCCAGCGCCAACGCCCTGGCAAAGACCATGGTTGACCTTGGCACGGCGAACGGCGTCGCCACCTCGGCCTTGGTGACCGACATGAACCATGTCCTGGGTCAAGCGGTCGGCAACGCGCTCGAAGTGGAGGAAGCACTCGACGTTCTCGCCGGCAACGGGCCCGCCGACATCGTCGAGCTCACACTCGCTCTTGCCAACGACATGCTGCGCCTGATCGGCATCGATACCGACCCGGCAGAGGTGCTTGCCTCAGGTCGAGCGATGGAGACGTTTGAGCGCATGGTCAGCGCTCAAGGTGGCGACCTCTCTGCCGGATTACCCAGAGCCGCACACCAACGGCAGATCGTCTCCGCAGCCAGCGGCTACGTGGTCGGAGTCGACGCGAGACCGGTCGGTATTGCCGCCTGGGCGCTCGGCGCCGGCCGGGCCCGCAAAGAGGATTCTGTCAGCCCGACAGCGGGGGTCGTTTGCCTGGTGAAGCCCGGTCAGCTGATCGCGAAAGGCGAGCCGATTTTGGAGCTACATGCCGACGACCCCGCACGGTTCGAACAGCTTGCGTCAACACTGCACGAGTCAACCCTGCACGAAGCGATCCATCTCAGCACCGAACCACTCGAGGGATCGCCGATTGTTCTCGATCGAGTGTCCGCATCCACTTCGAAGGGCTGAGCGGCCGCCCGGCGCTGCACCACACCGTCAACGGGTTGGCTGAGCAGCATTCAACTCGGCGACCATCTCTCGCATCAAACTCGATGCGCCGAAGCGGAGCAGGTGCGGGCCCATCCAGTACGGGTCGACGATCGATCTCACGATCGCTACGTAGCCGAGCGCCTGCTCCGCTGTGTGCACTCCCCCAGCGATCTTGATGCCGACCATCGACCCGGTCCGCTGCGCATGGGCCGCGACCTCCTCGGCAATCACCACAACCGCCATCGGCGTGGCACCAGCCGAAGACTTGCCGCTCGACGTCTTGACGAAGTCAGCACCGCATCCAATCGCAAGGCGCGTTGCCTCCCGGATCACTCCGGGCTGTTCGAGCTCGCACACCTCCAGGATGACCTTGAGAACAGCATCACCTGCAGCTTCCCTCACCGACCGCAACTCGGCTGCCACCACACCAATCTCACCGTCGAGAAACGCCGACCGGTTCAACACGAAGTCGACTTCATCTGCTCCCAGGTCGATTGCGGCTCGAACGTCTGCGAGACGCACAGAGAGCGGTGATAACCCAGCAGGGAACGAGCCGACCACGCTGGCAACCCGGATCGACGTACCCGCCAACGTCGACTACGCGATCGGCACCAGCGACGGGTACACACAAACCGCGGCCGTCGGCCCAACGCTCGAATTCGCGGGGTCTGGCCGCCGAGCGGAGGAGCACAATGCCCTGATCCGCCCGGCAGTGTCATCACCCTCGAGCATGGTCAGGTCCAAGCAACGAACGATCAGGCGCAGATCCTCAGTGCGAAGGTCATCCTCATGCGGCCGCTGCATCAGGTCAACGGCCTTCCTTTCGAGCTGTGTCTGCTCATCGGGATCGTAAAGTGGCTTGAATCGGCGCCGCTCAGGACTGGCCGCAATCGTCGCAGCGTCATCGAGCAGTTCACCCAGAATCCTGTGGGCTTCAATTCTCGACGCACCGAGATCATCAGTCGGCGGCAGCATCACCTCTCCGTAGACCTTCAACTTCGGCTCGGTTCCGCTGGGCCGCACAACGATCCGGCCAGCATCGACCTCGAAGATCAGAGTGTCCGAGACCGGAAGCTCGCCCTCGCCGTCCATCAGGTCTCGGGTCGAACGGACCTCACGACCTCCGATGGTCGTCGGAGGATCCTCTCGCAACGCCGCCATGGCATGGGAACGCCTCGGTGGCGAGAACCTCGTCGCTGGTTCGAACCGGACGGCCCGCAGCCCGCAGAGATGGACACCGTGGCGCCGATGCAGATCATCCAAACGGCCCTGCAAGCTGTGCGCCTCGAGCTGCGATGCGGACACCATCTCGGCCACGAGCAGAGCGGCGGAGACGCCATCCTTGTCTCGGACGATGTCACCGATTGCGTAGCCCAACGCTTCCACGCCACCGGTGCAGAACTCGATCAGGCCGTCGCTCCTCGTCGCATGCTGGGCGCCCATTGGCTCGTCCTCGGCACCATGATGGTCGCAATGGTGGGAGGCCTCTATCGGGTCGGACCGAAACGGACGCGTCCAAAGCTGCGCTGGA
>RCMY010004975.1_pt1 | contig 11630 bp, 9 predicted proteins | sample 2041341 | NCBI WGS metagenome assembly RCMY01 (sample SAMN09708234, study PRJNA481090) | Marine sediment metagenome, whole genome shotgun sequencing project.
CCAGTGACGTTCGCCGTGGTGAACAGCGTGTCCTCCGCCGTGACAAAACCAGTCCCACCGTCATCGAGCGCGATCGGCGCATCATTCACCGCAGTGACCGTCAAGGTGACCATCGCCGCATTCGAGATCAACGCACCATCAGAGATGGTGTAGGTGAAAGAATCGGTGCCTGACCAACCAGCATCGGGGTTGTAGCCGAAGGTCCCATCACCGTTGTTCGTCAACGTGCCGTTGCTGGTGCTGGTGACGACCGCAACCGACGTCGAGTCCACGAGATCGTCGACATCGGAGTCATTGCCAGTGACGTTCGCCGTGGTGAACAGCGTGTCCTCCGCCGTGACAAAACCAGTCCCACCGTCATCGAGCGCGATCGGCGCATCATTCACGCTACGTTGACAGTTGCGAGGACGGTGCGTGTGAGTTGTCCGTCGCTGACGACCACCTGGAGTAAGTAGGTCGGCGTGGTTTCGTAGTCCAGCGGGGCGGCGAGAGTCACGACTCCGCTGCTGTGCATCATGAAGCGGTTAGTTGGATCGCCGGCGGCGATGAGGTAGCTCAGCGGATCATTGTCTGGGTCACTGGCCCTCACCGCGAACACGAGTCCTCCGATGGGCGCGTCTTCGCCGATCGTCGAGTTCGGTGCGCTGGCCATGGGCGGATCGTTGACGGGGACGACGGTGATGATGAGCGAGGCTGCGACGGCCGGGTTGATCCCGTCGGTTGCTGTGTAGCTGAGCTGGTCACCGCCGGCGTAGTCGTTGTTGGGGGTGTACCGGATCTGGCCAGCCTCGATGGTCGCAATGCCGTGTAACGGTTCGCCGATTCCGGCGAGGGTGAGGGGGTCGTTGTCGACGTCGAGGTCGTTGGCCAGAACGTCGACGAGGATCGAGGTGTCCTCGTCGATCTCGATGGCATCATCGATCGCTATCGGGCTGCGGTTCTCGACCGTGGGCGTTGTGGTTTCGGTCGAGTCGATGCCTCGAGTTCTCGGCGCGATGGTCGTGGTCGTGGTCGTGGTCGCTGGTTCGTTGGCGGTACTACGAATCTCGACTTCGACGATACCTATCGCCGTTGCTCCGTCGGGGTCGGCGACGCTGTAGTGGATGCGGTCCGTGCCGGTGTAGTCGTTGTCAGGTTCATAAAGAACTGCTCCGGACCGGAGTGCTGCGGTTCCGTGAGACGGGGTTCGGACGTTCGTGAGGTGGAGCGGGTCGTTGTCGGGATCGGCATCGTTGAAGAGAACGTCGATCAGCACTGCTTCACCGGCGCCAATCGTGACGACGTCGTTGACAGCCATCGGTGGTCGGTTCGCCCGGGTGAGAGTGATCGTGACATTGCCGACGTCGCAGCGATGGGACGAGTCGCACACTTCGAAGCTGAACCGGTCCTCGCCAAAATAGCCCTCATCGGGCGAGTACGTCGCTGTCACCGTCACTGTCTCAGCGACGGACCCGGCGTCGGCCGTCTCTGATGCCGGGACGACCGTCCCGTGAACGGGATCTGCCAGTGAGAACGAGATCTGGCCTTCGCCACCGCTGGCGCTCAGCACGATCTCGATCGGCTTGCCTGCTTCGCCTGCGCTATCGACGTCGCCGGCGACGATGACGATCGGTTCAGCGAATGCAAGAGTGTCGGGGGCATCGTTGTCGAACGGTACGAGCCCGCCGATCGCAGCAACAGCGAGACCGACTGATGCAGTGCCAGCTGACCACGCTGCGTTGGTGACCGAGGAGATACCCGGCACACGAACCTGACCTGAGCCGGTGAGGTTTGCGAGCCAGGCGAGTGGACCGGCGACAGTGCGGAGGCGTCCGAGGCCGATCCGGAGAAAGGCTCGGACCATGGCCGGATCGAACTGTGAGCCGGCGCAATCGGTGAGTTCCAGACGGGCGACCTCGGGTGAGAGTGGTTTCTTGTAGCTCCGTGCGCTCGTCATCACGTCGAACGCGTCGGCGATCGCCACCAGACGACCCGAGAAGGCGATCTCGGTTCCGGCCAGCTTCTCGGGGTACCCATTACCGTCCCACCGGCAATGATGCTGATCAGCCGAATGAATCCAATCGCCCAGCCAAGGGCGCAGGGGCTCCAGCATCCCGCCACCGACCGCTGGATGGCCCGACAAAACCTTCCATTCGTCCTCGGTCGGTCGTCCGTCCTTGTTGAGAATCTCGGCCGGGACAGAAAGCTTGCCGACATCGTGCAGCAGCGCCGACCAGCGAAGAAGGTGCATGTCGTCTTCGCTGAGCTTCAGCTCTTCACCCAGTAGCTCGGCGTAGGCTCGCACCCGTTCGGAGTGGCCTCGGGTCAGCCGATCGTGATCGTTTACTTCCTTGAGTAGTTGGACCAAATAATCGCCGTGAAGCGCTTCCCCGGTCTTGTCGCCTCGAGCTCGCGCTTCCTCCATTCGGCGCAGAAGCGTACGCGAACTCGAGTTGCGGAGCGCGGCTTTCGTACGTGACGGGGCGTTGTCCGGAAAGACCAACGTCAGCTTCATGAGCGCCACGAGTGGCATCAGACGATCGGTTCCAAAGCGGAGCAGCGCGATAAGCAGATTGGAGAGCACGAAAACCATTGCCAACCACAGCCAGCGGTTGACGCCAATCCGGTCAGCAGGGAACGCTCGCCCCGCGAACCAGGAGAAAAGAATGGCCGACGCGAGTGGGGCAACAAGAATCACGGCGCGCAGGAGCGACGCAAGATGCGGATGCGACTTCCAACGGTTGACAACCTCGTTATGGCGCTCTGCGCCTTGTGTTGGGCCCGCCTTGGTCATATCACTGTCAGCATCGGCGGCGGCACCGAAGTCGTGAGCCTCCCGAGTCCGGTGCCTTGGGTTTGGACCAGAAATCGGCGCGACCTGTTCACTGGACCAGGCTGACCACCCGCTGGCGCTCCAAACTAGGACAGCCCTGAAACGCGTCAGATCTGAAAAATGAGATGGCTTCCGAATCCGCGAGAGGGAATTTCCAGGTGCCGCAGGTCATCAGTGACGGAGAAGCAATCGAGATCGTGAGAATCGTTGATTGCGGCGGTGGTCGTGATCATCCTCGTCACGATGTTCGCTGTCTCTATCGTCATCACGGGGTGCGGTTCCAACAGCGCAGGTCAGCGCATGCCTCGAGAAACTGCGTGGCACTCTTCTTCGAGCCGTCGAGACCGATATATCCCTCTCCCCGGTGGCCGCTGCCGATACCGGCTGCATCGAGCAGTGCGCCGCCATGCTCGTTGTGTGCGATGAACTTGACGTGGACGTGAGCATCGGTGACGAAGCTCTTGGCTGGGGGCATCGATGACAGTTGGTCGGCACCTTCTGCGGTGATTACGACCGCAATCGCATCGAACAAAACCGACGGGCCACCGTCGATCTTCTCGGCCACATCGAGATGATTGCCATCAGAGTCACTGATGCCATGACGCGTTGGTGCGACCAATTCCACCTTCGCACCGGCTGCTTTCGCAGCGTTGCGGATGGATCGAATCGTCTTGGCGTCGGCGCCGCTGGTGACCAGCACGCCGATCTTGCGTCCGGCGAAACTCTCCGGTCCGTTGCCCAGCAGACTCAAAGCCGGGGACGGTTCCAGATCATCGAGCGGTTGTCGCGCCGGGTCAGGAGCCTCAGGAAGATCGACGAGACCGAGACCATCGGCCACGTTCTGTGCGAGCTCGGCATCGACCAGGCGGAGCCGGCCGACCATGCGCTCAACGATGTGGTCATGGTCGACCTTCGACAGCTCGAACGTGAATGCGCTGGCAATGTGGGTTCGTTCGACATCGGTCTGGGACCGGTAGAACTGACGGGCCTGGCTGTAATGGTCGGCGAACAACTCCGGCCGGACCCGACGCTTGTCCCCACCGTCGGTGTCGGGGTGAGTGGTGTAGCCCGACTCTGGATCCTCCCGCGGTCCACCATCGGCTCCCCATGAATTCGGCTCGTAGTTTGCCCGTCCCGACGGATTGGTCATCGTCATGTGACCGTCCTGTTGAAAGTGGGCGACCGGGCAACGAGGGGCGTTCACTGGGATGTGAGTGAAGTTTGGCGATCCGAGCCGTTTGAGCTGGGTGTCGAGATAGGAGAAATTGCGGCCTTGCAGAAGCGGATCGTTGGTGAAGCCGATGCCAGGCACCACGTTCGCTGTGCAGAATGCCGCCTGTTCGGTTTCGGCGAAGAAGTTGTCGACGTTAGTGTCGAGAACCATGCGCCCCACGATCTGCACCGGCACCAGCTCCTCCGGAATCAGCTTGGTGGCGTCGAGCACATCGAACGCGAACTGATCGGCGAATTCGTCATCGAAGACCTGCACACCCAGCTCCCACTCCGGGTAGTCGCCAGTGGCGATCGAGTTGTACAAATCGCGCCGATGGAAGTCAGGATCGGCACCGTTGATCTTGACCGCCTCGTCCCACATCACTGACTGCATGCCCTGCTTGGGCTTCCAATGAAACTTGACGAACGTAGCGTCACCGTCGGCGTTGATCAGCCGGAACGTGTGAACGCCGAAACCTTCCATGAACCGGAACGACCGTGGGATTGCCCGATCCGACATGATCCACAACAACATATGAGTCGACTCCGGAAGCAACGAAACGAAGTCCCAGAAATTGTCGTGGGCGGTCTGCGCCTGGGGGAACCCGGTGTTGGGCTCGGGCTTTGAGGCATGAACGAGGTCCGGGAACTTGATGGCGTCCTGAATGAAGAACACCGGCATGTTGTTGCCGACCAGATCCCAATTGCCCTCCTCGGTGTAGAACTTGACGGCAAATCCTCTCACGTCGCGAGCAAGGTCGGCGCTTCCCTTGTTCCCAGCAACTGTCGAGAAACGGGTGAACACGTCGACCCGACGACCCTTCTCTTGGAACAGGTGCGCCTTCGACAACTCCGGGATCGGATTCGTCGTCTCGAAGAATCCCTTGGCCCCATACCCCCGAGCGTGGACGACGCGCTCGGGGATGCGTTCATGATCGAAATGAAAGATCTTCTCTCGCATCACGAAATCCTCGAGGAGTTGCGGACCCCGAACGCCCGACGTCAACGTGTTTTGACCATCGGCGATCACCACACCCTGTGCGGTGGTCATTGCCGCCACCTCACCCCCAGCACGCTGGTGGGGCTCGCCACCATTGCCGGCCATCCCGGTCTTCGTGGAGACGGTCTTCGTGGAGTCGGTCTTGCGGGTGGCAGATTTCTTTTTTGCGGCCATGGCGGTCTCCTGGGTCGTTCAAACTGCGGTGCGCCCTACCCGCCCGGAATGGCTCTAAACCCTCCGTAGCTGAATCAGTGAGCGGCACGGTCGAAGGCGCGGAATGCACGTCTGAGGCTGGTTCGATTTCGCCATCCGAGATTGGCGGTCGACGGTTTCGTGAGGTTTGCCGTGGGGTAGAAGCTGAGGTCAGAGCCCCGCCTGCCCGGAGGATCCACCATGCCGTCGTCTACTCCTTCGCTGTCAGCTGTCCAGCGGCGCCTCGAAGATGTTGGGGCGGTCCGATGACTCTCCTACCAGCGATCCCCGACGAACGAGACGGGATTGTTCGCTGGGTTCGGACACACCTCGGCCACCTGACCTGCGACCCACCTGAGCCGAGTCCAGCTTTCGCCGGCGGCCAGAGTGCCGCCGATGCCGCCCTCGCCGACCTCGACATCACCGGCTATGCACGCCGACGGAGCATGGTGCATCCCGTCTCGGCCCGCGGGGCGTCCCGCCTCTCTCCATACATACGCCATGGGCTGCTCGATCTCCCCCAGGTCTGGGAGCGCGTCGACGATGCTCCGAGTTACGACCGATTTCGATACCAAGGAGAGCTTCTCTGGCAGGAGTACTCACGGCATTGGTACGCCGTTTTCGGCACTCGCACCCGTGAACCCTTGACGTTCGAGCCACCGGTCGCTCAGGACAAGTGGCCTCATCCGCCGTGGTGGCGCGAGATGGCCTGCATCGACGCAACCCTCGAAGAGCTGCACCGCGACGGTTGGTGCGTGAACCAGACCAGGATGTGGCTCGCAGGGCAGTACTCGCTACGTGGCCATGGTGACCCCTCAGTTGGCGAAGCCGAAATGTTCCGGCATCTACTCGATGGATCGCGAGCTGCCAACCGAATGGGCTGGCAATGGTCGGCAGGCACGTCACGATCTCGCGCCTACAACTTCGCCAGAGCGCAGGTCACCAAACGCGCACCGGCGTATTGCCGACAGTGTTCGCTCGAAGACGACTGCCCGATCAGCGCCTACGCAAAGCCATTGCCCCGAAACAAGCTCCCCAGCGGCCCAATGGCCACATCGCTCACGGGCTTCGGCCTGCTCGAGCGCTCGACCACCGAGGCAACAGCCGCCGCTGTTTGGCTCACTGCTGAATCGCTGGGCGCTACCGATCCGGCGATGGCAGCGCACCCCGACCTGCCGGTGTTGTTCGTCTTCGACGAGCCATTGCTCGATCGGTTGCGCCTTTCGGGCAAACGACTGATATTCCTGGCCGAGACCCTTGGCGAAATCCAACGGTCTCGCCGACTCGACGTTTACCTCGGCCACCCGACACAGATCCTCAGCGAGTACGACGTTGCGGCGACCCACGCACCCGTGCCGGGGTTCGAGCGTCGCGCCAGCGCTGCTCGCTCCACTGAACTGTTCCCTTGGCTCTGGCTCCGTGTTCCGAATGATGCACTGTCGGCCTTCCTCCATGAGAAATCCTCGATGCCATCGTTCAAGCAATGGTGCCAGCTCTCCAAGCCTGAGCCTCATGCTCCGAAGGCATCGACGAACGGGGGGATTGCCGAGTAGCAGAAGGCTTGGCGTCAGGGTGTCGGATCCGCTTTCGTGGTAGCCGCTCCCGGTCGAGTCGAACACGGCGCCCCACGTACTGCGACGGCGTTCGGGAACATCATGGCAAAGCCGAGACCGGGATCCGCCACGAATCGCTCCAATCGGCGATGTTAGGGGCGCAACCGGTCACAATGATGCCTTCGTTCGCCGGGTCGTGGCCGCGCGCAGGCGTTCCCGTTGCTCAGGTGCCACTCCAAAGAACGCCTTGGTCAGGACATCCGGCGCCCGGTCTCTGTTGAGGGCGTTGAGTCCCATCGCCTCGATCGTGTCGAGATCGGGTTCGAACACGATGACGTCGATGCCATGCGCGTTCAATTGGTCACATTCACGTTCGAGCAATGAAGAGAAATGTCGCCGTGCGTGCCGTTGCAGCCCCCCGACCCGATCCGGTCCCGACATCGGCGACAGGACAACGGCCGTGTCGACTCCTGCACCGACGAGAACGTCAGCGTTGGTCGGCGAGTGGACTGCGCCATCAACATAGATACGACCACCAATGCGGACCGGACGATATACCAGCGGCACCGCACACGACGCGGCAACCGCCAGACCGAGTTCGACACCGTCGTCGCTGTCGAACACTTTGCGGCTACCGCTTCCAGCCCGCACGGCCACGATCGATAGGTCCTTTGCCGGCCACTCCGCTGCGGGTCCAGCGAATCGACGCAGTGACGCACGGGCGTCGACCACACCGAAGGTGAGAGCCGACAGTGCAACCGCCGTTAGCGGTGCCCGGTTCGACAACGCGCTCCTGAGCGGACGCACGAAGTCTTCCGGACGTAGCCACGATGGCATCGACAAACGATGCGAGGTACCGGCAGCCTCGTCGAGCATCGTACGGACACTTCGGCGATGAGGCAGCGGATCGACCTGTGATCCCCAGGCAGAAAGATCATCTACCGTCGCTCCGCTGCGAATGAGGGTGCCCACAATGCTCCCGGCTGAGGTTCCAACGATTGCGTCAGCCGAGGCTGGATCCCAACCAGTGTCGGTCTGCAGCGCAAGGAGTGTCCCGACATGGAACGCCAGACCCGTCGCGCCGCCCGCACCGAGCACCAGTCCTACTCTCGACACGATCGACCTTTCGTCACGATCGACGGCTCCGAGGATGTCCCCCCACCAGCGGCAGGCACAGATCTGCCAGAACTCTCCCGAGCCGCTTCGCAGCGGGGCGAATGTCCAGCAGACAACCTTCCAGCAGTCAACCTTCCAGCAGACAACCTTCCAGCAGTCAACGCGCTCTGCACGTCGTAGGGCTGTTCTTCGTTGACACGTCTCTTCGTTGACACGTCGGCTCCTCAAGTGCGGCGAGTTACGTACTCGTCCGTACCCCCTCCCAAACCAAAGAAACCGCCATTCAGCAATGACCCGCCAGGAAATTCTCAGTTGCGAACGAAGGTGCGAGCCCTTGCGGACCGTCATGCTCGACGTCTCGCATCCGTCGAGCTTGTGCACCGCTCGTGCAACCAGCGCTACCAGCTGTGCCTGCCGAGCGCTGAGCGTCGGTCACGTCTCGGACCGGTCGTTGGTCAGGCCGAGCGGCTTGGCGGCTCCTACGAGGTCGATGAGACGCATGGCCTGCGGCGAGGCGGCGACCACGATGAAGCTCTGCCCAGGGGCGCACACTTCCTTCGCCCGGAGCAGTGAGCGGATACCAGATGAGTCAATGAAGGTGAGCCCGGTCAGATCCACTTCGACGTCTCCAGCTGCGAGTCCCTCGCTCAGCGCCTCATCGACGATCCATGAGGTGTTGGCGTCCAGCTCGCCAATGACCGTCAAACGTCGACCGGTCGGGATGCCGGTGACAGCTACTCCCAACGCAGCGACAGGCAGTTCGGAGATTTCGTGCTCTTCAGCACTCATGGCAACGACCATCCAGAGGAGGGGTGTCTCGGAAAGGAGGGGCAGGTTCGCTCGTAAAGACGAGCGGGCTACCCCAACCGGGATGCGAGCGGGACCCTATCTGAGAGCTGCATGACCAACACGGTGGTGTCGTCGGATCCGTCGGGGGCGAACTGATTGAAGAGCGCCTCACACGCCGAACGGCTCGATTGCCACCCACCCGTCGAAACGAAGTCGACCAGCCGCTGGAGTTGGTCGTCGAGATCGATCTGCCGACGTTCGACCAGTCCGTCAGAGTAAAACACGACAGCATCGGTCGAACCCAGTGCGAGTGTCGTAGACCGATACTCGGCCTTGGCGATGACTCCGATCGCAGGGTGGGGCGGCCAGCTCGCGAGCCGCACCCCAGCCTCGGTACGGATGACCGGTGGCAGGTGACCAGCGTTGAGCACGTCGATCGAGCGGGCAACAGGGTCCAGGATCGCGATCACGAGCGTCGTCATCTCGCCGGGAAGCAGACTACGGCTCAGATCATTGAGGCGTGTGACTGCCTCGCCGAGAGTCGACTCGCGAACGACGTAGGCCCGCAGCGCGTTGCGGAGCTGCGCCATCGACGCTGCCGCGTCGAGCCCGTGCCCAGCGACGTCCCCGACCGCAATCACCGCCCGCCCGTCGGGCAGAAAATACACGTCGTGCCAGTCGCCGCCCAGGCCGCTGCTACCCGCTGGTCGGTACACGATGCCAACGTCGGCCCCGGGAATCGGCGGGACGACATCGAGCAATAGTGTTCGTTGCATGACTGCCGCGACAGCACGGTCGCGCCGAGCGTGGCGGGTAAGGGCGCTCGCCAACCGTTGTCCGAGTTGTTGGCCGGTACTGATCTCCGCCACCATCCACGGAAGGCTCGTCCCCTCGATGGTGACGACGTACTCGGCGAACGAGCGACGCGGGCCGAGCCGGTCACCCGCTGGGTCCGCCACGATCCGTTTCGTCATCGGATCACCGCCCCATCGAATCGAGCGCACCAGTTCGTGCCGGAACCAGATGATCCATTCACCGCCGGTCCCCCACTGCACTGCCAATAGACCCGCCGCCCAGGGCGCGAGAACGGGTCGAAGGCCGGCTGGGGCATCGTGGCCAAGTGCCGATGAGCAGAAGGTGTCGAGCCCGGTTTCTTCGAGCCACGAGACGATGAGGGAGACGTGGTCCGAACCCATCGCGAGCCCTACATTTTCGTGTCGCCGACCCCTCGCCGTGATGATCACACCGTCGGCTCCCAGGAGATCGGCGAGCGACTCCGACAGGATCTCGGCTATGGGGTCGCCCAGCTCTTCCCCCTGGAACGGTGCCGTCAACTCATCGAGTCGGGCCAACAACGACCGCTCTTGGAGCGCCTGCTCGGACGCAAGGTGAGCGCTGAGGAGCGCAGCGGCCGTCCCGGCGAAGATGTCGAGCGCGGCCCGAATGCGTTGCGACGGTCGGAGCGGCCCACTGTAGTGATGGCACGCAATCAGACCCCACAGCCGCCCGTGGACGATCAAGGCGATCGATGCCGACGCGGCGACGCCCATGTTGGTGAGGTACTCGAGGTGGACCGGCGAGACGCCGCGCAGCGACGAGTCGCTCAGGTCGATGGGTGGAGCGTCGTTCGAAGCGATGATCGGCACCGGCACTCCGGCGACGTCGGGGATGAGCCGCACCCGATTTCGGAGATAAAGTTCTCTGGCCTGGGGCGGGATGTCAGAGGCAGGGTACCGCAGTCCAAGAAACGGTTCTTGCCCGAGTTGCGTCGCCTCGGCAACGACCGCTCCATTCCAAGCGCTGTCGAACTCGTACACCATGACCCGATCGAATGTGGTGATCTCGCGCACTGACACCACGATGCGGTCCAGCAGATCCGCTCGTGTAGTGGCCGCCTGCAGCGACTGCAATCCCGGCAACAATCCACGACCACCCGACAGGTCGACCGGCGACGGATGCTCGATCTCGATCATCACTCCTGGGCCAGCATCGTGAGTGACGACGTCGACGGGGCGACCACCGATTTCGACGGTAAGAGGTTCCCCTCGCGGTGCCGCCACGAGAAGCACCGAGAGCGAGGCGCCAAGACCTTCTGTCAGATGTGAACCGACCCCGAAGGTCACGTCAGGGACGAGGTCGACGAGATTGGCAGAGACGCAGGTGACGACACCCTCGCCATCGACCACGAGCAGAACGCCGTGCGACTGTATTGATCCCGGAATATGAATCGGTTCCGTCGCGCAACGAGCCAAGAGTTCATCGATGCCACCGTGCGCCGGCGGCGGTGGGATGGTCACAGCTGGACCCTACAGCACACACGAATGAGTCGAGCCGGAAGGACGCGGTGTCCATACCACCACCGTCCGCCGGCTCCCGGAGACCGTCGAGCCCAACAGCTGTGGGTGCTGATCATGTCGTCTCTGTTCGATGGCGCCATCGATGTGCTCAATCGCCGCCCGGCAGACACGCCGGACTGCGTGAGCGTCGACCACCGCATCCACGTCGAACTCGAATCGGTCAACGGCATCTCGCGCACCTTCTTCGACGAGCTTGGCGGATTCGATGACACGATCGTGGGGTACGGCGGGGAAGACGGGGACCTCGCCTACACCAGCGGCGCCGATCTCGTGCACGAGCCAACTGCTCGATTCCGGCATGATGGTCCCGATTGGGCCAATAGAGGCTCAGGGCCGTAGAACACCGAGCGCCTCCATCTCGTCGACCGGATACCTGGCGAACGAGATCCGATTCGGGGCCGGTTGGCGGAGGTTCTCATCACCGCCGACGCCCGGGACTGGACTCGCGATCACGTCGTCGGTTTCACGGTCGACACGCTGCAGACGTTCCCTCGAAACGCCGCGATCGCGCTGATCGACGCCACCGAAGATGCGTGGCCGCTCCTGCGTCATGACGCCCGCGTCCACGACACCCGTTTCGGTGACGACATCACCTCTAC
>RCMY010006211.1_pt1 | contig 11630 bp, 9 predicted proteins | sample 2041341 | NCBI WGS metagenome assembly RCMY01 (sample SAMN09708234, study PRJNA481090) | Marine sediment metagenome, whole genome shotgun sequencing project.
AGTTTTACAGTGGCCAGGTATAGGCGAAATTTTTGGAAGGAGAGTTCTATCGGCGTATTGTATACCCATAGAAGCACCGAGGACGATATGTTATTTGGTAACCCAATTCAAGATAGAAAGACGTGGGGTGCCGATCTAAACTTAAGTACTTCAGAATTTTTAGGTTATAATACACTGCAGTTCTCAGCCTTTCTTGTTGCGCATAACCCCGCTTCTCCCTTTGACGATTCTACCTCCATGTCGGACAGATCAGTCCGGGGGTTTCGTTTTAATTTTCCCAACCGACCCTGGTCTGCATGGGTTTCGTATAGGGAATTTGGAGACGGGTACGATCCAGCGGTCGGGTTTAACCAACGTAACGGTTTTAAAAGGTTACAACCAGCAATAAACTACGCTCCCCTGTTTGAAAAGAGCAACGTCATAAGAGAAATAGAATGGGGCATTTACTATGAGTATCTCACTTCATTGGAAAACGAACTTCTTACCGAAAGTCTTAGGTTTAACTTGGGAGCGATCCGATTTGAATCTGGTGATAACTTAGGTGTTCAAGTAACTAGGAGCTTTGAACTTCTCGATGAAAATTTTGATATACTTGGTGACGGTCCAGTTATCGTCGCACCAGGGGAATATGTAAATTGGGGTTACGAATTGGAGGCATCCTCTGCTTCCTTTCGCAAGGTATCGGGCTCGATCGGTTATGAAGCCGGGGGATTTTGGACCGGGAATATTTCAAGCTTGGTATTGGGTTTGACCATTCGCCCGGCACCCGGTATTAATCTCAGCAGTGGGTACACGCATACCAGGGTAACTGCCGAAAACAGTGGATTTAACACCAATTTATTCCAGTTAGATATTGGTCTTGATTTTACACCTGATATTTCGCTTTCGTCAAACATCCAGTTTGATGATGTAAGCGAGATTCTGGGGACCAATACCCGTTTTCGATGGATAATTACTCCTGGTACCGACATCTTTTTTGTGTATAACCACAATTGGCTAAACAGCCCGACATTGAATAAAAGGCTTTTTACAATACAACAGGGAGGGGCGATGAAGGTGGTCTATACCTATCGTTTTTAGGTAGGTAATACTACGAAAAGAATAAAATGATCGTATAAACCGTAGTAACTTAGAATTGTCTACTTCTTACGAAGTGTTTTGCCTTAAAAAGCAAAGGAAATGGAACAAAGGAAAAGAGTCCGAAAACGATTGGGAAACAGGAAGCGTTGCCAACATTAAAGATTCCTCCCATTGATATTCAGGCTATCATTATTAATCAGCGTGATATCACCGGCCATTATTAAGATGTCTCCAACTGGCGTTAAGGGGTTGTATTTTCTCGGTAAGTGGCACGGGGGGCAGAATTTCGGAAAGCCGATCGCCTATCGGAGATAGCAAGGCTTCATTGAACTGTGCGATGGCTTCTTCCAGATTTAAATCCGAAAGCAATTTATATCCGTTTTCCAGGGCTACGTGGTCCCACAGGGATGGTTGATATGAATCCATTCAAAAATGTTCTTATTCTGAAGTTACGGGAAAGCCTCTATCCCGCATAAGCGCTTCAATTTTTGCATCACGACCTCTAAATAGTTTGTATGCCTCTGCAGGGTCGATCGCGTTTCTTGGTGCAAATAAATATTTAACCAGTTTGGCAGCTACTTCCTCATCATAAAAACCTCCTGGAGCCTCAACAAAAGCTTCGGAAGCATCGGCCGTCAACACGTCTGCCCACATATAACCATAGTAGGCCGTGGCATAGCCTTCGCCAGAGAATACATGTCCAAAATGAGGGGTTCTGTGACGCATCGGTAACTCTTTTGGCATATTCAGATCTGAAAGTGTTTCACGTTCAAATTTGTCTACATCCATATCCGTAGGGTCGGCAAGGTGGAACTTCATATCCATAATAGCCGAAGCCAGGTACTCTGTCGTTTTGAAACCTTGATTAAACGTGGCCGCTTTTTTGATCTTTTCTACCAATGATGCGGGCATGGGCTCCCCCGTTTTATTATGTACTAAATATTGACTGATTACTTCGTCTGTTGATAACCAACGTTCCAGTAACTGCGATTGAAATTCTGAATAATCCCTTACGCCACCATTTAAGGTTGGATATTTTACGTTTGAAGAGAAGTAGTGCAATGCATGTCCGAATTCATGGAAGAATGTTGTTGCATCGTCCCAAGACACCAATAATGCTTCTCCGGGCGCCGGTTTCACAAAATTCGAGTTGTTTGACGCCAGTACATTTTTCTTTCCATCAAAAGTTGAATGACCTCTATAGGTTGTGGCCCAAGCGCCAGACCGTTTACCTTGTCTTGCGTATGGATCTAGATACCAAAGTCCAATATTTTCGCCGGAGTCTTTGTCCGTTACTTCCCAAACTTTCACGTCTTCATGAAAAACGGGAACAGATCCTTCCGGCACTGGAGTAAATTTGTAATTGAACAATCTTCCTGCCACATAATGCATAGCATCTGTTAATTTATCCAACTGTAGGTATTGTTTTACTTCATCTGAGTTTAAATCGTATTTCACCTTCCTGACTTTTTCGGCATAGTAGCGATAATCCCAAGGTTCTATGGTGATTTTGTCGCCATTCTTGTCTGCTACGGCCTGCATATCCGCCACTTCTTCGGCTACTCTTGCAATGGCAGCTGGCCAGACAGCTTCCATTAAATCCATTGCATTTTCCGGGTTTTTTGCCATTCTATCCTGCAAACGCCATTCCGCATAATTTTTATATCCTAAGAGCGCTACACGCTCTCTACGTAATTTCAGAATCGCTACAATTATTTGATTATTATCATATTCATCGCCATTGTCTCCCCTGGAATAATAATTGGTCCAAACTTGTTTTCGCAATTCCCGTTCTGTTGAATAGGTCAAGAAAGGATCCATTGAAGAGCGTGTGTTGGTAATGGCATATTTATCCTCTTGCCCTTTGTCTTCGGCAATTCTTGCTGCGGATTTGATAAATCCATCGGACAGACCTCCTAATTGTTCTTTTTCTAAATAGGTAATATAGTTTTCTTCATCGTGCAGTACATTGTTTGAAAATTTCGTATAAAGACTGGACAGCTCTTTGTTAATGGCCGCATACCGTTCTTTTTTTTCTTTTTCAAGCTCCGCTCCATTCATTTCAAATTCTTTATATATCAGCTCAACTACACGTTGTTGGTCTGCATCAAGAGGTTTTTCCCGTGAAGCATCATAGACCGCTTTTATACGTTGAAATAATTTTTCGTTTTGTGTGATCTTAGATTGAAATTCTGAGAATAAAGGTGCCAATTCCGTCTGAATTTCCCTGAATTCAGGTGAAGACATATTGCTATTTAAAATACCATAATAATTTAACCCTCTATTTAATTCTTCGCCTGCACGTTCCATTTCTTCGATAGTATTTTCGAAAGTAGGCGCATCATTATTATTCGCTATGGCATCGATATCTCTTAGCTTTAGCTCCATACCTTGAACCATGGCAGTTTTAACATCTTCCACTTTCATTTGATCAAAGGCGGGAACACCACCGTAAGGTCCTGTCCATTCTTTTAATAATTGGTTCAGGACTATTGGGTCATCATTATCTTGTGCAAAACCAACTGCTGTAATGAGCGTTATGAAAAAGAGAACTAATTTTTTTATGTCTTTATATTTTTTCAGGGTCGTTTGTATAAGTTGAAATATACGTACTTTTTAAATTAGTTTTTAATAGGAGGCTTGGTTCATTGCTAAATTTGTAGTTCCATATAGGTTTCGTATAAAAATTCGGACAACATTCTCGGCATAATTTACGAATCTGTTTTTTGATTGTCTCTTCTATAGTTTAAATTTATATGATAGATTACTTGTGAAAAGAATTGCGCGCTATTGAATCTTTTACATAATTTCACCCCTGAAGTTCGGTATTGACCGAATTAAGCTTTTTAATACAATCTAGTCCGTAGTAAAGACCCTAACTAAGTAATGGAATATGATTAGAGATTCAATTCTAAAAATTGTTCAGTCAACCTCGCCTGGAAGATTGCTGGCGGGGTTTTATTTTTTACAAAAAAACCATTTAAGTAAGTCAGGTTGGAAAAAGAGTGTAGTAAAACGCCTTCCTATTGACGGTCATCAAAAACAACTGCCTTGGTTTACCTATGCCTGTATTTATTTTCTTGGACCCAAGCTTAAAAAAGACCATTCCGTTTTTGAATATGGAAGTGGCAATTCCACCATATGGTTCGCCGATAAAACGCAAAAAGTCGTTTCTGTTGAACATGACAGGGAATGGCATGCTCATATGAAAGGGCGATATGTAGAATATCCCCATATAACGTACCTCTTAAAAGATATAGCTTCAGGAAGCTATCAAAGGGAAATTCTCAACTATAAAAAAGTATTCGACATTATCATTCTCGACGGTCGCGAAAGAGTCGAATGCGCTATGAATTCTTTGAATGCATTAAAAGATGATGGTATACTAATTTGGGATAATTCAGATAGAACGAAATATGCAAAGGGCTATCAGTTTCTTATGGAGAACGGATTTAAGCGATTGGATTTTTATGGGATGGGTCCAATAAGTGCCCATTCTTGGTGCACTTCAATTTTTTACAGGCAAAATAACTGCCTTGATATCTAAACAATCATCGATTTAAGATCATCATTTTTAAAGCGTCTAGGATTTACACCACCCATTCTTCGATCAAGTGGACTTTTTCTGCCGGTACAAAAAAGCAATTTCTCACTCCGTCATCGTCTGCCCTGACGATAGTATCAACCTGTTTTAAACCTTCATTTATATGATTATAAAATCGATAATCATTTTTTCGCATGATCGCGTCCAGTTCCTTTTCCATGCTATTGTAAAGCGTTTCGCAAATAATAATCGGCTTGAACTTTTTTAAAGTATGTATTGCGCCACTTAATATTTGATACTCCGCACCTTCCGTATCTAGTTTTATTAAATCAACATTGTCTATTTTTTTGTTACTCAAATACGCATCAAGTGTGATAGATTCAACTTTTATTTTATTAGCGACCCTGTCTTTCTTAGCTCCAATGTTATGCTCGCCCGAAAGATTGTAAATTGTCGGGAACTTTAAATTCCTCAACTCGTAAAAATCAATGTTTCCGCTCACATCGGATAATGCGATAGGTTCAACGAATACTTTATCCGACAAATTATTTATTTTCAGATTTTCGCACATATATGTCATTACCCCAACTGATGGCTCGAAAGCATAGACCGTCAAAGATGGATTGATTTTACATCCTAGGATACTATAATACCCAATGTTTGCACCAACATCAAAAAAGGTCGTCACCTTTGCTATTAAACCTATGAATATTTCTGTATACTCAAAACCTTCAGCCTTTTTCCAAAACAGTTCACGAGTTAAATAGCTAGTTTGATTCGTGCTTAGATAAAAGGACCCATGGTTCTTTAATCCAACTTTCAATTTTCCGGAAGGATGAATCTTAATTTTATTCGGTAATAAGGGAGATAACAAATAATTGACATTCCTTATCAGCCAATTAATTTTTGGAGTATAAATAACCTTGTGAAATAAATTCATTCTAATACGGATAAACCATTATAGTGAAAGCCAAATGTACTTAATTAAAACAATATGTTTAGGTGGTATTCGTTGGTTTCAAACAAAACATGGATATGAACTTACCTAGAAAATCGTTGTACTATTTAATACTTCGGTTTGTCCTGATATTCGCTGGAATAAACTTGTCCTTTTCACAGAATTATTCGGTCTCTAAATATCAAAAGATAAACGAATTGAATGGCGGATTTAAGGGTGTTTTGGATATTGATGATTCATGGGGAATCTCAATTGAAAATATAGGAGACCTTGATGGCAATGGCGTAAATGACCTTGCCGTCGGAGCTTATGGTGATGATGATGGAGGGACCAATAAAGGAGCTGTATGGATTCTATTTCTTGATCGAGATGATTTAGTAATCTCCTTTACTAAAATAAGCAATACAAGTGGAAATTTTAATGGTGTTTTAGATAATGAGGATAGGTTTGGTGGTGGCGTAGCTAATCTGGGGGACATGAATAATGATGGCTTGACCGAATTGGCAGTAGCCGCAGATTATGATGGGGATGGAGGCTTTTGGAGTGGAGCGGTATGGATCCTAAGTTTAAATGGTGATGGCACGGTTAATTCTTATTCCAAAATAAGTGATACAGCAGGTGGGTTTACCGGTATAATTAACGGTGATGCCATATTTGGGACGGATATTGAGAATATTGGGGATTTAAATTCCGATGGAATTGAAGATTTGGCGGTCGGATCTCGACGCGTTGCAGATGGGGGTTCAGCTAGGGGCGCTGTTTGGATTTTGTTTATGAACGCTGATTTTACGGTGAACAGTTATCAAAAAATAAGCGACACACAAGGCGGATTTAACGCAGGGCTCGATTTTGAGGATTACTTTGGCGGTTCAGTGCTGAATATTGGAGATCTGGATGGCGATGGTGTAACAGATATCGTAGTTGGCAGCTATCGCGATGATGATCAATTCGTGAATTCAGGAAGTTTCTATGTTTTATTCTTGAATGCTAGCGGAACGGTTAAAAATTATCAAAAAGTGTCCAATCTGGCTGGAGGTTTGACCAGCCAAATATCAAGTAATGCAATTTTCGGAGAATCAATCGATGGTGTTACCGATATCGATAACGATGGCAAAATTGAGATAATCGTAGGGGCGCTAAGGCAAGTAAATCCAACTTTATCCGTTCCAACGGGGGCATTCTTTATAATCGAATTAAATAATGATGGCACCGTGTCGGAAGAACATTTATACTCCTATGGTGAAAATTGTTTTTCAGGAAAGTTAAACAATGGGGATTTCTTTGGAGGGGCAGTGACCCTTTTGAAAAATGGAGCTAATACCAGCATCGCGGTCGGAGCTTATCATGATAGTGAAAATGGTCTTAATAAAGGGGCAGTATGGATTTTAAATTTAGGAGAAATATCCTTTTCCATATCGGAGCTTATACATCCTTCATCGTGTGAGGCAAATGACGGGTCGATTGGGATTAGAGACTTGGTTCCTACTTCCAATTATACGATTGCCTATCGAAATAACGATATTTCTTTCACCTTGGATTTACCATCCAATATAAATGGCGAACTTCATATTAACGGATTGGAATCGGGTGTTTATGAAGACATAGTAATAATGGACTCGCTTACCGGCTGCTTGGCTAATTTGGGGCAAGTCGTGCTAAGCGAAACAAATTTGGAGCTTCGGGTCTCAGCTGCGAATCCAACAACCTGTGACAGCATGAATGGAAGCTTAACAATCAATAATTTACTTCCAAATTCTGAATATACGGTGCTGTATCAATATGATTCGTTCGACAAACTGCTAAATGAAATAACCAATGCGGACGGAGAAATGCATATTGAAGGACTGGATAATGGTATCTACTCAAATATCACGGTCTCCCATAATTTGTCAGATTGTATATATACCATAGACCCTTTGGAACTAACTTGCTCAATTGAAGATTTAAGTTGTTTTGAAGTGAAGAAATTTTTTACACCAAATAATGATGGGAGTAATGACCAATGGCATTTGGAAATTTTAAATAGATGTAATTATACGGTCTACATTCATGATAGATACGGAAAATTACTTACAATTTTGACGCCTAATAGGCCAAATTGGGACGGAGCGTATCGCGGTCAAAAAATGCCTTCAAATGATTATTGGTATCGCGTTGATTATACGGTAGGAGGTAAAAATCTGTCATTTCAGTCTCATTTTGCCCTTAAACGATAGTTTCACATATTGTTTTTTCTACCGACAGTACCGAACCCTACAACACCGGCGTCAACACAATATTCCGATACGTCACATTACCATGATCTCCCTGCAAATATATAGGCCCAGCTGCCATCACATCGGAGCTGATTGCACCACCGGTCGGGCCGGCCATGGGTTGATTGTCAATGATTTTTTTTCCATTAAAGACCACCGTCAAGTGGCGGTCGTATAGGGTAATATCCAACGTCTGCCATTCGCCGGCAGGTTTTTCGGCGGCCATGCTGGGGGTGATGCGGCTGTAGAGGGCGCCCATATTATGGGAATCCAGTTCTTTGCCGTAGGAGTCCACCACTTGTATTTCATATAGGCCGCGGAGATAGATACCGCTGTTATTGCCCTCGGGTACGTTTACTTCCAGTTTTAGGTTAAAGTCCTTGAATTCCTGTTCGGTACGTATATTTCCGTAAGATATATGTTCCCCCTCCTTGGGTTGTACGGGGTCGTTTACCAATTCTCCGTTGACGACCTTAAAACCATTTTCTTTTTTCGGATCGATAAGTTTCCAACCGTTCAGATTTTTACCGTTGAAAAGGGTGATGGGCTTTCCAAATTTTATATTTGCCATATCCGGTTTTTCGGGCATCGGGGGCATGCGCTTTCCGGTAAAAGTTTGGGTCGTTTCGCCGTTTCCTCCCCATGAGGGGCCGGTCATCGTGCCTTCCAATTGGTCTCCCGATTTTTTTATCCTTAGGGTGTAGGTGCGAATATGTTTTCGTTCGTCGGCCGCCCCGTCTTCGGTCTTGCTCACTTCGTTTGTGCGGGTAACGACCAAGGTATCGTCATCGGCCAAATATACATCCGATACGGGAAGTACGCTCCCGCCGATCCACAGCAGTTCGGCATCCAAAAAACCTTGTTCGTCATGTACGTTCAGCCAACCGACCCCGCCGCCTTCGACATCAAAGGTCCAAGTGCCTAGGAAAGGGTTTTCCGTAGTTGATGATTCTGAATTGGAGTTTGCCCATGCCATGGGGGTGGCTAATAAAATTACGGCGAGAAAGAGGAGCGTATTTTTCATTTGAAAAGTATTTCATTACCTGGATTGGCAATTGAGTTTCAATTTAGCCAATTCTTTTAAAACGATCTCCTTTTCCAAAATAAATATTTCCCATGGTTACTATAAAGTGAAATTGCCTTATTCTACAATATTGGCAAAGCTGAACTCTCGTTTTTTAAATGCAACATTAGAAACTTTCCCTAATACGAAAAATTTCGTACAGTTGTTAGCCTCGAAACTTTTCTGAGGGGGGCAAAAAATAACTGAATTCGGCCCCCTTTAAATTGTGAATAAAGTCCCTAATTATTATTTCTGGGGATTGATGGTAAATTCCATATCTTCATGGATCGGGTTATGGCGTGCATACGATAGTAATTTCTACGCGGCACGGTAAACTCAACCTAAATGGAACAGTATGAAATTGAAATTTTTACTCCTTTGCCTATGGCTTTCACAGATGACTATGGCACAAGAAAATCCTATCGGTGTTTTTCAGTACAATACAGATATTGGCGATCCGAAATTGGAAGGTTCGGCTACCTATAATGAAACCACCCAGACCTACACCATCAAGGGTGCCGGGTACAATATTTGGGGCCAGCGTGATGAGCACCGCTATCTGTACAACAAGATAAAAGGGGACTTTATAGTGACCGCCAATTTCGAATTTGAAGGCGATAATGAGACGCACCGAAAAATTGGATGGATGACCCGCGCATCCGAAGATGACAATGCCGTGATGGTCGGCGGGTTTCTTCACGGGGATGGACTTACGGCAGGCCAATGGAGAGAGCGTAAAGGGGCCGATATGCAAAGCCCGGAGGATGACGTTTGGGCACCAAAACGCTTTTATCAAATTATACAGTTGGAACGGCGCGGCACTACATTTATCGTTCGTGCCGCCCACCAAGGCGAACCCCTTCAGGAAATAAGCGCAAAGGAGCTACCTTTTATGCCAGAGGAAGCCTTAACGGGGATCGTAATAGGATCACACGATGTCGATGCTATCGAAACCGCTAAGGTCTGGAACGTGCGGTTTGACCAGCCGGTTAGTGAAACGTACAATCCGAATGAAGAGGGATGGGTCGGATGCCGTATGGAAACTATGAACGTATTTGATGGCAAGCGCAAGGTGATTCTTGAAAAGGAGGGCCGTTTTGAAGCCCCCAACTGGATGCCCGATGGAATTATTGTTCAATATGGATGGATCACTGTATACCATCCCCGTAAATGGTGGCGAAACAAAGAAGTTAAATACGGGTTCTGCCGATCAGTTGAACAATGACCATTGTATTTCCTTCGATGGTAAAATGCTGGGGATAAGCCACAACGACGGCAACGGATCCAACGTGTTTGTGCTGCCACTTGCAGGGGGTGAACCTAAAGCGGTTACGAACGAAGCCCCGTCGTACCTGCACGGTTGGGCGGCAAATGATAAAGAGGTGGTCTATGTAGCGCAACGGGGCGGCAGCAAAATCTATGATATTTATCAAAAACCGATCAAAGGTGGCCCAGAGGTAAAATTGACGGACAGTAAAAAATGGGAACACGTTGATGGCTGCGAATATTCCCCTGACGGCAAATACATCTATTACAACGGGTCTAAAAACGGGGGTACGATGCAGCTTTGGCGAATGAAACCCGATGGAAGCGGAAACGAACAGCTTACCTTCGATCAATACAATGATTGGTTCCCCCACATTTCCCCCGATGGAAAATGGATAGCCTTTATTTCGTTCGCACCGGATATCGCATTGAACGCCCATCCTTCGTACAAACAAGTCATGTTGCGCTTGATGCCCGTTTCTGGTGGTGCACCCAAAGTCATTGCACACCTGTATGGAGGGCAGGGTGCCATCAATGTCAACTCTTGGTCGCCCGATAGCAAACACATTGCTTTTGTAAGCAATTCGAAAAAGTAGAACTTTGTGTCATCTAAATAACTGTCAACAACATGAAAACAAGTAAAGGAATTTTAAAAACTATTCTTATTAGTTCGATTTGCTTCCTATTTTCGAAGCTACTAGTAGCTCAGGATCTTTCAGAAAAAGCGAATGTATTTTTGGAAACCCTTTCGGAAGATCTGAAAGCGAAGGCCCTTTTTTCTTTGGACGATGCTGAGCGTTACAATATGAACTATGTGCCCCTTCCCAGAAAAGGGCCTACTTTAGCCGCCAAAAACAGGCCGCAAATGATCTGATCATGGCATCCTTAAGCGAACAAGGTTTTGAAAAAACGGAAGAGATTCGAGAGCTTGAAAGCGTGCTTCGTAGTATCGAAAACGATGACAATGATAAAATGCCCGATGGAAGGCCAAGGCGCGACCCCCTAAACTACCACTTTTGCCTATTCGGAACCCCATCTTCAACTGACATTTGGGGCTGGCGTTTTGAAGGCCATCATATTTCGTTGAACTTCACTTCAGACAATGGAAACATTGTGTCATCGACACCTTCTTTTATGGGCTCCAATCCTGGTATCGTCCGAACTGGGGAACACAAGGGAAAGGAAGTTTTAAAAAAGGAATCGGACCTGGGCTTTAAATTGGTCAATTCCCTGACCAAGGACCAACTAAAAAAAACCATATTTTCGGAAGAAGCCCCGTACGAGATTCTATCCGAGAACTTTCGCAAAGTAGACGGAGTTGAAAAAGTTGGAATTCCGTATACCGAACTGACCCCAGATCAACGAAAAACGTTCATGCAATTGCTCGATGTCTATATTGGCAATTACATTTTTGAATTTTCGGAAACCTTTAGAAAAAAGATAATGGATGCCGGTATAGAAAAT
>RCMY010004772.1_pt1 | contig 11627 bp, 10 predicted proteins | sample 2041341 | NCBI WGS metagenome assembly RCMY01 (sample SAMN09708234, study PRJNA481090) | Marine sediment metagenome, whole genome shotgun sequencing project.
TGGCGGCGCCATCGAGAGTGACGGAGATGCGCAGGGCACCTATGTCATTGACGGCTACACCATCACGCTCAGTTTTGACAGTGGAAAGACCCTTCAGACATTCTTTGCCACAGATCCATCCGGCAACACGGTCCTTGGCAATACCTACTACTGGAACTCAACGAAATAATCGCGTTTCCAGCAAACTCTTCGTCATGGAACGCAGGTCGATTGGCTGATTGACAACAACCCGGTTGAAAACGCCAAACCGAGAACGTACCTGCAGACCTTGTTCGATCGCTACCGACACGCCACAACAGTCGAACAACGCCAAGACAGGCTGCCGATATTTTTTGAAAATAGCTGAGGCTTTGAGTAGGGACAATCCTGTTGTTGGCCGCTGACTGACATAGAAGCTGCAGGAGACAATGAGCCTGACTGCGCTAGACTGTTGGAATCAATGACAGCGCGAAAGGCCGACTCTGATGAAAGTAGTTTCCTGCGAAACCCACGTCGTCGCAACGCCACCCCCTCACGTCGGTGGCATGTACTGGATTTTCGTATCCCTGCGAACCGACTGCGGCATCGAAGGTGTTGGGGAAGTCTATGCGGCTACCTTCCATCCGAAAGTGATGATGCCGGCTATCAGCGATGTGTTCGAGCGCTGTCTGCAGGGGCATGATCCGCATCACGTTGAGCGCTTCTTTCGTGAAGCCTATTCCAGCGGTTTCACGCAACGCCCGGATCTGACCATGATGGGAATTGTCAGTGGTCTGGAAATGGCTTGCTGGGACATCATTGGCAAAGCTGCGGGTAAGCCGGTGTATGAGTTGATTGGCGGCATGGTCAACAACAAGTTGCGCTCCTACACCTATCTGTACCCGAAAGACAAGAACGGTGACTATGACTACAACAATGTCGAGCTGGCCGTTGAATGTGCTCTTGAGAACAAGGAGCTTGGCTTTACCGCATTGAAGTTCGATCCTGCTGGTCCGTATACCGCTTACTCAGGTCACATGCTGACGCTTGAGGACATGGACAAGAGCGCCAACTTCTGTCGCCGCATTCGGGAGGCGGTGGGCAATAACTGCGATTTGCTGTTCGGTACACACGGTCAGATGACACCGGCTTCGGCCATTCGTCTTGCGAAACGCCTGGAGCCTTATGACCCCATGTGGTTTGAAGAGCCTGTGCCACCGGGGCAGAGTGAGGCGATGTCCAGAGTCGCGCAGCACACCAGTATTCCAATCGCCACCGGTGAGCGCCTGACTAGCAAGTATGAATTTCATGATCTGTTGAAGAACGGCGCTGCCGCTATCCTTCAGATGAACCTGGGGCGCGTAGGGGGTATTCTGGAAGGCAAGAAGATAGCCAGCATTGCCGAAGCCTACTATGTACAGATTGCGCCGCATTTATATAACGGACCGGTAGGTGCCGCTGCCAGTATTCAACTGGCGACCGCTACTCCCAACTTCTTGATACAGGAAAGCATTGGTAGCTGGGGTGGCTTTCATGCAGACGTTCTGCAGGAGAAAATCGAGTGGAAAGATGGTTACATTATTCCATCCGACAAGCCTGGCCTGGGTATTGAACTCAATATGGAGGTGGTCAAGGCACATTCACCCTATACCGGCAAGGCTTTGCATCTGAGTATGGATTCCAAGCCCCATGACTATCAAAAGCAATCTGACGATAGTTGGAGGGACACTCCAGGGCGTTAGCCGTTTGTGCTGAAATAACTGAGCCGCGTTGCTACGCTGATTACCGAAGTCCTTGACTGGTGAATCACGGAGGATTAGTACCGCATGCTTGCTGGTTTTAATTGCCATGGTAGGGAAGGGCAGTAGTACGGTTTCAGCTTCTGCATTCTTCCTGAGGACTGGTGTTTGCGGGTGCCAGTTCCGAGCGACTTTGGTGCAGGAGGCTGGGCACCGCCGAAAGAGGTAGACTCAATAACATGGATGAGACTGAGCTTGCATTCGCTGGTATCGCCCGTCAGGCGGAACTCTTGCGCGCACGGGACATTACCTCGATGGAGCTCGTCGAGCTTTATCTGGCAAGAATCGATCGGATCAATCCGAAACTCAACGCCTTTACCGAAGTTTTCGGCGACGAGGCTCGTGCGGCAGCTGCCGATGCCGACCGTCGGCTTGCCACTGGGACGCCGGAGAGAAACGCCACGCAAGCGCCATTGCTTGGTGTTCCCATTGCCCTCAAGGATGAGGTCGAGGTCAAGGGACTGATCGCCCAGCACGGGACCTGCGCTTACTCGGAACCCGCCAGCGCCGATGCGACGCTCTGGCACCGGCTGCGGGAGGCGGGCGCAATCCTGCTTGGCAAGACGACACTGCCCGAGCTGGCGATATGCGGGTTCACAGAGTCAAAGACCTGGGGCGCGACGCGCAACCCGTGGAACACGGCGTACACACCGGGTGGCTCAAGCGGGGGATCGGGGGCAGCGGTTGCCGCTGGTCTGGTTGGTGCGGCATCCGCCTCCGACGGCGCGGGCTCCATCCGAATCCCAGCTGCCTGCAATGGCCTTTTCGGACTCAAACCGCAGCGTGAACGGATTAGCCTCGCGCCTCATCCCGGGCTCTGGCTTGGTCTGTCGGTGAGCGGCTGCCTGACGCGTCGTGTGCGTGACACAGCGCTGTGGATGGACATTGCCCAAGGCCCCGAGCCTGGCGACAATGATTCACCCCCTCCACCAGCGGGTACTTACTCAGAGGCCGCTGCTCGTGATCCCGGCGAGTTGCGAATCTGCTGGAGCCTGAGCACTCCACGAGCCGTAATGCCACCGCTCCGCGATCCGCCAATCGAAGCGGCCGTCAAACGAGTTGCCAGTGCACTTGCGCGACTAGGCCACCGAGTCAGCGAGCGCGACCCCGATTGGGGACTGATCGGCTACGACTGCTTCAACGTCTATCTGAAGGGAATAGAGACGGACTACGATCAGGTGCCTCACCCCGAGCGCCTTGAGTCGCGTACCCGAGGTTTCAAACGTTTCGCTCGTCTGATTCCCGGTCCGCTCTTGCGTCGTTCACAGGCCAGAGCACTGGGCCATGCTAAACGAATCAACGCGATATTCGAGCACTGCGACGTACTGCTTACCCCAGTCACGGCGATACCACCGGTGAAGATTGGACGTTGGGCGGAGCAGGGAGCTCTTCGCACCGTGATCGGTATGAGCCGAGTCTATCCACACACGATTGCCTGGAACTACCTCGGCCAGCCCGCGGCATCGATCCCGGCGGGGAGTACGCCGGAGGGGTTGCCTCTGGCGGTGCAGCTCGTCGTACCGCCCAACCGCGAAGACTTGCTGATCTCGCTCGCGGCACAGCTCGAGGGCGAGCTTGGTTGGGCAGAACATCGGCCATCGTTGTCGGTCTGATCCGGCAGGCCTCGGCCAGCTTCTGCGGTAATCCATGCATGGTATCGATGGAATGTCGTCAAACAAGTCAGGTGTGGAACCGATCGGCTGTTCGTTCGGCCAGTAACTCATCACCATCATGAACTTCCGGTATGTCGAGTTGCAGGGCAAGCGTGACAACCGTTTGTCGAGAAACTTCAGCATCGCTGCGTGGAAACCGGCCATGATTGCGAAAGAACACCAACAAGGTGGCGAACCCAATCTGCGTACTCCGGCGCTTTGACAACACTATGGCGAGATCTTCAAGAATCAGAGTCGATAGATCGCTATCGGCATCCACCTCCAGTGCCATGCAACGGTGTTTCCGGAATTGTCGGACTCGGAGATCCTGGCCAAAGATTCGATCAGGGTGGTGCGCTTGACGCCGAAGTTGCGGCACACGGCCGCCGTCGACATTCCATCATTCAGGGCAGCTTGAAGCGGCTTTTCGGGGAATACCGATACTCTGTCGGAAAACAAGTGTTTTACGACACAGCAAGAGCTGTGATTGGATTATCAGATCTGTCAGCTCGGCAGTACTCAAACAAATCAGACTGTCCACTCGAATAGATATCCGGCAGCCAACGACCCAGTGACTGCTAACACCAGGTAGAGAAGGAAAGGCTTGATCTTGAGCACCGGGAAAATCGCCAACGCGCCCCAAATGCTGACCACGCCGCCGGATACCAGGAAGGCCATCGCAGCGCCAGGCGACATGCCGTGATCCATCTATCCACGGGTCAATGGCAAAGCCGCATAGCCATCCAGATAGGCAGGTGCGCCCACGAATACCGCAAAGGGAATCGCCCACCAGACATCAGCTCCGACATAGTCAGACAGAGACTCCGGTTGTAACAACGCAGCAGGGCAGGATGCAGGGGCGACTGAAATGGATAGTTAATTGTTTCACGAGCCCTTAGAGGTGAATTCGGCGGTCAGAAACCCTGACCGCCATTCATCTTGCCCAACGGTGACTCCTACGTGTCGACCACATCGCAGGTGACCATGCAAGGAGGTATTTGAAAACTTGATGCGATGAGGGCTGTATGCATGAATTGGGTGCTGGCTCTGTTTCTGCTGGATCACCCGGATGAGGCGGGATTAGAGCTCCTGTCTGATGGCTCGTTGTGGGTTCTCCCGTCGAATCGGAGGTTTTTCAGCACACCCCTCGTTCGGTCAAGTCGTGCTCACTGGGTATACTTTATTCGTCTGCGGCCCCGTACACGCCTTGATCGGTCAATTTGTGCTCACTGAGTGCGCTGCTCGCGTAGCTCATGCGATGATCGAGCATCGCGGCTGTCAGACGGTGCAGATCATGAGCATGGGCAGGGTCATTCGCCAGATTGTTTGTTTCCAACGCATCGTTTTCAAGATCGAATAATAACGGTGGTATGCCGCCATTGAAATGAACCAATTTATGTTCATGATTACGCAGCAGTGCATAGCGGGTCTGTCGGGCAGGCAGTTGCCAGGCTTTCTGAAATACGGTGTTTTCGTTCGGTTCGCCTAACTCGGCCTCACTGAACACATGTTTGCGCCACTGTGACGGTGTGCTGTTCTGTAACCACGGCAATAATGATCTGCCATCGAATTTGCCAGGACTGCGTGAGCCTGCCCAGTCAAGCAGGGTCGGGGCTATGTCGACAGATTCGGTGAATGCGTCGACCCGTTTGCCGAAACTGTTTGGCTGGGGTGGATCGCGAATGATCAGCGGTACCTTCAAGGCAGCATCAAAGGGACAACTCTTGCCCCACAGGTACTGGTCACCCAGCATTTCACCATGATCGGCCGTAACGACGATTAGCGTATCGTCGTACTGGCCGCTGTCGCGCAGGTAGTCCAGCAAGCGACCGATGTGATCATCCACTTCCTTTGCCAGGCCCATATAGACCGCGCGCATTTCGGCCACGTGCCGATCGCTCAGAGTTTCAAGATTACCATCGAAGCCACAATACAAGCCCGTATTTGAAGGTTCACTGAAATAGGCGCTGAAGAAGGGATGCGAGCGCCTCAATTGCGCCATTGACGTTGTCAGTTGCGGTGGTGGCAGGGATTCGGGCGCGAACATCGTGTTGTATGGCGCAGGGGCTACCAGTGGCGGATGCGGACGGATATAGGTCACCAATGAAAACCAGGAATCCGATTCATGCGCCGACAATGTTTCCAGTGTGCGATCGGTCAAATACGCCGTATCGCTGTCAGCGGCGCGATACAACGCTGGCGAGCGGATCGGTGACCCGGCTGGATCGATCTCGGTTGCCGTTGCCGGATCCAGTACAGGCTTGAACAGATCCCAATAGGCCGTGGGTAGGACATAGCCTTTACGCTTTAGATAACCGACCCATTGCCCCGGTGTCTCCAGGCGCAGGCGCACCATTTCGGCAAAGCCCGGTGCCAGTCCCTCGTAGTTTTTCAGGTCTGGATCATTGCGGTGCAGTCCTGCGGGATCAGCACTGAAATCGGTATACCCAAACAACATGGGTTCGTAACCGAGGCTGCGCATATAGGTTCCCAAAGTCCGATGCCGCGAGGAAAGTGGTGTGCCGTTCCTGATGGAACGAGGATTCATCGCGTACAGCCCTGTGAGCAGGCTTGCGCGTGAAGGTCCGCAGGGGGTGGTGACGGTGTAATGATTCTCGAAGCTGGTTGCCTCATGCATCAGTGACTGCAAGTTATGCAATGGGGCAGCATCAGCCAAAGCACCGGCCAGACAATCGGCACGGAACTGATCGATGACGATAAGAAGTACTTTGTCAGGCATGGTGATACCTCATTCTGGATTAGTCATGCAAAGCCAGTTCCTGCCAGCGGTGGCAGGCAACATCGTGAGCCGTACCCAGATGATCCAGTGACGGGATTGCTGACAACAATGCTTTGGTGAATGGGTGGCGAGGGGCACGGAACAACTCACGAGTGGGGGCTGATTCAAACCAGGTACCGCTTGATCGCCTCTTCATTCCAGCTAATACCGGTGCCAGGGCGATCAGGAACAAGAGCACGCCCTTGATTGATCTCGAGCGGTTGCTGCAATATCGGATTAGCCCAGTCTACATATTCCAACCAATGAGCAGTAGGGCTGGCTGCAAGAAGGTGTACCGAAATTTCAGGGAACAGATGACTGGACATGGCTATTTCAGCCGCATGACATTGCGCAGCTGCTCGAATCCAGCCTGAAACACCACCGATACGCTGCACATCGGGCATGTAATAATCAGCTGCTCCTGCATCAATTGCCAGTTTCAAGTCAAAGTTGCTCGATAAATTTTCACCGGTTTGTAGCGCTGTGCGTATGGATTGCCTGACCCTGGCCGTCCCTTGATAGTCTGCATGCCGAACAGGCTCTTCAATCCAGTAGAGACCCTCATCATCCAGCATTTGTGCGCGATCAATAGCGGACCGTACGCTTTGGCTCTGATTGAAATCGACCATCAGTTGTCGCTCGTCGCCGATACGCAGGCGTACATTTCTAACTGCCAGTAAATCGTCCTTTTCTGAGTGCCTGCCCAATCGTAGTTTCACCGCATTGAATTCGTGTGATGCCAATAGCTGTTCGGCCTGATCGGCAAGTGACTCGACATCTTGTATCCAAAGTCCGCAACTGTTGTATGCCGGAACTGAGCTCTGCGCCGAACCCAGCACCCTGCACAACGGCTGATCAAGGATCTTGCAATGTACATCCCAAAATGCCATATCAAGCCCGTTAAGCGCCAACCCGATCAAACCCGGCGTGTCAATCAGACGCAGGTTTTTTCGTAGTTTTCTCTCGAGATCAAGTGGAGCGAGCACATCACCTGTCACCATTGCTGCCAGGGCATTAACTGAATCGACGATGGGCCTCAGCATGGCCTGGCCAAAAGCGAACAAATAGGCATGCCCAGTGAACCCTTCGGAAGTATCAACATCGATCAGCACCAGGGCTGCATGTTCGAGCGATCCGCTGGCGGTTTTTGGTGCAATGGAAAAAGGCACGAGAACTGCCCTTGCAGAGACACCGGTAATCTTTATATTAGCCATGGCGATTTGATTTCAGTTAGTGTGAAAGCACAGGATCGACAACACACCTGTACATGCGTTTGGAGAGACTCTTCAATATTATTAAAATGACTCCTCGACATGAGCCTAGCGATGCATCCGTGGTCGATGTCACAAGACGCGCATAGCCAGTAGCCAGCCATGGTTGCAGACAGTAATGGACTCCCAAAAACTGGACAGTGACCTGAGCGCCTCCCGTTGCTATGCATTGGTTCCGTGTGCTTACTCTACTTCAATACATCCTGCATAGGTACGGCAAGCCCCCCGTTTAGTGGTAACGCACATGGCGGTGTCGTATCGACTTCTAACCAATCTTTCGTGCACTAAACTACGGTTTGCAACGTGTACCTTTCGCCTTCGCGACCATTTTTCGTTTCACCAGTGAAAATCCAGGACTTGTACGGCATTGGACAATGGTAGTTGCATCTGATATTACAGAATCTCAGGTCAGCGACTTCGCTGCCAACCGCGCTACCAAGGAAACGCCATGAACACCTGGATTTCAACGCCAACTCTCGCAATCGCGCTGTCGGCCGTCTCAAGCGTCTGCCTGGCAGGGCCCACAGCCTGGACACAGGTAAAAAACAACAATCACATCATCGAGCACCAGAAAGGTGACGCCGGGGATCCCGCGATACCAGGCGATGTGTCTATCCAGTTCTACGGCCATGCGTCTTTCAAGATAGTATCTCCGGCAGGCTTCACGATGTTGTTCGATCCCTGGCGCAATGACCCATCGGGCTACTGGGGCGTGTGGTATCCCGAAGAATTTCCCGAGATCGAGGTAGATGCGGTGCTGTCGACTCACGCGCATTTTGATCACGATGCAACAGAGCGGCCTAACGGTCAAATGATTCTCGATCGCATGACCGGTACCTACGGCTTCGCGGATGTCAGTGTAGAAGGCCTTGCAGACAAGCATCAGTGTGAGGCGCCCGGCTGGTACAAGTGGACGGATGCAATGGCGGAATTCGGCCAACCCGCTTGCCCGCCGGACAATCATCATCATCTCGACAATAATATTTATGTCCTGACAACAGGCGGGCTGCGAATTGCAGTATGGGGTGACAATCGGCAGAATCCGGCAGATCATGTCTGGGAACGACTGACTGACATCGACGTACTTGTCCTGCCGGTGGACGCCTCGCAGCACATACTCAGCTACGCGCAGGCGGATGCGATCGTCGAACGAATCAATCCGCATGTCATCATCCCAGAGCACTATCTCACCAAGGGCGTATCCATCACGTTAAGCACTTTGGGCTCCGCGCGCGAGTGGACCCTGCAGCAGGAATCACATGAGGTGCTGAACGCTGCAGAACTGGTACTGAACCCCGAACAAGTCGCACAACATGATCGGCACGTCATGTATTTTGGTGATAATCATTTGAGTGAGTAATCAGCGAGACAGGAGTCCAAACGGATAGGTGGCATCTGCCGGGGACAACGCACTCATTAAATATTCGAAAATTCCTGTACAGACTTGTAGGTTGTGCAGTGCATGGCTACTCTAGAGTGTCTATAGAGAAAACATCATGCACGAGCGTCGAATACCCGAGTGGCTTCGTCACCCACCGGCTCCTGGTGTCAGAGGTTTTGCTGTTCTGGCAGGTACTGAAGCCATGGCGCGTGGCATTCTCATCTCTGTATTCCCACTGGTGGTTTATTCGGCATTGCAGGATGCTCAGGTGGTTTCCGCGGTGTATCTTGTCGTCGGTCTGGCCTCGCTGGTCAGTGGTTTGCTGGTGCCCTTTGTTACCCGGTACCTGCCGAGGCGCTGGGTTTACATCATTGGAGTGTTGATGTTTATCGGCGGCTCGCTATTGGCTATCGTGCATACGCCGGCAGCTATCGTAGCGTCGCTGTTTCTGATCACGATCGCTACGGTTGTGATGTTTGTCTGCTTCAACGCCTACGTACTGGACTTCATCAGCAAGGTCCATCTCAGCCAGTGTGAAACCTCGCGTATGTTCTATAGCGCGCTGGGTTGGACAATGGGGCCTGCACTGGGGGTCATTCTCCTGCAGTGGTGGACACCGGCGCCGTTTCTGGTGGCAGCGTGTGCTGCGAGTGCCATGCTGGTTCAGTTTCTGTACATGCGTCTTGGCAACGGCCGCCTGCTGGTCAAGGCACGCAAGGTGCAGCCTAATCCCTTGTCCTATCTGACCAGATTTGCAGCACAACCCCGGCTGGTTACCGGATGGTTGTTCGCGGTGATTCGCTCGTGCGGATGGTGGGTATACGTCGTCTATCTCCCGATATATGCGATCGAGAGAGGACTGAGTGACAAGGTCGGTGGCGTTGCACTGTCGATCAGCAATGCTGCCTTGTTTGTCACACCATTCATGCTTCGCTGGATGCGACGACATTCAGTGCGCCATGCGGTACGTGTCGGCTTTCTGTTAGCGGCCATCATGTTCACCATGGCAACGCTATGGGCCGGCTTGCCCTGGATCGCCGTACTCTGCCTGATGTGCGGATCGTTCTTTCTGATACTGCTTGACGTGTCGGCAGGGTTGCCATTTCTTCTGGCAGTCAAGCCATCCGAACGAACCGAAATGTCAGCGGTGTATTCGATCTATAGAGATATTTCCGGGATCATCACTCCGGGTGCTGCCTGGCTGGTATTGCTGTTCTCACCGATTTCAGGCATCTTCGCCACCGCAGGAGCAAGCCTGTTTGCCGCCTGGGTTCTGGCGGGCAGGTTGCACCCAAGGCTGGGTACGGCACGCTTGGCGGCTGAGCCAAGGGAGAATACTGCATCGGTCGTAATCCCGGATGCGAAAGATCTGGTTCCTCCGATTCAGCAGCTCTGAATGTTTCCGACATTGCTGACCCTGATCCAATAGTCAACCAGCGTGAACAGCAATGGTTACAATACAAGATCCTTCACGGAAATAAATCGTTGTCCTATACGAAAGCATTGCCATATCAGCGCACTGACACTTGCGCGCAGGTCTATTTTGTGCAGACATCGAGCAGCAAATCCGCCGCTCGAGTACTCCACGAGCACTCGCCATGATGCTTCACCAGATCCGCACCGTTTTACTCGTTTCTTTTACCACACTGGCAGGTTTCGCGACCGCTGCAGAGTATTTCCCACCCGATGGCACGGGGTGGTGGCAGCTCCAGACTATCGACACGTATGAAGAGGTCTGCGCATCGGGCGCCGGCCCGTGCAACCCACCAGCCGGCACCTACCGCCTGATCGACTTTGCCACCTCCCCAGCCACCCGGACGCGTGTGACAATCAGCGAGCCATCGTCGCCAACCCAGCGCGTATTTGCCGGCCGTCGTGACATCCAAACGGCAGTTGCCGGAGCTGGTGCAACGGCCGGAACCGTGTACGCCGACTGTGACGGTCTCGGGCAGGCGGTCGGTGGTATGTGTACGGCCGTTCTTAACGACGTCGTCATACCGCTCGCCGCAGAGGGCGTGGACGAGGGACTATTTTACTGCGCAGCCGCGGACGGAGCGTCGGTCTATCTCCAGGCGACGTGCGTGAGTAACTGACGGGGTCGCCCCGCTCGTACAAGCAAAGACCAGCGGCAGACTCTGTTTGATGCGTTGCCGGGACAGACAGGGCATGCGGAGTGAAGCTCAGCGACTACCCGCCGGAAAGCTGACATGTAAATCGTACACACTCAGGACGCCGATGGCTGACGCATCCTCACAGACAGTATCCTTTAAACCTCCCAAGGAGTTGATTTTGAGAAAATTCAAAGCGAAGTCGTTCAGCAAGGGCGTTCTTGCAATGGCCGTCATCACATCGTTCGCCACTTTACCTGCGACCTCGTTTGCTGCAAAGCATCCCGTTACAGGTGAAGAGCTGGCAGAAGATCAGACCTACACCTACCGCCTGCTTGATGGCATTCCCACACTGGACCCCCAGCTGAGTGAAGACACCTATGGTGCTGAATTTGAGCGGGACTTGTTTGAAGGTCTGTTGAATCAGGATGCTGAAGGAAATGTTGTTCCCGGCGTGGCCACAAGCTTTGAAGCCTCCGAAGGAAACACGGTTTATACGTTCAAGTTGCGTAAGTCAAAATGGTCCAATGGCGACCCTGTGACTGCGCATGATTTTGTCTATGCCTGGCAACGTGCCACAGACCCCAAGACAGCTTCTCCTTATCAATGGTACATGGAGCTATTGGGACTTAAAAACGTCTCGGCGGTGAGTAAAGGTGAGATGCCGTTATCTGAGTTG
>RCMY010004773.1_pt1 | contig 11625 bp, 6 predicted proteins | sample 2041341 | NCBI WGS metagenome assembly RCMY01 (sample SAMN09708234, study PRJNA481090) | Marine sediment metagenome, whole genome shotgun sequencing project.
CTTCGGAATTTATAACGACCTCCGACTTTATGACCCATTTTCCATATACGAGTATACAATCCTTTGAATATGCCGATGCCGAAGAAATACGATCAGAAGAGGCTTGGCTGACACCGGCCAAAAAAGAAATGCATCCGCTGAGTTTTTGTTTCAATATCGTTCACCTGTTGGCGGTTATCGGTCTAAAGGCAACGCCTAAAATGTCACCCGAAAAATACATTTGCATCGGCAGCGATTTTGATGGGTTTATTGAACCCCTAAAGATTTGTAGCGATAGTCTGCACATGAAAGATTTGGAATCCAATTTATTGAAGTGGCTACCGGTAGCCGCTAAACGATATCAAAAGGAAAATGGCGGTACGGCCGACCTGTTCAAGTTTACTAAGAAAAAAGAAGCGCTGAAAGAGGTCGTTAAAGCCATTTTGTACGAGAATGGTAGGGATTTTATCGCCAATGAATTTGTTGCAGAAAGACAAAAAGAAGAAAAACGGGAACTTTCAAAATAAAACTAACCAATTATGAACGAAGACAGTACTGCCACGCCAACAAATACTGGAAAATCGGAAAATAGTACTAAAGACCGTTTCGGCTTAATTCCTTATGTAATAGCCATAGGCGTACTGATTGCCTACGGCTTTTTTATCCATTTCTTAGTAGGAAGGGCGGACGCGAAGGAACCGGACTGGAGTAGGCTCATTTATTTATTCTCCGGTGTCGAAGCCATAGTTTTTGCCGCCGCGGGATTTTTGTTCGGCAAGGAGGTAAACAGAAAGCGCGCCGAAAATGCGGAAGAGGAAAAGAAACAGGCAGAAAACCAAAAAGAGAAGGCCCAAAAGCAAACTGTAGAAGAACGAAAAAAGGGTCTCATTCTTGGGACAATGATGATACAGGAAGAAAAAACCGCAGCGTCTATGCCATCAGAAAATATGGCGTTAGAAGGAATGGCATCGAAACCAGGTCCCGTAGCCAGTATGGCCAAGAGCGCAAGAAGCATGTACCCCGAATTAAGAGATTTATAGTATCTACAAAATGGACTCAGAAGTAGTTATTTCTGCCCTCCGGTTGCCAAGAATTTGCTTACCAATGGAATAATCACTCCCAGCCCGCCCAATGCTCCTATCACTGTTTCAAAATTTTTAACTAAGTTAGGTTTACCTAAACCTATAAATACTATTATTGTTAGAATAATCAGGTAAAATAAAATCCGAATCGTACTCCAAGAGCCCTTTCCCCTGTTTCTGTTTTCTAAGCGCAGCGCTTCATTTAGGGATACGGAAGTAATTATAAAGTTTCTAAAGCTATAGTTAAAAATCCGCGGCCGATCTTTCCATACAATTAGACCTTTCTTCATTAATGAAAAAAGTGAATTTCTATTTTTAATATTTAGAAAACCATCCTTAGCCAAATCATATAATATGTAGCGTTCCCTAGCAGGTAAAGAATTCCAAATATCATTGTAATAGCCATGGCCAAGGTTTTGTGTATGCATCACCATGCGCTGTAGGTCTAACGTAAGTTTATTTTCTATTTTATATTGACTTTTTGATAAAACAATTGGGGCTAAGGAAGGGAGGAATTTACTGTGGGACAATTCTTTTACTAAAGGCATCACTGATTTTCTAATATCTCCAAGGCTAAGATTTGGCATTCTAATCTTTAGTGCTTCGATTTCTCGTTTAATGGTATGTCTAACTGTTTTTCGATTTTTTGTAATGCCAATCAACACTTGTGGGAATGCACTAAGAATGTTTCTCCAAGAATTAAAGTCATTTTCCAGACTACCCTCTATTCCACTTAATTTTTCTGTAGGGCTCTTATAAAGAGACAAAATTTGACTTGGATATACTTCTGATATCAAGATGACCCTTTTTTTCTCCGACATTAAGTATGAAATAAGTCGTAGTTTTAAATGGTTGGCCTCTAAAGATTTGAGATTGTGCTCTAAATGCTCGATTATAAATACTTCTTTATCATTCCAATCTGATTTTGAGTACTTTTCTTGTGAAATTTCCGTAACAAGTTCCTGCATTATTTCTGGAACGGTCGCTTTTGCCGAAAGGTTTTCTAACCTGAGAAAAGACAGTGTTGCCGTTTTAGTGTATTTTGAAACACGTATAATTTCATTAGCAAAATCTCTTTTGCCAGAGAAAGGTAATCCCATAAGCAACAGGCCAAAGTTTGATTCTTCTAAATGGAGCATATCTGCAAATTTTTTCGCGTATTCTTTCTCATCGTTTGTATCAAAATCATTGGGTTTGAGATGTCTGAACCTAAACCCGAAAAATCTATCTACGAAAAAGAGAACCAAAGAAAACAACATAGCCAATATCAATAGTAAACCTATCCATTTATAAAGGGATGCATACGTGAAATTTTGTTCATTTTCCCAGTGTTGTGTATAACCGGAAACAGAAACACCTTCATTTTTTGCTACATCACTTAAGTTAAATGAGGGGTTTTTAAGGTTCTCTTTACTGTGCCATGAGTCATCAAGAGAATGTCTGTAAACAAGAGCCTGAAATTCCCTGACCTTTTCATCATAAATAGGTCTCGTTTTCCAAAGAAATTCTCTGAAAATAAGATTATCCGGTATTATAGCACTCTGTGTTTCTTCATTATGGGTATCATCCTCATTTGACTTCTGAAATTCTTCAAATTTTATAAATTTTGGATACTTCCCATTCGTTTTCAAATAGGCGTCTAAATCAAAATTCTTTCTTCCCCTCGACGGTTTTAGTAACGCCTTTAGCTTTGTTTCTTTTTCCATGTACGCCTGAGCCATATATTTTTGATCGGCTTTATACCATATTAAGTCATTAAGATCTTTCGATTTTTCGAAGAACTGGTAAGCGGGAAAGATTGACGCTAGCACTAGCCAACTAAAGAGAAATATTGAATACCAATACCGATAGGCAATCAGCTCATTTACAACATTTAGTTTGCAAAGATGCTTTAATTGTTTGGGTAGCGAATCGCGTATGCCACCGATGACAATGAAATAGGCAATAACCAGTTGAATAATAATTGCGGTAGCGCAAAGCCAATTTCCCTTAACTGTAAAATGTAAGTCTACCATTAACTTGTTTAGAGAGACAATAACACCTAATAGAATTAAATCCCGCACATTAATTTTTCGTAGTAAATCCCGCATGTTAACCTTGTTTTGCCTTCTAGAGCTTTTAGGGTGTAGGGTGTAGAATACAATTATATATGACCATATGGCAATGAGAAGACTAAAAATATAGGTTAGTGTAGGCTCAACATCAATTGGGAATAATTTCGGGAAAAAATAACTTACCCCAATGGCAATGACGAGAATAAGGATGAACAAAATAGATAACAGGATATAGGCTTGTTTGTTCGCTTTTTTGGGCAGTAAAAATTCGAATAGAAAAGGGTCATACTTGTAAAGTCCGAGCTTTGGGTTTTTTATAATAAGGGTCAAGAAGGTAATTATGGTGAGAACCAAGAACGCGATTAAAATTGCAATGCTCGTTATGGTAAGAACCTCTGACACCTTAAGTCGCAGCAATCCGATTTCATAGAAGGTAATAACGTTAAGGTTAGTGCCGGCTATTGGAGAGACATAAAATAACTTAGGTTCATCCCGATATTCAAATGACCCTTTTGCATCTACCCTGCCTATAATAGCTGCTTTCAAATCGCCATCCTGTCTACTTACGGCAAAAATATTCTCTAATGTAGAATGGCCTTCTTCCGAATGGAACCAAACATCCCCTTTTTGATCTACAATGGCAAATTGGTAACCGAAAGGCAGAATTGGTGCGTGAACCGATTTCAGCTGAGCACTTCCGACTTTATAATTTTTGTTGTCTTTTATGATATAAACGGCTTCCTCTTTTCGGTCTTGAATAGAAACAACCGGCCGCATAACATATTCTTTATCGCCCTGGGTAACCCACACATTTTTTCCATCTTTAAAATCTTTAAAGTAAACCCTGCTTTCCAGTGTTTCAAGTTTCTTGATACTATCATTTTTTTTCTTGCTACCATCATTACCTCCGGATCCATCTTCCTTAGATTTGGTATCGTTTGGGTGTGCTACCATGGTTACGGTAAACAAAATTTTCCCATTCTTTTCAATTTTTGTAATAAACTTGAAGCTCTCTAACAAAGAGTCAATTGATGCTTCTTTACTTTCGGTAACTGCATCGTTAACTGGCGTATATCGTTTGTAGAAAGGAGTTGAATCTGTCTTATTTTCAAAAGCAGAATCTGGTAGCAACAAAGTTGAATCTGATAGAATAGATATGTTATTTTGGTTTTCATCATGGAAATCAGCTGCAATATCAGCACCTAATTTTTCTAAACGACTCGGAGTAGTAAGGTTGTAATCTCGTTGGTAATCATTTACTGAAAGAAAAATGATAAATACAATCGGACCTCCTAAAATAAGTGCAAAACCAGACCAAATAACGTCTTTACTTGATAACCTTTCATCTTCTGCGATGAAAATCAGCTTGAAATAGGGTAGGCCAAATAAGCACAATAATAAAAAAGTGGTTAGTAAGGAAATAATCCAAGGGTCTAGTTTTCTTATATTCTCATTATAGTTTTCAGATTTAACGAGGCCAATTAAAGTTATGTCTATATCAATATCTTTATTTATTTCCTTGTCCTCGTCTTCTTTGTCGGTTTTCAATTCACCCTGAAAATGATATTTTTTTCCAAAAAGTTGGTACTCAGCTACCTTATTGGGAATGGCAGTGGATAGTCCGATGTTAAAGGGGATGGAGTCGAATAAATGTTCTGGTATTTTGTCCAAACCATTAAGGGTGCTGATGTATAAAGTAACCTCTTCATTTTGAGTAGGTGATCCCTTCAACCCAATAATGAATTGGTCAAACTCTGGGTGGTTTTTTTGAGCTTCCTTTGATTTTCTCCACTTACCCCAAATTTCCTTAAAAATCGATTTTTTTCGCTCCGATACGGTTGTATCACCCTGCGAAGCAATTACCTCCATAATATTTAAAAATTGCTTTGACATAACGTCAAAATCTGAATCTAAGGTCTGTAGCTTGTATTCTCGAATACCAGTTTTGTTATTTTGAATGTGTTGGTAATAGCCCGCGGCAAGTAACCCGATGATAATACAGGCAAAGGTTACCAGACCCAAAAGGCGTTTATTAGAGCCAAGTGGCTTGCGTATGCTATTCAATATTGAAGAATTAGTCGACATAGGTAATTGACAAAAGTTTAAAGTACCACGCTAGCATAATGAAGGCAATTATGTAATTAGAAATATTGATTGCAAATAAGTCTTGGCATATTTGCAATCCATATTCAAGCATCTTTCTGTTGGAGGGAACTTAAGGGAGTATCTATATTCTTATGAAAATCATAGGAAAAATCTGAAATTAAGTAATTCCAAAAATTTCAGTTGTAGTTTTGTGTGGATTGTAATGAAACGTGTGTAGTTGGCATTAAACGTGTTCGTAAAACCCAATCAATCAAAGGTTTTGTCGCTTTCAGGTTAAATTTCCCAGACCAAAGTACCGACCGCGCCTGCGGGCAGTTCAATCGTAATTGTATTAGAATTATTTTGGAGGTTGATCGTTTTGGCAGTTATATTTTTATTCTGTAGAATGATGACGATGTTGCCATCAGGAATTTGATAGGCCACGTTGGTAATATTTTCCGAAATATCGGAAGCTATGCGTACAGCACCTGGGGGAACAAATTTAGCAGCCTGGGCAATGATATAATAAGCTGGATTACGGATTACGTTATCCCCGCTAATAGTCAAAGCACCGAGGCAGCCTACGCAACCACCCCTATCTACATGGCGTTCTTGTATTTCATCCGCGGCAAGGTTCCATTCCAAAACGGTCTTCGCCCAATGGCGCGGGGCACCTATGATAAGGTTTTCGATATGCCACGGAAAATCATCGGCAAAATCGCCCGGGGCACCGATCCATTGCTCCGTAAAATAGATATTTTTTTGCGGGTGGGCTTCATGCACTTCGCTCAGGGCTTCGTATTTATCTATATTTGGAAGGCATGTAATACCTTATTATTTATTTCTTGCGTAGCCCCTAGTTTCTCCAAAAGCAATTTTGCTTGCTTTACGGTAGATGTATGGGAATCCTTCTCTGAAGGTGCTATGTCTACCGCTTGCTGATACATTTCGGAAGCTTCTTGATATTTCTTTTGAATCAGCAATACTTCTGCAATCGTAGCGGTCTGCCAGTAATCTCCGGGAATTGGCTTATTACCGACTATTTCTTCTACACGTTGCGCATAATCGTTCCCTTTTTCAATCTCACCAAGAAATAAACTTTTTGAGGCTGCATTTATGCCCGTGTAATAATCATCGGGAGATTTTTCAAAAGCCTCTGCATAAAGGTTTCTAGAGCGTCTCAAATCCGATAGATCCTGTGAAACTTTGTAGCGATCCATCCAAGTTCGACCATAAATACCTAAAGTTTCGGGGTCGAGATGATTTAGGGCATATAGCTCCCCTAAGATATCCTGGGCTTCTTCCAAATCATCAGCTTTTCCTCTTCTGGCTAAGGCCAAGGCTTTAAGTTGGCGAGGTCTTATTGACTTTGGAAATTCCTTTTCTGTTTCACTGAGTATTTTAATCGCCTCGTCTTTTGAACCTAATTTGATAAGACCTTCAGCGGTTTTGCAGGCTAGGGAAGCCGTTGTTTTCCACGGCAGACCACCTTCATTGAATAGCTGTACTAATTTTTCGGGTCTATTATTTTTAATTGCAGCTGTAATTTTGGCAATCGCAATACCCGATGCTTCATCTTGTTCCCATGCGAAACGCACCGCTTCCTCATTTAGCGGTTTTCCGACCACTCCATGAACCAATCGCAACAAGTCGCCACCATTAGGTCCGTCTGGATAGTCTGTGAAATCGATATATATTTTAGATTTGGCGAAAGCTGGTAGTGAAGTCCGATCAATTTTTACGGGCACAAAATGAAAGTTGACATTATTAGTAGCTTTGGACATCAGTGTATTGTATTCATTGCGCACCCATTCTGAGTCTTTGGCCGCACTTGACCAAATTAACACTCCGGACTGACTTGATTCAAGGGCGTCTTCAAGAGAATTAACTAGCGAATCACCAGATTTTAAAACATACTGGTCTAAAAAAACCTTAAATTTTAATTCAACCAAGACATCATATAAATTTAAAACCCATCCGCGATTTATCGAGCGATAGGATAGAAATACATTCCATTTTTGTCCTTCTTCCAAAGAGTTTGGTTTTGGGGCGTACTTGAGCCATTTGGGAGGTATCATAAATAGTGATTTTTTAACTATTGATTCTTTCCTGTATATGCATACTATTCGTTAGCGCCATTTTTTTACATTTAAAAATAGAGAAGGCCGATTTGAACATTTCTAAATAGATACCGCTTAAAACGGAAAGGCATCTGCCACACTCCCGCAAGAGTCATGCAAGAGCATTTATAATAATTCAAAACAGATTTAAGGGGGAGATAATTTGCAGAAAGTACTATACTGCCATAGTAAATATAACACAAAAAAAGCTAAATTACAATATTTCAAAATGGAATTTTACGACTATCTGAGTCGGTAACAAAAATCAATCAAATCATCTTCTAATCGTTTTTAACAACTTGCGCATAACTTCGTTAAAGTCCTCTTTATTCGACCAGTTTGAAAAGTCTGGAATTGGATAACTATCAACGATATTTGGCCTGATGTCGTTTTTTTTAACGAACTCCTGAATAGGTTCTATAGCACACAATCTTATCGGTGTAAAACTTTTAGGTTTATAATAAAGGGCTGCTTGCACCTCTTTTAACACCCATTTGCTTTGTAGACTGTTTGCTGAAAGCACAGTTATCGTCCGATCATGCTCTTTAATAGCTGCTATCAATTGTTCATCTAAATATATTCCTCCCAATAAATCTTTAGCATCCCAATATACGCGTACTCCGACATTCATTAGGGCATAATAAATTTCTTGAGCGAAATCACGATCCTTGGAAGAATAGGATAAAAAACACGTTGAATAGGTGGTCCCAAAACGTTTTCCACGACGCAAATCCTCAATTAAGCCAATAGAAACACCACAGGAACGCATGAATTGTTCACTTACTTGAAATCCGGATTTTACCAAAGTACTAAAAGAAATTTCCGAACTTGTAAGATGTCGGGTTTCATCCAATCCTTTACATTCTGACAAATCGGTATCTACCAACAACGTTCGTCCCATTTCAGCGTCCTTAAAACTGACACCTTTTAAAATTGTACCTGAAAAATTAGTTCCACTTAAGAAGGTTTGCTCCAAATCGGCATCGGTAAGATCTGCACGACTAAAATCTGCGTCTATCATGACACTTGAATTGAACGAAGCATTTTTTAAGCTCACTCCCTGAAAATTTGACCCGTCTAGCCGACATCCCGACAGATTAATCCCATCCAGTACGCGCGGTGAATGTTCTTTAATATAATTATTATCGAATAATATTTGGCCATGCAAATCCCCTTTCCACGCTTGTTTTTTACCCCTGAGATCTGCATCGGTAAAAACTAATCTTACCTCTGCATGTTTTTCTCTTAATCTGTTGAACAATTCAACCTTATTCTGATTAAAAAGATCATGTAATGCCAATGATACCTCCTCGGGAGACAATGTGGTAGTCCTTATTCCAGTTATCAGGAAAGACCAATAGGTATCGTCATTCCGATCACTAAGGAGGCCTAGTGCATTGAAATGTTCGGCAACTAGGGCATGCAGACACCGATTTTCTTCGGGACTTACAACTTTTGGTTCTGAGCTTTGAAAAATTTCGAATCCCGTTTTTCTTGCTAGTTCTTGAAACTCCAACCGGTCATAGGTGGCGGGCAAGGAAAATGCTGCATTGGACCAAGCCCACTTAAGGGTTTTTGATATATCTCCATAGCTACTCACCGGCACAAAGGATATTTCATGGAATTCTCCGTCCAGACCCAGAAACAATGCAAGCCCCTCATCCACCTGAAAAGATAACCTTTGATGCAGTAATGGTGCCAATTCCTTCTGCATTTTCTCGACTTTTGCTAGGGCCTCTTGTGCTAGTTTTGAAGTTTCAATTTTCGACATAATTGATTTTTTAATAAGTTAGGGAATAGGCTAAATACGTAGCGATATAATTCCGTCCATATTTTTTTCATCCGTAACAGCGGGTGCAAAAAAGGAAAGGTAGATAATGCGCTGATCAATCCTTGTTTTTATTGAGAATCTCCTTGTTTTCTTCCCAATATTTAGAAACCGCTCTTCGTTTGACCTTATTTTGGAAAACAGTATCTATAACTTCTTCCGTTTTGATATAGTCGTCTAGTATTCTCCAAATAGCTGCCTTTGGTTGGAATTTTTGCCGTAGGACTAAAAAAGGGAAATCGATTGGTAGTCGAGATGGCACCAAAATAAGTGAGGGTCTTGTTGCTCAGACCTCCATTGAATTCATTAATAATTCTTGCACCGGCAAACGTGTTTTCTGGAAACTTTACCGAAGTAGCCACCCCTTGTTGGCCACCCACTGCCGTGGTGTTAATAATTAAGGCTGGAAATGTCCCTTTCCTACTATCGTAAATCTTTTTCCAATACTCATCAAAGGCAATGGCATTGTAGGTCTTCATCCCTGTATTGTTGGCATGCTGTTGCATACTCTTGTATGAGCGGTCCCTGCCCCCGTAACTCAAAAAGGGAAAGTATTCCCGAACTAAGTCGCGACCCAATAAGTAGGTCATTTCGTTCGACAGCACATTGGATCTTCCTATTTTCTCGATTTGCCGTGCCATGGAAACGCTATCCTTTTGCTCATAGAGAAGGGATGCAAAACTGCCTATCCCCACTGCACCCCCTGAAACTCCTGACATGACGAGTGTCCGATTAAAAAATTCTTTCTCGGAGGCATTTTCCAAATGGTGGAGTAACAATAGGTTCCAAAGGTTCGCTTTCAATCCTCCACCATAGGACCCGACAAGAAAGTAGTTCTCGGCCTTCCCGTTCGTATTCTTCTCCGTCATGGAAGTAAGAAAAGATTCATAAGAAAGCGGCTCGGGAAGCTCGCGATCAACCAAGCTCAGTTGGTGCAGATCATTAGGAAATAGAGAAGTGAAAACCATCCATCCTACAAGAAAAAAGAAAGCCATGGGGATACCATACTTAAAATAGTTGCGATACTTAAAGGTGCTTTCCGGGCGGCGGTGGTAATAGAGTAGGTGTTTAAAGATAATAACGAACAAGGAGTAAAAGAATATGATATACAGCAAGATGATGACCAAAGGATTAAAAAAGGTGGCCACCGCAAAAATGGTGTTGGCTAAAACCAGTGCTATAAAAGAGAGTAAACCACTGAGTTGCATAAGTCTTAAATACCTGACGTTATGGCTTAGCATTCCGATAAACTTACCTGTAAAGGTATTCCCTCGAGTTTGATTTGCATCGTACGTTCTAAAAAGCGTAAGAATGTTTTGGTTGTACATTTCTTTATAGTCGTCTGTAAGGGATTCAGACCGGTATACATATTTGAAAAACGTCCTGGCGATTTTGAACATGATATACAGGAACATCTGACAACCCAAGGCGAGCAGAAAAAGAACAATGGTCCATCGATTCCAGTTTAAGAAAAAAGCACAAATTGTAGTAAGGACAACAAGAACCGTAGCGATTAAAAAGTATTTAGTAAACCAGGTGACATAGTATACGATCTTTTCGACCGTTTGTTTTTTAATTGCTGCCGCGATATCCTTTTTAGCTAATTTTTCTTTCCAATCATCATATTTCTTTCCCTCCAAATAATATATAAACAGGGTCACGACCAAAATAAAAATAGTGAGCGTCAAGACATCGAACTGAACTTCGAAAAACTGTGAAATCACCCCGAATAAGATATTGAAAAGGGCAATATAGAGAATGATGCCCAAGCTTCGGCGCATGCTTTTGACGCGAATATTGTCGAAGGAACGATTCTCGGCATTCGTTGCCTTAATTCTTTTATAGTAGATGATTCCAAACCCAAAGAATCGTATTTTTTTGTCCATTTCAAGGTTTACACAGGTGTTATCACCGTTCATCCATATATCGGCATAAATGGGATAATGCGAAATCATTATTGCTAGAAAGGTAAGTAGGAAGAATAAAATTAAAACGTTCCAAGGATTATAGAACAGATCTACGATGATAGTGCCTCCTTGGGGCATTATCGTTATCAAGAGGTAGATGATAACCAGAAAAAGAATACTGAACAGCGAAGTCCAAACAATTAAAGCACGCCATCAAAAGTGCACATTGGCATTGTTTTTAAGGAAGGTGAATTAGAAAGAAATTCAGAGGTTGAAAAATTTGCGACAACCCTCCAAAACCCAATGTCCTTCCTTCTTGTTTGTAATAAGTCTAAATAAGCCTACCTTTGCTTTTAAACAAAACAAATGAACACTATCCTAAAACTCGGCTTTATACTGAGCCTGATGACTTTATTCGTTGCATGTGGCGATTCCTCAAAATCTGAGGAAGTGGTCAATGTGTATACCCACCGCCATTATCAGGCCGATGATGAACTTTTTTCCGAATTTACCGAAGAGACCGGTATTAAGGTCAATATCGTAAACGCCAGTGCCGATGAACTGATCCAA
>RCMY010004774.1_pt1 | contig 11624 bp, 13 predicted proteins | sample 2041341 | NCBI WGS metagenome assembly RCMY01 (sample SAMN09708234, study PRJNA481090) | Marine sediment metagenome, whole genome shotgun sequencing project.
GGCGTGCAGGTTTCGGCCGCGACACTCACGCCCGACGACACTTTAAAAGTCATTGACCAAGGCGCGGACGATACCACCAACGCTGTCTCGATCCGCCGGTTCTTTGAAAAGACCGCAGGCGTCGCCACAACCACCGACACCTCAAAAGCCAGTATCATCCAGACCCGCCACCGCATCCCGGAAGACACCCTTAGCGACGGCCAGATCCTTGTCTACCAAGTGCCGATCCCGGAACCGTTACGCTTTTTAGAGCCGCGCGAAACCGAGACCCGCAAAATGCACGCGATGGAAGAATACGGTCTGATGCACGTCAAACTTTACGAAGATATCGCGCGTTGCGGCCACATCGCAACGGCCTACGCTTATCCGGTTCGCGTTGAGGGGCGCTATGTGATGGACCCGTCGCCAATTCCAAAGTTCGACAATCCGAAACTTGAAATGGCCGCGATCCAACTCTTCGGCGCAGGCCGGGAGCAACGCGTTTATGCGCTGCCACCCTACACCCAAGTTGTCAGCCTCGACTTCGAGGACCACCCGTTCACCCCTTCCAAAGCCCCACATCCCTGTGGTCTGTGTGCGTCCGAAATTAGTTACCTCGATGAGATTATTACCGACGACACAGGTGGGCGGATGTTCATCTGCTCTGACACCGATTTTTGCGAAACCCGTCGCGCGAAGGGCCATCGCGGCACTCAATTGGCAGAGACAGCAGCATGATCCCCCTTCTCAGCGTTCAAGGCGTCTCAAAACGCTACGGCCCGCAGTTAGGCTGCGCGGATGTGTCGTTTGATCTCTATCCAGGCGAAGTCATGGGTATCGTCGGTGAAAGTGGGTCGGGCAAATCCACGCTTTTGAACTGTCTCGCCGGACACCTGCCCACCGACGGCGGCCAGGTCGTGTTCGACACCCGCGCCGATGGGCCACGCGATACGCTGCAAATGAGCGAACCCGAACGCCGTATGTTGGGCCGCACCGATTGGGCGTTCGTCCACCAACACGCCTGCGACGGACTTCGCATGGGGGTCAGTGCTGGCGGCAACGTCGGCGAGCGTCTCATGGCGGTGGGCGCGCGCAACTACGGCGAAATCCGCGCCCAAGCTGTCGATTGGCTGGGGCGTGTCGAACTCGACGAAACCCGCATCGACGACCGACCCTCGACATTTTCCGGCGGTATGCAGCAACGTTTGCAGATAGCGCGCAACCTTGCGACCGGACCGCGACTTATCTTCATGGATGAACCGACCGGAGGTCTCGACGTCAGCGTGCAAGCCCGCCTTCTTGATCTTCTACGCGGCCTTGTGCGCGATATGGGACTTTCGGCGATCGTCGTCACCCACGACCTCGCCGTGGTGCGCCTATTGGCAGACCGCTTAATGGTGATGAAAGACGGACATGTGGTTGAAACGGGCCTGACCGACCAAGTCCTCGACGATCCGCAACACGCCTATTCCCAATTGCTTGTCAGCTCAGTTTTACAGGTTTAACACCACACCTCGACAGGAACGTCGCATGATCAAGGTCTCTGACATTTCCAAAACCTTCACGTTGCACAACCAAGGCGCCGTGCAAATTGACGTGATCGAGGGCGGAAATTTTTCGATCGCCAAAGGTGAATGTGCCGCCCTAACCGGCGTGTCGGGTGCTGGCAAATCGACCGTCATGCGGATGATCTATGGCAACTACCTAACTGGCTCCGGGTCGGTAATGGTCGGCGACGTCGATGTTGCGCACGCCGAACCCCGCAAGATCCTCGCCTTGCGCCGAGACACCCTCGGCTATGTTAGCCAGTTCCTGCGCGTTGTCCCCCGCGTGTCCACTATCGACGTGGTGGCGGAGCCTCTTTTGCGCCTTGGCGTCGGCCCGGAAGAAGCCCACCAGCGCGCAGCCACTATGCTCGCCCGCGTGAACTTGCCCGAACGCCTCTGGACCCTGTCGCCGACAACTTTTTCGGGCGGCGAACAACAACGCGTCAATGTCGCGCGCGGCTTTATCTACGCCTATCCAGCGCTCCTTCTCGACGAACCCACCGCCAGCCTCGACGGCACAAATCGCGAAATGGTCCTAAGTCTCATCGAAGACGCCAAAGCGCGCGGCGCGGCCATTGTCGGCATCTTTCACGACCAAGAGGCCCGCGACCGCGTTTGTGACCGCCAAATCAACGTCGCGGATTTTGTGCCCGTGAAGGGGGCTGCATGACAGGAAGGCTAATCGGCATCGTCGGCCCTTCTGGCGTCGGAAAGGACAGCGTTATGGCAGCGCTTGCAGAAAGCGTGGCGGCCTTCTCGCTGGTACGTCGCGTCATCACTCGAAATGCAGCCCTTGGCGGTGAAGACTTCGAGGCCGTCAGCGAGCCAGAATTTGAACGTCAGCGCCAGATCGGGGCCTTCTGTATCGACTGGCGCGCCCACGGTCTGCGCTATGGCATCCCCAAAGAGGTGCGTATGCGCGTTGGCAAAGGCGAAGAACTGTTAGTTAACCTGTCGCGTGACGTATTGGTAAACGTTGCGACAGCGTTCCCGAGCTTTACGGTTTTGAACATCACCGCGACCCCCGAAACCCTCGCCGCACGCCTTACGATCAGGGGCCGCGAGGCGCCCGAAGACATCGAGCGCCGCCTACAACGCGGCTACTGTCCGCTGCCTACCGGCTTCAGCGTCGCAACGGTCGAAAACAACGGCGCGCTGAAAGACGCGGTGGATTCTGCAATTGCACTTCTTCACCCGGCGAGGGCGTAGCGATGGATAAGATGAAACATGCCGTCCACGTCTTCCCCGGCCAATGCGATCGAGCGCATCTCGAAAGGGCGCGCCGTAACAGGTACATGCCTCTCAGCCGCCTCGCGCAGATGAACCAATGCCTCCGGCTCCAGCTTTCCGGTCAGCGTCAGATGAAACCGAAGCTCTTCATCGACGTAAGGGTAACCCCATTCAACCAACAACACCTCTTGCCGTCGGGTCAATCCGGCCGTGCGCCGTCGCGCCAACTCAACTTTCCCCGCAGTGCGCCGATAGCCGTCCAATTCGCTGACACAGGCAAACGCCAACTTCGCCAAACCGGCCACATTGCCCTCGGGCACAAAGCCCAGAAACCGACCAATGCTGGCCAGCCGAAACCCGCCCAATACAACCGGAGGTCTCGACGCTGCCAGCTTAGCCACGTCCTTATTCAAGGCCTCAATCGACCGGCTTTCGGCCAGCCGAAACGGCGGCTTCAATGTTCCGTGAAAGCCGTACTTACGGGTAGTGTCCGTAGCCTCGCGCAATCCCGGCACCGGCAGTTGCTCGACGGCCCGACCTGCGGCAAGGTCCCATCCAAGCCAAGCCGCGCCAAAAGCAGCAAAGTCGGGATCGTCGGGGACATAATAAACCCCATATCTTTGAAAGTCTGACATGAACTCTTCTTTAATCACTCCCCCTCTGCCAGACCAGCGCAACGCCTCCGTAGCGGGTGAAAATTGCTTCGCAAACGCTCAAATCGTCCTCCAAGACCGCATTCTCGCCGGCTCTGTCTACACTCTTGGAGACAAAATTGTCGATGTCCGCGAAGGCGATGCCGTGCCCGCCGGAGCAACAGACTTTGGCGGCGACTATTTAGTACCCGGCCTTGTCGAGCTTCACACCGACAATCTCGAACGCCACATGGAACCGCGACCCTCGGTCGAATTGCCCCACAACACAGCAATCCTTGCCCACGACGGCGAACTGGCCTCGGTCGGGATCACCACAGTTTTCGACGCCCTGCGTGTCGGAGCAATTGGCAAAGAAGGCGAGAACTACAAGGAATACGCCCGCAGCGTGGCATCTGAAATCCTATCCTTGCGCTACCACGGCGTCTTGCGTGTGCGCCACCTGATCCATCTGCGCGCCGAGGTCTGCTCGGAAACCCTTGAACGCGAACTGGCCACCTTCGGGCCGGACGACCGCGTCGGGCTGGTCAGCCTCATGGACCACACACCCGGCCAACGCCAGTTCCGCGACCTCGCAAAGCTAAAAGTCTACTACGCAGGTAAATTCGGTTACTCCGACAAGGAATTCGACAAACTGATCGCTTTTCGGCAAACCTTGGGCTTGCGCGTGCGCGACGACCACGAGGCCATCACCCTCATCGAAGCCGCCCGTCTCGGAGCCACATTGGCCAGCCACGATGACACGACAGTAGAGCACGTCGCAAAATCCAAAAGTAAGGGCATCTCTCTGGCGGAATTTCCGACAACTCTTGAAGCCGCCGAAGCCTGTCGCACCGCAGGCATCGCGATCATTATGGGAGCCCCCAACCTTGTGCGAGGGGACTCACATTCCGGTAATGTCTCAGCCAGAGACCTGGCCGAACGCGGCCTACTCGATATCGTCTCGTCAGATTACGTGCCTGCCCTTTTGATGGTTTCGGCGTTCCGCCTTGCCGCGATCTGGGACGACCTGCCCCGCGCGATCCGGACAGTGACGAGCACGCCCGCCAATGCCACTGGCCTCAAAGACCGGGGCCGCATCGCTAATGGGTGTCTCGCTGACGTGGTGCGACTGACCACCCTTGGCGACACGCCCGTGATCCGAAACGTTTGGCGAGGTGCGCAACAGATCGGCTAATGGCTCCGAAAACCTTGCTCAAATACCGCGGCTCTCACGGCTCTCTTTAGGTGTCGCTGAGACACCCCTTTTCGCAAAATTGCCCAACGCTCAGGACTTCTGCGACGTTAAAACAACGTTATGTCATAGGCAAAATCAAACCTAAGAAGCCTTGCTAATTGGCTTCAGATTGCACGACCCCGATATAGGTGTCGAGAACCGGTCGGTGCGCACGGCAGGCGAATGGATCATGGCCCAAAGCCACACCACCGGACAAATCTGCGTCCTCGCGATGGACGACTGTTGGAACCCCGGCACCACCCCCGGCACCGACCACGCGGCGCGCATCCTGCCGCTGTGCGGCCCACTACGGTACCAATCCTAGCCGCCTGATGACCGAGGTGCCGCCCGTGTGATGACCTACCCTAGCGCCAATGCCAAAACCTTCTCGCCTTCGGTCCGGCCTCTTCAGGCTAATGACGACGCAGACCATCCAAAGGTAAAAGAATTGAGTGACCTCGTCATCTGGCGCGAAGGCATGTTTTGGTGTTCGCCCGAACTCCACGGAGCAATGACCGGCAGAATGAAAATCCAATTCGACTGGTTCCCGCTGTCACGTGGCGGCGTGCGCCCGTCTCAAGGAAAAACACTTGCTGTGATGCAGGTGAATGTCGGTTGGCAAAACTTTAAGACAGTGAAACAACTGCGCATCCTTGGGCGTTGGATGGGGTGTTTGACGATCCCGAACTGGTCATCGACGCCGAAGGCGCTCATGGAATTTGACTGGGCTGGCCAGATGACCCTCTCGCCATTCCATTTCCGCATGCTCGACGCGATGGAGGATCTGTTAAAACCCACTCCCTTCATCCGCGACACCAAAGTCAATCTGCTGGACCACTACAGCAAACGGAAAAAAAACACCGCAGTCCTTTCAAGACGCTTCCATCGAGAAAAGATATAACTCGTGCCACGACTAAACCGCCTTGACCTTGCTTCGGCAAAAGCAGGACGCCTGGATAGGAATCGTCGCCCTCGCTGCAGCCAGATCAAGCGACAACTTCACGTGCAATGCTTCAGTTTGTTCGCCGCGGCGCACTAGACACTCGTACAAACCGTGCAAGCTCCAGACATTTCCCGGATGCTGGCAGGCACGCGCGAGAGTATCATCGAGCCCAAGATCAGCCCGGTAGACTGCCTCGGCCTCCTCGAACAGCTGCGAGTCCATTAATAGCGCCCCTAGCGCGTGCCGCGCCGGTTGCATCCATCCCCAAGGTTCGTCGTATAGCAAGCTATCATCCAGTTCGACGGATCGGCGCAAATGATTCAGCCCGGAACAGACGTCTCCGCCCTTGAAGGCGATCTCACCGTCCATCATCGCTTCACCGATCTTCAAAACATCCTCGGCGGTATTGTTGAAAACCATCCAGTCTTCAGGGATCGCCTCTCGCGCTGCAATTGCAAGCGCACGCTCCTCCGCAGCCTCGTCTTTGTGCCCAAGGTTGGCATGCGCAATTGCTCGTGCCTGATGCATAGCCGCAAAGGTATATCGGAAAAGCGTCGGATCGTTCGGGAAAGGTTCGTCAAGGATATCCTGCCATTGTCCGAACCGCACCAAAACGTGGATTTTCTTGCCGTAGAAGCTCTCGAATAGCTCCGGCATGAACCGCACCACATCCTCCGGCAACATCTCAATCAATCGCTGTGACGCGGCAAGCGCCACTTCGGGTTGGCCCAAAAACATCGCGCCATAGGCCTCAAAATGCACATTGTGAATGCGGTACACGGTGTAGAAATTCTGCGCGCCCGCAGTAGCCTCATACTTGCGATCAACTTCTGCGGCTTTGCGATTGCGCGCGACCACATTCTGATAGTCGCCGCAAAGCACATCGATATGGGACGCCATGTGAATTAGATGTCCGCTGTCGGGGACCAAATCGGTCAACCGATCGCCGTGTTTTAGAGCCTTCTCCGGCGTCGGCGACATCTCCATAAGGTGAATATACATGTGCAAAATGCCAGGATGATCCCAAGCCCCCGGGAGCCCCTCCAATGCGCGTTCAAGCACCGCAAGGGCCTCAAGCGTCGATGCGCCTTCGGCTGGTTGGCCTGTTTTTAGATCCCAAAGTAACCATGGCGTGCGGTTCATTAGTGCTTCGGCAAAAATAGTGGCCACATCTAGGTCGCTCGGATGCGCAGCGTAGACCTTACGCATCGCATCAGAGAACGCGTCATTCCACGGACCATAATCCTCGATCTCGGGGTCATCTGGATAGCGACCTGCAAGAGCGTCGATAAGATCATTTTCAACAGCGCTCAGATTGCCCTTTAGCGCTTTGGCGTCTTCAATCGCCTTGTGTGCGCGAGCGAGCGTTGCCACGCGCTCGTCAGTATCAAAAAACTCCCACGGCTTGTTGTAATTTGGCCCGACGGAATACGCGATGCCCCAAAGTGCTGCGCCACAACCCGGGTCCGCAATCTGCGCGGCCTCAAAGGCCTCTGCCGCCGCCTCGTGGTTATAGCCGTATAGCCAGGCAAGCCCCTGATCAAACGCCTGCTGCGCGGCCCGCGAAGAGGTCGTTACAGACCGCGTGTGGCTGCCAAGGTCAAATTCAGCCACCATTCTAAGGCCCCTTATTCCTCCGAATCCACAGGACACGAAGACGAATTCGGAACTGCGGAACACGACAACCATAACCACAAAAAGAACCGCATTGGGGTGTCCCATCTTGCGGCAACCACTGCAAGGGAAAACGCCAAAAAAACTACGGCGTTTGTGGCTAGATTATTTCGTCCTCATCGAACAATGGCGCCTCTTCCAACTGGGTTGCCAAATCATCAACCGCAGCTTCTGCCATGTCGCTCGACTTGACGGAGGCAATGTGAAAAAGCGCGTCCCCCTCGTGAGCAATCGGCATCACAGCGCGACCAACAATAATCCCGCCATAACGCGTTTTCACTTCGATCTCGCCCTCGCCAAATGGATCAGAAATTGCGGCAACCACATCGCCTTCGTCCACCACATCACCTTCGGCTTTGAACATCCGTAAGAGCCCGCCCGCAGGTGCCCGCAGCCAATTGCTGTCCGAGCACAAAATCGAGTTCGCTTTGGGACGTGCAATCCCCGCCTTCGGCAACATCTTGATATCTTTCAAGATGCGCAAAATGCCTGCGACGCCCGCGCGCACTGACAACTCGTCGAACCGCATGCCCTCGCCGGCTTCGTACAAAAGCACATCGACACCGATCTTTTTAGCCTCCTGCCGCAGGCTGCCATCGCGCAGCGCACTTGTCAGGATAACCGGCGCTCCAAATATATTGGCAAGCCTCATGGTCTCGCGATTGTTCGCCGAAACGCGCACCTGCGGCAAGTTCATCCGATTGATCGCCGCCGAATGCAAATCGATCCCAAGCGAGCATCGGCCAACGATCTCATTCAGGAAAATATGCGCCAGCCGCGATCCCAGTGACCCGTTTGGCGAGCCCGGAAAACACCGGTTCAAATCGCGACGATCCGGCAAATAACGCGAGTGGTTGAGAAACCCGAACGTATTCACAATAGGCACCACAATCAGCGTTCCTTTAAGGGTCTTCAGGTTTTTGGACCGCAGCAACCGGCGCACGATTTCGACCCCAATCACCTCGTCGCCGTGAATACCGGCGCTCACGAAAACCGTGGGTCCATCGCTGCGCCCATGGATGACGTGGGCAGACAAAGTGACGGGCGTGTGATCCGAAAGCATACTGACGGGGATCTCAACGGTCTTGCGGGTGCCCGGAGCAATAACAGTTCCGGCGATCGCGAAATCAGGTCGCTTTATCATCCCTTACCCTTGGTCCTTGTCGCGTTCGGTTTGGCGTGTTTTTCGATGTATTCAATGATCTTGCCTGCTATATCCATGCCCGTCGCCTTCTCAACCCCTTCGAGGCCGGGCGATGAGTTCACTTCCATAACAACGGGTCCGTGATTGGCCCGCAGCATATCCACGCCGCAGACGTTCAGGCCCATCGCCTTCGCTGACCGTATCGCGGTCGAGCGTTCTTCGGGCGAAAGTTTGATTAGTTCCGCAGAGCCACCCCGGTGCAGGTTCGAGCGGAAATCGCCGTCGGCACCGGTTCGTTTCATCGCCGCGACGACCTTGCCTCCAATGACGATCGCGCGAATATCGGTGCCGCCTGCTTCCTTGATGAACTCTTGCAGCAAGATATTCACGCCCGCCCCGCGGAACGCTTCGACTACGGATTTGGCGGACCGCCTAGTATCGGCCAAAACAACCCCGATCCCTTGCGTGCCTTCCAAAAGTTTGATCACCACAGGCGCCCCACCTGCCAGATCAAGCACCTCGTCAGTCTGCTTTGGGTCATGCGCAAAGGTCGTGACCGGAAGGCCAATGCCATCGCGGGCCAATAGTTGCATCGAGCGCAGTTTATCCCGCGACCGACCAATGCCGACGCTTTCGTTCAACGGATAAACGCCCTGCATTTCAAATTGCCGCAAAACCGCAGTCCCGTAGAAGGTGACTGACGCTCCGATGCGCGGAATTACCGCGTCATAACCCACAAGCTTTTCGCCGTTGTAATAGACCTCGGGGCGACGCGACGCGATGTTCATATAGCAACGCAGCGTGTTGATAATATCAAGTTGATGACCGCGTTGCTCCGCCGCTTCTTTTAGGCGTTTGTGTGAATAAAGTTCGGCGTTTCGCGCAAGCATGGCAATTTTCATTACTCGTTCCCCTAAAATTTTGGTTTGTCGCTCACAAGGTAGGATTTACCGGGGTGAACAACGATATTGCGGCCACGCAAGGCGCGACGCCCCAGAATAAGTGGAAACCGCATGCTTCCACGGTCAGTCAGCGAGATGTCAATCTTCCAGCGCCGCCCCGCCAAAACCATCGGGGTCCTAATCACTATCCGCGTTTCCGGCGTTCCGCTGGTATTGGTAATATCGCGTTTTGTGAAGATCGGAAACTCACAACGTCGCAACTCCGCCCCTTTAATCACCGGAGCATCAAACAGAACCCACCGTTTGCCGTCACGTATTTCAACCCGAATATTGTCAGCATGAAGTGCAGTCGTCTTCGCACCTGTGTCGACTTTCACAGCGAAGTCCCGCAGTTCCAAGTCAGGCAGGCTGATGCATTCGTGCCAGCCAATCACCGTCAAGACGCTCTGCGTTTTGCCCGTATCTTTTTTCATTTCAGCTCGTTTCGTCAAAGCCCGGCAAACTCCGACCATGCGTTAAGTTGCACGGACTTACCAGCAATTGAGGGGGCGTAGCTCCATAGATCCCGCCGCCCTACCACGCAATGTTTTTACGCGGGCATGTTTATGAGTTTTTTGAGCAAACGGAGGACCCAATTTGGACGGGTCGCATGATGGTTGCCGCGCTTATGCGCCCGAACCGACGACGGCTTTTCCGCCTTTATAGACCAGTTTCCCAGCCCCAACGGCGCCTTTTGCCACGACTTTGGTCGTACCGGCGGCAACGCCAACGGTGTTGTCGATCACCTGGCCCGAAGAACAGGCGGAAAGCGCCACGGTCGCGGCCAACAAAGCAATAGCAGTCATCTTGCGTGTGTTAATCAAAGTCATTTCAGTCTCCTTTTCCCAACAAAAGAGGGGTGTATTGGGTGGAAGAAGATCGCAGGGGCCTTAGCGTTGGGACCTCGTCCCCGGCGCACCAGCAGGCTTAACACCTGTTCGGCACAACCCTCTTCCACAATCTGCTTTTAGGAGGTTTCCAGACACAAGAAAAACGAATAAGAAAAATACTTAACGTGATTATTTCTTATGGGAGAGACTTGTGGACATTGCACTTATCAGAACGTTTCTTGAAGTCGCTGCGTCGGGATCATTTGTGAACGCCGCCGACCGGCTCTATGTGACGCAATCGGCCGTCAGTTTGCGAGTGCAACGCCTAGAGGATTCGCTTGGACGGCCGTTGTTTACACGCTCGAAAGCTGGGGCGGCGCTTACCCCGGCGGGGCGCGAGTTTGAACGCTACGCCATTTCGCTCATAAAGATCTGGGAAGAAGCCCGCCAGCAAGTCGCAATTCCCGAAGGCTTCAACGCAAGTCTGTCGATTGGCGCACAATACTCGCTTTGGCCTCGGCTTGGGTTTCGCTGGATTGACCGCTTGCGAGATTCCAAGCCCGACCTAAACATCCGCGCCGAACTTGGAATGCCGGACCGCTTGACCCGGTTTTTGATCGAAGGCGTCGTGCAGGCTGGACTGTTATATACACCGCAGCTTCGACCCGGCCTACAAGTCGAAAAACTTATGGAAGAGGAATTGGTGCTTGTCGCGTCGTGGATTAATCCGACGCTGGATCTGGCCGGACGCTACGCCTTCATCGACTGGGGCCCGGAGTTCGTTCAGGCGCATTCCCTGCACTTGCCCGATCTCACAAATCCTGGCCTCACCCTGTCGCTAGGTGCCCTCAGCGCGGATTTCGTCCGCCGACGGAACCTCGCGGCCTACCTGCCCGCCCGCTACGTCAAACGCTACATTGATGCCGGGCAATTGCACCTTATCCCGGACGCACCGACCTTCCCCTATCCTATCTGGGCAGTATGGCGAGAAGACCTCGACCGCGAGTTAAAGGAAGCAGCTTCGATTGCACTTGCCGATGTCGTTCGAGCACTGAACCAAGAGCAAGAAAGTGTGATTGGATCGCTCGAAGCGATCAGCTTCGAAGATATCGCAACGCTTGGGGATTCTGCAAACTTCAATACATGAGAAATACTCGGGTAATACATTAATATTTTGAATTTTACTTGACTATAGATCACTTCTAAACCCGGCTCAGCAAGATTGCTCCCGGACCTCGAATCTGTTCGAGGCGGGTCACTTTGTTGGGAAAGGAACGACCTATGACAATCATTAACCGGAATTCTCCGCTTTTCGCCGTCCTCGGCGCTGCGGTTCTGGCAACCACACTCGCTTCTGCTGCTTCGGCACAGTCTGTATTCACAGGTAACGACGTTGCGGCTGATCGTAACGAAGACCTGATCGACGACATCGAAGACGACGCAGACCGTGACCTCGACCGGTTCGGCAAC
>RCMY010004775.1_pt1 | contig 11622 bp, 10 predicted proteins | sample 2041341 | NCBI WGS metagenome assembly RCMY01 (sample SAMN09708234, study PRJNA481090) | Marine sediment metagenome, whole genome shotgun sequencing project.
GTACCACTTTACGAGGCGCTCTATGAAAAGGCCTACAAAAGCAGATTAGATAAGGTATACGATCGATAAAACCTCCGATAAAACCTCAGGTTCTTAAGAGGTTAGCACCACTTTTTTGGGGTACCTTATGCCCCTTGCCTAAAAGGAAGCCATAACTAGGCCCTGGTAAGACAATTTCTGCTAAAAGTATCTATTTTCTGTCATCCAACGAAAATTCCTACCGTTCAGGGCATTATTTTGATAGGAAGCTGCATTGCCCGTTACTTTGTAGTTAGAACACCCAAATCTTATTCCTATGAAACATTTTGCGCCCTTTGTGCTCGTTTTGGTATGTCTTTCCCAGAATACACTATTCTCTCAACAAGAAGAACTACAGCTTACTTCAAAAGACAGCATCGTACAGAGTTCTTGGATGGTCAACTTCGGTTATAACTTCATCGATGATTCCGGTGATAGGGCCAAAAAGCTGTTCTCGTTCGATAGTCAATGGAATGCAGTTCCCTATCCCTCACGGCTAGGCTTGGGCAGATATTTTAAAAGTGGCATCGGTTTAGAGGGCATTGCTTCCTACAACAAATACGGGGTAGGTAAGCTTATCGATGGTACCATCAACCTTCAGGAAAAAGATTATTTTGGTATCGACCTGCGCCTGTCTTACGATTTGAACAAAATTATCGGTGAAACCGCTTGGTTCGACCCCTATGTCGGTATTGGTTTAGGGTACAGCGACGCCAACAATCAGCCTAGGAGCAATTATAATACGACAATCGGTTTTCGAACCTGGTTTTCTGACCACTGGGGTCTCGATCTGAATTCTTCCGGAAAATGGGGCTTGGGCGAAAATGGTGCGACCAACTATTTACAGCATGCCGCCGGAGTGGTATATCGGTTCGGTATCGAAAAAGAATTATCTAAAAAAGGAGCGGATAAACTGGCCCTTATAGAAGCCTTGGAAGAGAAAAAACAACTAGAGAAGGATTCCGTCGCCGCAGCAAATCGTGAGATAGAAGCAAGGATGATGGCCGAGCGATTGGCGAAAGAGAAAGAAGCCGCCCGATTGGCCGCTGTCGAAAGGGCCACACAAGAGGCTGAAAACCGAAGAAAACAGCAGATAGAGGATCAAATTGACGATTTAGGCTTGGTGTATTTTGATTTTGACTCCTCGTACCTTACCAAAAAGTCCCAAAAAATCCTTGATGCGTTGGCGATACTTCTTAAAGAAAACGAAGGCGTTGTGCTTGACGTTAGCTCCTATACCGATTCAAGGGGGGCGGCAACGTATAACAATTGGCTTTCAAAACGTCGTGTCGAACATACGGTGGCCTATCTCGAAAAACAAGGTATTGCATCCAAACGATTGCATCCCGAAGGATACGGAGAAGAAAATTTGCTCAACGAGTGCGATGACCATACGTATTGCCCCGAAGAGAAACATAAGATCAACAGAAGGTCGGAGTTTAAAGTCGTCAAGTTTTGAGTAATTATTGTAGTGTAAATGGCAAAAGCGCCCCTCTTTATTTCAAGAGGGGTGCTTAAATATAGTATACTTTGTGCTAACTTTCATTCAGGAAGCCAGCTCTTTCCCCATACATTTCTTCTTGAACCAAAAATTGAACTTGATATAGTAATAGGTGAGATTTACCGGCCATGAGAGCCAATAGAGGTCTTTGGCATACATAAAGGGTTTGATCTTTACCAGGTAGCGGAACACTTTTTCAGGCGATGTTATGAATTGGGATAGTAAGGCCAGTTTCGATTCTTTCAGTTGTTTTGGGCTGTAAGCGACGCCCACTTTGTTTTGGCCTATATTTTGATAAAACCCCCGAGATAGCCGGTCAAAGAATTCAACATTCTTTTTCTTACTTAAAATGCCCGTTCGTAAAGCCATATCTGTCATGTACCGTTGGGCCATATCTTGGGAGTAATCGATGGGGTGCAATCTGTCGAAGAGTTTTTCGATATTCAGAACTTTAAAAAAAAAAGCATAAAACAAATAGGTAATCGTTCGTAGATGGAAAGGATGACGTCTTCTCTATGATCTTCGGTCCAAGTTCAAAGTTTATGGGTAAATGAATGTATCCGGGCTTTCAAAATAGTTCTCTTTTCGGCGTTAACTGCGATATACGATGAAATTAAGGTATTTGATCCCTTTAAGAAAAAGTTAAGTGAAAATTCGATAAACAGCAGGGTATTTAATTTTTTTTAACATCGATAATATACGCTGCAATCTCTTCGGAAATTAATTCCCGGCCATGGGCGTTCCAATGATGGTCGTAGATGAGGTTGGTCGATATTTCAGATGTCGCGAATCGATGGCCGAAATCGATGTAGCGTATGCCATTTGCTTCTAAAATGTCTAAAAACCGGCTGCTGGTTTTTCGACTGTCCAGCAGAATGGCGGTTTTTTCTTTGTTGAACCCATAAAGCTTGATGAGGTTATGAAAATTGGCGATGCGTTCTTCGTCCTTTTTTCTTTTTTCATCATCGGTTTCCCCTTTGATAGAGTTGTTTTTGTAGGCATCTTCGGTATTGTCAAAAGCATCACCCCCCTGAGCCAGTCTTTTTAAAGGCTCGACGATTCCGATTTTAGAACCGTAGGCCAAAAGTTTGATATTATCGCGTATTTTGAATAGGGTAGAGGATAACATTGCGATACGGGCATGGTTCGGTTCGTATACGCCGCGGCCCAGATCGTTTTCGTAGTTCAGGTAAAGGATAATTTCGTCGATGAGCTCAAAATCTTTTTTATATGCGTGTACCAAGTGCATTTGGTTGGCTAAATCATAGCCAGCATACCCGTATTTGTATACCTCTATATCTTTTACCTTTTCCTCGATACGTATGGCGATAGAACTATCATAATCTTCATGGAAGCCCTCGATAAATGAATCGCCGACCAAGGCTACCTCATACTTTTCCCTATTGGGCTCGAATTCCCTATGCGAATTGAATCCTGCTTTATTAATATGGAACTCCGAGAAATTCTGGTTCCGGTTTCCTGTCACCGCATATCCCGAATTATCCGGCACCCTTATTTCTACGCCGTAGTCATCGATAAACCGCGGCGGGTCTTCGGTGTAAAGGTGGAGGACCCTCACGATACACTCCAGTAAAAGAAGGATTACAAAGATATAGAGGGCGGACTTTAAGATGAATTTTTTCATGTTTAAAACTGAAAATAAATAAACGAACGGTTAACACCATCGTCATAGAACAATAAGATACCTAATACTACCAGAACATACAACAATAGCCGTACCAAGCGGTATTTGAATTTAAACGGATGGCGTTCGTCTTTCCGGATAAGATATTCGTAAAAGGTAAACACGCCGATAAGTACGAAAAAATCGAGCATACGGTATCCCATGGGATGTACGTAGGGTTCGTAACGAAAATCCGTTGCGATACGATTGATATAGTCGAAAGCGGTGCTTATCGAAGGCGACCGGAAAAAAATCCTGGAAAAAGTGACCAGGGAAAAGGTCAGTAACACCTGAAAAATTTCTTTTAGGGTCGGCAACCACGTATTTTCTCCAATAACATTGTCCGCATATAAACGGTTTCTGCCCATTAAAAATACGGGGATGTACAGCAGGGCATGCAGGCCACCCCAAAATACGAACGTCCAATTGGCGCCGTGCCAAAGCCCACTTACCAAGAAAATAACACAGATATTCCTGACGGATTTCAGCTTGCTCACGCGTGATCCCCCAAGGGGAATATAAATATAATGCCGAAACCAAGTGGAAAGTGATATGTGCCATCGTTGCCAATACTCCGCCATATTCCTTGAAAAATTGGGAAATTTGAAGTTCGACATCAATTCGATACCGAAGAGTTTGGCGGTACCGATGGCGATATCGGTATATCCGCTAAAGTCTCCATATACTTGAAAACTGAACAAACAGACACCGAGAATCAGGGTCGACGCCGAATAGTCGGTATAGTTCGCAAAAATATCGTCGACAATGGGGGCCAGTGAATCGGCGATGACCATCTTTTTAAAAAAGCCCCATAGTATGAGTTGAAGTCCACTTGAGGCCTGGGCGTAGGTAAACGTTCTCCGAGTATTGATCTGCCCCAACAGGTTCGATGCCCTTTCGATAGGCCCGGCGACCAATTGCGGGAAAAAAGCGACGAAAGCGGCGAAGGAAACGAAATTTTTGGTAGGCTCGAGTTTTTTATAGTAAATGTCGAACGAATAGGACATCGTCTGAAACGTATAGAACGAAATACCCACAGGTAGGATGATTCGAAGCGTCCATACACTTTTGATCTGGTAGCCCATCGCGGCAAAAGAATCTACGAACGAATCGACAAAGAAGTTGTAATACTTGAAAAAGCCCAACAGGCCAACGTTACAGATAACGCTGACCCATAGCCAGTATTTGGCTTTTTTTTGGTCATCACGATTTTTATGGATGTACTGCCCCACGTAGAAATCGAGAACTGTGCTGAACGCTATCAGGAAGAGAAAGCGCCAGTCCCACCAACCATAAAAAACATAGCTGGCAACGATTACCATTAGATTCTGAAGGCGCAGGCTCTTTTTGAAAACGAACCAGTAAAGCACGAAAACTATAGGTAGAAACAGGAGAAATTCAAGGGAATTGAATAGCAATTATAGTGGTGTTTATGATTTGGGTTAGAAAAAAGTTTTATTAGATTAAGGATTTAACCCTTCAAGGGATTATATTTTATTGCATCCTTAGTTTTCGGATTCCATAACTCATACTACTGCACTCATCACTTAGTGTAACGTTGCCAAAACCCGTTTAGTCTTACAGATTACGTAAAACTGATCGCTTTTATTCGAGGCATACACCTGAATGTCATGATAATGCCCGTCGTTGAGGTAGAGGTATTCGAAGACCAACAAGCGTACATGGCGATTTTCAGCGCTGTCCAACGCTATTTTATGTGCCGTGTCGATGGGTTCGCCGTCACCCATTTCGGCGAAGGTATAGCTTGTATTCTGAAGGGGTTTCGGGGATTTATTTTTAAACCGGTAGGTTATCCGGTGCAGCTGGTCGTTCACGTTCTTGTCCCGTAGCCATTGTTTCAGGTCAAAGAATTTTTTAAGTAAAAAGGCGATGTTCTTGGCACGAAGCGATTGGGTATCGTAGTAAATATGGTATTCAAAATCATAGGTCACGGTGGCCCACCGGGTCTTATAGTCGAAATATCCCTTTGAGAAATCGAAAATTTTTATATTATTCTCAAGACACCACTCCAGCAATCCCAGAATGGTGGTCGATCCCAAATGAAACTTTGCATAATCGATATCGAAAACGGTGATGGCATCGAAAAGAATATCCTCTGAAAAAAAATTCAGAGTGACTCCGATGGGGGTTTCGCCATTATAAATAACGAAAAGCGATGCCTTATTTTCCAAAAGCATCGGGTAGGTGACTTCATGATAGAATGGCCACTCCCTCGGATCAAGGTTATTATTGGTAATCTGCTTGTCGTCGAAGCGTTTTTCGAGCAATTCCCGGAAACTTCGGAAGATATCATCGTAGGCTTCCCTACTCATTTTGCCACGGTACATTACATATCGGACATCAAAGGAGGCATCAAAGCGTTTTTTGTATTTCTTCAGTTTGTACCTACTACTTTTACTGAACGCGGTAGCTAGAAAATCGTTCGTGGTTTTAAAGTCTTTGAGGTCGATCAGAAAACCGGGGTATTGGGTACTGCGATATAAGCCAAGTGCCGTGCCATGGGTATCTGTGCTTACCTCAAAATAGCCGGGCACATCGTAAATGAGAAACGCCTTTTTTTTATGGTCATTTGAATTTTCGGTAGTAAGGCGGTAACTGATACCCTTGGTAAAGGTCTTGCCGATATTGGTATACAGGGGCAAGAATCGATTTTTTGTGAAACCAAGGGAAGGTAGAAATCCAAATACGCGTTCCGATTTTTCTGCGGCAAAATGTTTGCGCCAAATAGCCGTGAAGGTTTCTGATAGAAAGGGATTGTTCAACATACGGTCGTTAAGCCTCTGTCGTGATTCTCTGACGGTAGGCCGGAAAAAATCCCGTTTCTCCATGTTCTTCATGTTCGTGGCCATTTTTTGATTGGGTTACCAAGTCATTGTAGACTTCTTTGTTCACGATATATTTCCAAAATTGGGCCGGTTTCAGATCTTTGGAGAAAGTGGCCTTAAAATTGAAAAGCGAATCTTCCTTAACCCCGAGGCCACCCCCAAGATTGAAATAAGTGTAGTTTTCGGCCGTGGCCCTCAATCGCATTTCATCGATCAAAAGTTTGATGGGATTTAGATGCAAGTATTCTTGCTTACATCCCGATAGATGATATTGAACGATGTTCCCGGTCTTGATGAACATAGCACCGCCGATTACTTCTCCTGTGTCCACTTTGGAACAGAGCAATAGTTCCACCTTAAAAAACGAACTGATCATAAGTTGGTAGAAATACCGCTTTTCGAAAAAATAATAATCATTGGCATTGACCCTTCGCATGTTCTCGTAGTACATTTCGATAAACTCCTCGATCTCTTCCTCCTCCTTTCCTTCTACAATTTCATAAACCCTTCTGGCCTTATTGACATAGGTTTTCAGGCGGCTGTTATATTTTTGTCTTTGTATATCGAGCGGTAGGGTGAGGTCAATGTTCACTACGCTACCCGGACTGCTTATGTTTCCGATATCCTTTAAAAGGTTCGCTTGATAATCGATATACGGATGCAGTCGCGAAAAAACGGAAACAAACTTGTTATCGATAAGAAAACGCTGTAGTTCATTTTTAAACCTGGCATTGTCAAAAGCTGACGGATCTTCGCTATCGGTTTTGCACAGCGGGCCCGCATACCCATATACCGAAGTAGCATCCTTGTAACTGGTACCTTCTATATTGCGCACCAAGAGAGGCACTGCTATTAGTGTCCCGGATTCCCGATAGGCTATTAGCACAGGTGTTTCACCATCCTTTTTAGATAAAAGATGATAATAATAGGTAAAGTAAAAGTCAAAATGACCGATCAGCTGCATAAAGCCGTTCCATTCTTCCCTATCGGTGATAATTTCTATCATTCAATTTGGTCTAACGCTGCAAAAATACAGCCTTACTTGGATAATTCTAAACCTTTTGGCCTTTACTTTTAATCCTTTACGGATTAATCGGAAAATCGCGATTGTTTATTTCTTAAGTAAGCAATCGCATTCAAATGGAATACACTAAAAAAAACGGCTCCGCATATTCTGTACCTACCAGGTTGCCAAAGTATTTCGCTGAGTTCCGCAAGGCTTCAATGCTGCGCGGATGTGGATATTCCCGTATTTCGGTGGTATACTCGGCCATCGCCTTTAATTTGTCTTCGATCGTATCCGAAATATCGATAAAGACGTTCGGATTGAACGGTTCCTTCTTTAATAGGTTGCCCCATTCTGTCGACGAGTTAACGTAGTAGGATAATAAGTGCCTCACCTTTTGCCCAGGATACGGCCTACAGGCCACCAAGGTACTTTCAAAAAGCTCGTTATGGTCTTTATTGATATCGGTACGGTCTTGTACGAATACCGTGTCGTATTCGCCGGCCGAGATGACCTTGCCCAACGCAATATTTTTGTCCACATGGGCAATCGTGTCCAAACGCATATCCGGAAAATCGGCACGGGGCAGTACTTTGGACCCGAGAATATCGTTGGCGGCTTTGGCCTCATGGAATTTGTCTTCCAAAATGGCATTGTTGTCAAAATATTGGGTGCTGCTTCCGTCGGTAAAAATAAGAACGTCGACCTGTTTGCCCATTTTGACCAATTGCGGAATGGTTCCCCCAACACCCAATATTTCGTCATCGGGGTGTGCGGCTATTACGAGTATTTTTTTAAAGAGTTGTAGCATGTTTCAAATATGGGAGATTAGATATTGGAAGTGGGATTTTTCAGCTTAAAAAGTTCATCTTGTACAGTATAGCCCAGTTTATCGCCAATTTGGAAAAATTTCATTGCTACAGGGTCGCCGTTTGCATCACTGGGGCGATTGAGCCAGAGTTTGCCGTTGGAAAATTGTACCAATATGCCGGATTTATTTTTTTGCAGGATTTGCCCCAAAGTTCCGAAAAATTTTTCTTCTTCATCGAATTCTACCTCCCAAAAGGTGATTTTTTGATCTTTATAATAACAGTATGCACCGGGATAGGGTTCTGAGACCGCACGAATGAGCTTCTCGATATCCCCGATTCTAGTGTCGAATTCCAGCAGCCCGTCAGAGGGGGTGCGTTTTCCCCGGATGGTTACACCTTTTTCGTCTTGGGTCGAGAAGGTGATGGCCAAGTTACCGGTAATGGACTTGTATATTTCGTGAAAACCCAGCCCCAGTTGTTTGGCAACCTCACTATATAAATCCTTGACGTAGGTTCTAGGCGGGATATCGAACTCCCTTTGAAAAATCAATTTTCCCGTGTCGACACCGGTATCGATCTTAAAAAAGCTTACCGCCGATGATCTTAAATCCTCTAGGATGGTCCAGGGTAGGGGAGCGCGCCCCCGACCGTGGGGCAATTTTGAGGGATGGGTACCCACTACGAATTCGGAGAAGCATCCTATAAAATCTGTTTTAAAAATTTGACTCCATCCTAGGGTAAAAAGATAATCGGGACCAATCTTTTTCAATGCTTGAAGCGTTTCGTCGGAATTTACGTTGATAGTGTCTACCACATTGATGTCATGGGTGCTGCAAAAATCGTGGAGATCATAATAGTCCGACACATTTTTGCTATGACCGCTCGGTAAGGTGATCAGGGTATGGATTGTACATCCCTGTTCGACCAAATGACTCAAACACTCATAAGATTCAAGGTTGGAACCTATGCAGCATATTTTTTTGTCCATTTTATCTCGATATTTTCATATTACTAATTACTAACACTTATCACCATGCGCTTAGCGCCTAACTTTTAAAAAATAGTATCTCTAATTCACACAATGTTGATTTCCTTAAAAGAAGTCACAAAATGCTGGGGCATGTGTGCTTTGTCAAAATATTTATAGCCATCAAAATGCATATTCAGTCCGTTGTCGACCAAGCCTAGCGTGTGCCATCCGAGTTTATTCGGGGCGATAAAGTCTTTACGTAGGTTATCGGCCATATACAGGTAGGAATGGTCGGGAAATTCTTTCTCAATAAGTCGATAATTTCTTTCGTCGGGCTTTTCGGAGCCAACCTCTTCGGAGATGATGATTTTATCGATGCGTTCTGTGATAGCCAAAGCCTTTAGTTTGGCGCGTTGGGTTGTTTTTCTTCCATCGGTGATGATACCGATTTTTCCGTTTTTGGTTTTGATCTGTGCCATGGTTTCCGATACGCCATCGAACAGATTCAAGTTGGGATTGTGTGAGCGATAGGTATTCAATAATTCCGATTTATCTACTTGGTATGTGGTAGAAACAAACTTAAAAACATCCTGCTTACTTCTAAAAAGGGAATACATTCGGGCCAAAAGGGCGATCCAATTCTCGGCATCCACACTTTTTGCGATTTCCGAATAGGCCGACCGGAGATATTCCATTTCATTGTACAGGGTATCGTCGAGATCGAAGACGATAACCGTTCGCGCGTCAACCTTTATATCCATGCACCAAAATTTCGTCGTCGTAGCGTATCATCAGCAAATCTTTTTCCCAGCAGTCGAACCGTTCGTCAATTTTTTCGCCCAAGAAAAATTCCTGTATAATCCACTTCGGATAATTGGCACCGGACAGATAGGAGAGGGGAAATCCGCCCCCGAACCGCGGGTTGATTTCAATACCGTATATTTTATCTTCGGTCTTGTGCTTAAAAAACTGAGAGGTCAAACAGCCGACGGCACCCTCGATATATCCTAATCGTTCCTTGATATATGGCACCAAAGAATTGGCAACGGTCAAGGCCTTGTAAACTTCCCCGTCACGTACTTCAAGGCGTTTTCTGGGTACGATACATTTCAATGTATAATCTTTACCATAATAAAGGTCGCAGGTGAATTCATCATACAGGTCATGGTCGAGATATTCAAGAAACATCAACTTATCGTTGGCAAAGTGATAATCCGTCAGATCCACTTCGTTCTTGATCAAATAGGTATCGATACTTCGGCTGCCGTCTATCGGCTTTATGAACAAGGGCAACTTGTAATCATCTTTAGCGTACTCGTGGGCAACGCCGACCCTATGGGATTCGAAAAATTGATGGGTTTGTCTCTTATCCCTGCATTTTTCGACAAAGGCCTCGGAAGCAATGACCGCTTTTAATCCTTTGTCTGCAAAAAGGTTCTTATTGAGCGCCATCGGAAGTAGTTCGGCATCGATGGTCGGCACCAGCAGTTGTATATCGCGGACTTTACATTCCTTTATCAGTGAATCAGCATAATCCGGATGGTTCACCTTCGGCACCTTAAAATAGGCGTCGGCTACATGGCATGCCCCTGAAAGTTCTGGATTGGCGTCGGATGCGAATACTTTAGCATTCGGATACACCTTTTTGAGTTCTTTCTGAAAGGCCCGCACTAGCGAAACCCTTCTTCCGGCAGAAGAGATTAAAATATTCATCTTACGAATGTATTAAAAGTTCGGAACATCTTGATAAACGGGTTGATTAAGGGTTTGCGGTTGAAGATAGATACTAAAAACGAATATGCCACGCCATGGTAATCATCGCCCAAAAACTTTTTCAAGGGATAGGCATCTATTTTCTCGAATCCGTTCAGCATTTCTGGGATTTTTTTTACGGAAATATCCGACTTCATCAATCGCACCATCAAAAAAAAGACAAAAGACTGTTGTCTGGTCTTCAAACGCTTGATGCATCCCTCTGCCTGGGGATGGTCTTTTGGGATGCTCTTTATCAACTCGTCATAGACATGGGCCGCGTTCGCGTTATCGTATATCACCTTGTTATAGTGTTCCGGACTTTTGTTTCGCATAGCGGAGGTGGGGAGTATGCGGTAGCGATGAACATCAAGGTCTACATGCGCCATTCTTTGGGCTTCGCAGAATAGTTCCGAGGTCAAGATGGCATCTTCCATCCACTTGCCCTCTATAAAGCGGATACCCGTTGCGCGCATAAAATCCCGCTTGATTATATACCACCAAATCTCGTTTTTGTGTTTTCGGGATGCGATATAGGATATCCCATCTTTAACATCCAGCTCTTTGATAGGCTTGTCAATATCTTCCGAAAATGAATGTCGCGTCTGCACCACCGATTTACTTTTAAAGGTAAGGATATCGAGATTATTTTCCTTCATCAATGCTAATAAGGTTGGCAGAGTGTTTTCCGCCAAGTAATCATCGGGATCCAAAAAGTAGATATACTTTCCCTTTGCAATGTCATACCCTGAATTCCGCGCTGCGCCAACACCAGCATTTTTTTTATCGATTACAACGATATTGTCATGTTTTTCGGCATAACTGTCTGCGATGCGGAGGGTGTCGTCCTTTGATTCGTCATTTACTATTATAATTTCAAAATCGGAAGCTTCCAAATTTTGGACCATAAGGCTATTCAGGCACTCTTCAAGATAGAGTTCCATATTATAACAGGGTATGACAATACTTAATAGCATACGATTAGTTTCCTGTAAAAGCTTCCATGGTGGCACTGGTTTCCGAAGAAATACCG
>RCMY010004776.1_pt1 | contig 11622 bp, 11 predicted proteins | sample 2041341 | NCBI WGS metagenome assembly RCMY01 (sample SAMN09708234, study PRJNA481090) | Marine sediment metagenome, whole genome shotgun sequencing project.
TTCAGCCAAGCCGGTCTTGGTGCCAACCTCGTTGTAGACGGTCTGCCGGCTCACGCCGACCTCGTCGGCCAACTTGCCCATGGTCACCTTGGCCCAACCGATTCGGGCAGTGAGGTCAACCGCGGCGTCGACCACCCGGTCATGGGTGGAGACGGCACTGGTCATCCGGGTCGTACTCACGGAGGTCACAGTAGCCGCGCCCACCTCAGGACCGGCGTTCATCGGGCTACCCGTGCAGGGTGAGAGCGAGCACCGGGCAGGCCTGCACGGCGGCGTTGACGTGGCTGCGCTGCGACTCATCGGGATGCTCGTTCAGGACGGTCATCACCTCATCGTCGTCGAGTTCGAAGAAGTCGTCGGCCATCGCCTCACACATCCCCAAACCCTCGCACTTGTCGCGGTCGACCTCGATCCTCATCTGATCTGCGCCGAAGTGAGGGGGATGAAGTCCATCGACTCGCGCACACCGCAGTCGGGGCAGCACCAGTCGCGTGGGATGTCTGACCAGGCCGTGCCGGCGGCGAAGCCCTCGAGTTCGTTGCCGACCTCGACCTCGTAGGTGTAAGAGCAACCGGGGCAGCGGGCTGCCATGACTTCGTCCGGGGCGGTCGGCTGGTTGGTCTCAGCCTGGTCCACTGACGGGGTCCCTGAAGGGGCCTTGGAGGAGACCACCGAGGCCGAGACGCCGTACTTCGCGATGATCTTCGCGCGCTTGCGCGGCACGATGTTGGCCTTCGTCAGGTCGCCCTTGTAGTGCGCGGCAACGCGGGGATCCATCACCCGACGCCAGATCGGTGGGAAGAGCGCCAACACGATCATTCCGGCGTACCCGGTCGGCAGCACCGGGGACTCCTCGAAGTCACGCAGTGTCTGGTAGCGACGTGTGGGGTTGGCGTGGTGGTCGCTGTGGCGCTGGAGGTGGTAGAGCAACACGTTGGTGGCCACGTTGTTGGAGTTCCACGAATGCGAGGGGTCTACGCGCTCGTAGCGCTCCTTGCCCGGCTTGCCGACCTTCTGGCGACGCATCCCGTAGTGCTCCATGTAGTTCACGACCTCGAGCAGCATGAAGCCGGAGGCCTGAATCAGCAGGAACGGCACGATGCCCAGACCCAGCCACCCAATGACGGCGCCCCACAGCACGACGGACATCACCCAGGCGTTGAGGACGTCGTTGCCCAGTCGGAACGGGTGCTGATCCTTGCGGGCGTATCGCTTCTTCTCGATCATCCACGCACTCTTCAGGGAGCCGAGGATCGTGCGCGGTAGGAACTGGTAGAGGTTCTCGCCCATTCGCGAGGACGCAGGGTCCTCCGGGGTGGCGACGCGGACGTGGTGGCCGCGGTTGTGCTCGATGTAGAAGTGCCCGTAGAACGTTTGAGCCAAAGCAATCTTCGACAGCCAGCGTTCGTTGGCCTCGCGCTTGTGGCCCAACTCGTGGGCGGTGTTGATGCCGATGCCGCCGGTGACACCCAGGGTCACGGCCAACCCGATCTTCGCGACGAGAGTGAGTTCGTCCTGGAAGCCAAACGGGTCACCGCGGGCGATGAGGTACATCGCGCCGATGAAGCCGGCGTACTGCAACGGGAGGAAGGCGTAGGTCACCCAGCGGTAGTACTTGTCCTCCTCCAACTGCTCGATCACGTTGTCCGGTGGGTTGGACCGGTCCAGCCCTGCGAACAGGTCGATGGCCGGGATGATGACCAGGACCAGCACGGGACCGATCCAGAAGAAGGCACTCTGTCCGGTGGCGGCCCACCCGCCGTAGGCGATGAAGGCCAGCGAGGGCACGACGAGGCCGAAGAGCCAGAGGTAGCGCTTGGTGTCCTTCCAGCTCTGCGTCGAACTCTCGGAAACCGTGCTGTGGGGAATCTGCTGGATGGGGGTGTCCATCGGTTACGCCTCCTGATCCACCGATCAGCGGCGATCGGTTTACACGAGGCTAACCTTTGTAAAGCTAGTTGACAAGAGTTAGGCGAATGTAAAAACCAAAGGACCCGGTCTGGCTCACCGCGCCATCCTGCGTGGCGTCTTGCGGGCATCCTCGGCCAACTCGGTGATCTGGGTCGCCAGAGCGGGCGCCCCCATGAGTCGGATCCGTGAGATGTGCCGGCTGGTGTGCAGACCGATCTGCTTGGACAACCGCCCACCGCTCAACTCCACCGAGGTGATGTCGCGCAGGTTGATGTCCATCATGGCCATGCCTCGTCCGGCACGGCTGGGGATGAAGTTCAGGTGGAGTTTGGTCAGCGTGAGTCGCCCTGGGACCCAGGTCGCGCCCCAGACGGTTTGGAACCGATCCAGGACGACGTCGGAGTCATCTCCGCCGGTCGCGCTCGTCGTCTCGACCAGCATCTGGCCAGTCTTCGACGCAATCACCCCATATGACATCTCCTTAGTGTGCGCGTGACGACGCATGATCACAAGGATTGTGGGTACGTTATTAGGCTCCCGCACCGGACTCCGCGGGGTAGCGGAGCAGATCCCACAGTCTGAACTCTGCCCGGGGGAGGCATCCGCCCGAGAAAGACTGACTGCTCAACACGTCGAAGAGGGAGCCGCGTGACCGACCAGGATCGGATCGATTCCAGTGCCACCGCCTTCGGCAAGGTGTGGGCGGTCATGCGGGCGTTCGGTCGCTGGCTGGTCCGTCGTCGTACGCCGCTGGTGGTGATTCCCATGATCGCGGGACTGATCGTTGCCGGGAGCATCGGAGCCCAGATGATGCTCGAGCGAGTTCCCGAACAGGTGACGGCAGCCCCGCCCGTGATCTGTTGGGACAAATCGGAGGCTCCCGCCGCCGCCGACTGCTCCCTGCCCACGGGCGAGGACGGCCTTCAGTGGGTCTTTCCTTCCTTCGATCCCCAGAAGAGCGACTGTCGCAACCTGTTGGAAGGCACGGAGAACCCCCTGCGACCCGCGTCCTGGGCGTGCGACACCGCCTCGCGCTACGGTGCGTCGACTCGGGTGACCTACATCGAACTGGCCGAGGCGAAAGCCGGACGTATTTATTTCCAGAAGCAGTTCAAGGGAGCTAATCGAGCCGGCGTGAAGGACAAAACGGGCAAGGTCTTCCGCTTCGAGTGGCGGCAGAGAACCGAGGACGGCTTCGAGGTGGCGTCGGTCTACAAGAACTTCCCGTTCGCGGTCACAGTGACCAGCGACAAGGTCGCCTTCCTCAACAAGATCTACCGGTCACGGGTGAAGTTCCGCCAACCCGAGCGAATTGCGGTGCGGAAAGATCCTCAGGCCGAAACGGCGGGGTCCAGCGACTGACCGCCGACCAGCAGGCCAGGGCGTAGGGCGATGCGTCGACCTGCTGCAGGAACCGGGCCACCAGCGGTGTCGCCCGGAGTTAGTCCCAGGCCCCCAACCAGAGTTGGACGAACTGCTCCTCAGGCCCCTGCCCCTTGCGCACCAGCCCTGCGGTTTCGGTGGCGGCCATCAGCGGTGAGCCATCACAGGGCGGAATTCCCCACCGCGAGACCGGTTTCCCGTTCGGAGACCTTCCATAGGGTGACGATGGCCGACTCGCTTCCGGGCCGCACCAGCGGCTTGCGGACCGGCGGGCCGGCGGTGACGAAGAGCGGGGCGTAGATCGCTCCAGCGGTGGCCTTCGGGTCGGTAGCTGCTCGCAACTGACTCAGCGCGCCCCGGGCGGTGCTCATCCCGGTGAGTTGGGTGAGCTTGTGGAAGAACTTCCCCAGGACGTTGTCCGGGTTCTCCGCCACCGTGGTGCTCTGCAGGTCGGAGTCGGTTAGGCCCGGGTGGGCGGTCAGGCTGACCGCGTCCACCCCGGCCCGGTCGAAGACCTGCTGGAGACCGCTGGCGAAGTGGCGGTTGGCGAGTTTGGCTTGGCCGTAGGCCTTCCAGGGGTCGTAGGCACCTCCACGCAGGTGCGGGTTCTCGATGTCGACCGGGCGACCCACGTGCATCGCGCTGGAGCAGACCGTGACGACTCGCGCACCCGGGGTCGTGAGGAGGGTGGGCAGCAGGTGCGAGGTGAGCGCCCAGTGGCCGAGGTGGTTGACGCCGAACTGCATCTCGAACCCGTCGGCGGTCTGCCGCTGCGGCATCGCCATCAGTCCGGCGTTGTTAACCAGGATGTCGATCCGGTCGTGAGCGGCCAGGATCTCCGCGGCGGCGGCGGCCACCGAGTCGAGCGAGCCGAGGTCGAGGGCGACGATCTCCACCGAAGCGTGGGGGATCTCGGCGAAGATCTCGTCGCGGGCCGCGGTCGCTTTGGCCTGGTTGCGGGCCGCCATCACCACGTGGGCGCCCTTGGCGGCCAGCGCCTTGGTCGTCTCGAGGCCGAGCCCGCCGTTGGCACCGGTCACGACGGCGACGCGACCACTCTGGTCAGGGATGTCGGTGGTGCTCCACATGTCGCGCTCCTAGGATGAATGACTGTTCATTCAGCCTAACGAGGCTCCCTTGGGCCCCTGGATGGCCGCCGCCACCGCCTGGGTGACTTCCGGGTTGAAGACGCTGGGGATGATGAACGAAGCGTTGACCTCGTCGTCCTCAACGACGCCAGCGATCGCCTCGGCGGCCCGCAGCAGCATGTCGACGGTGATCTCCGAGGCCCGTGCGTCGAGGAGCCCGCGGAAGACTCCCGGGAACGCGAGCACGTTGTTGATCTGGTTCGGGTAGTCCGAGCGCCCGCTGGCCACCACCGCGGCGTACTTGCCCGCCAGCCCGGGGTCGATCTCGGGGGTGGGGTTGGCCAGCGCGAAGACGACGGGCTTCGGAGCCATGGTGGGGATCCATTCGGCGTCGAGCACCCCGGGACCGCTCACGCCGATGAAGACATCGGCCCCCGCCAGGGCGTCGGGCAGGGCGCCGGTGATGCCGCGCGGGTTGGTACGCCGCGCCAGGTCCGCCTTCGCTTCGGACAGGGTCGCGTCGGCGGCCGAGAGGCACCCCTCACGGTCCCAGACCACGATGTCGGTAACGCCCGCGGCCAGCAGCAGCGTGACGATCGCGCTCCCCGCCGCGCCGGCGCCGGCGACGACCACGTGCACCTCTCGCAGTTGCTTCTCCACCACCCGCATCGCGTTGATCAGCGCCGCCAGCACCACGATGGCCGTCCCGTGCTGGTCGTCATGGAAGACCGGGATGTCCAGGCTTTCACGCAGTCGGCGCTCGATCTCGAAGCATCGAGGCGCGGCGATGTCCTCGAGGTTGATGCCGCCGAAGCCTGGGGCGATCATCTCCACCGCGCGCACGATCTCGTCGGTGTCCTGGGAGGCCAGGCAGATCGGCCACGCGTCGATGTCCGCGAAGCGCTTGAACAGCGCCGCCTTGCCCTCCATCACCGGCAACGCGGCACCCGGTCCGATGTTGCCCAGACCCAGCACGGCGCTTCCGTCGGTAACCACCGCGACGCTGTTGCCCACCACGGTCAGCCGCGGGATGTCCTCGGGGTGCTCAGCCAGCGCCATGCTCACCCGACCTACGCCCGGGGTGTACGCCATCGACATGTCGTCACGGTTGCGCAGCGGCACCTTGCTGCTCACTTCGATCTTCCCGCCGATGTGCAGCAGGAAGGTGCGATCGCTGACCTTGTGGACCTCCACCCCGTCGATCGCGTCGACTGCGACGCGAAGTTCCTCCGCGTGTTCGGCGTCGCCGGCCGAGCAGGTCACGTCCAACACCAACCGGGTGGTGCTCGACTCGGCCACATCGATGGCGGTGACGATCCCTCCCGCCCGGGCGATCACGGTCGCCACCGCACCGACGACCGCATGATCGGGGACCGTATGCAGGCGCATGGTGATGGAGTACGACGACGTGGTGGCGGCATGGCGCGCGGCGGTAGACACGTCCCTCACCCTGCTCCCACGAAGCCCGTCTAGCAAGACCGTGACCCCCATCACAATTGTGCACTTTCGGGCAGATAGTGCAATGATGCACTCTGTGACTAGGAGTGCAATCGGCTTGCGTGAACGACGCCGCCTCGACACCCTGCGCTCCATCGAGCAGCAGGCGCTGCTCCTGACCCGCGACCACGGCCTCGACGGCTGGACGATGGATGAGTTGGCCAAAGCCGTCGGAGTTTCCCGCCGCACGCTGTTCAACCACGTCCCCGGGAAGATCGACGCGGTCCTCGGAGATCGACCTCAAGCAGCACCGGAGCGCATGGCGCAGTTCTTGGCGGGCGGACCGACCGGCGAGCTGTTCAGCGATCTCGGAGCATTAGCCAGAAGCGCACTGGACGACCGCCACTTCGAACGCGACACGATCGCGCTGCGCCGAGAAGTCCTACTGGCCAACCCCCGCCTCGCGGTCACCATCCACGAGCGCTTCGAGGAGATCAGCCGCGAGCTGGTCGACTGCATCGTCGAGCGCGAGGGTGACCGGATCTCGGTCAGCAGAGCACGACTCCTCGTCCGCCTCATCGTGGCCGTCGTCGACAGCTGCCTGCTCACCCTCCTTGAAGACTTCACCGCCGAACAGGAGCCCGCGCGTCTCAGCGAGCTGTTCGACCAGAACCTGCACGACGCCCGACACCTCCTCGCCCCCAAGACCACCACCCCACAGGAGCCCTGATGGCCACCTTCCTCTACCGCATCGGCAAGAACGCCTACCGACACTGGCCGCGGTTCATCGCCGGCTGGTTGGTCGCGATGGTTGCGGTCGTCACGATCGCCGCCGCGTTCGCCCAACCCACCAACGACTCGTTCTCCATCCCGGGGATCCCGTCCGAGGACGCGGCGGACCTCCAGTCCGAGCTCTTCCCGGGCTCAGCGGACGCCTTCGACCAGGCGACGGTCAACGTCGTGGTGTCCGCCCCGGTGGGCAGCACGCTGGAGGATCCGAAGTACGCCGCCGCGATCGACGGCCTGCTCGTCGACCTCGCCGACGTTCCCCAGGTGCCCGCCGAGCCGGCCCTCATCGGACCGGTCGAGGCCGCACAGGCCCAGCGCCAGATGTTCCTCGACGGCGCCGAGCAGAGCGGTGGCGACCCCGAAGCCGCAGCGGCGAACGCCGCCGCCATCTCCCCGCTCTCCGAGGACGGCCGCGTCGGCCTGATCACCTTCGCCTTCGACGCACCGTCCATCCCCGACGTGGACCCCGCGGCCCGTGAGGGCGTCAAGGACGCACTCGACACCGCCCGCGACGCCGGCCTCGTGGCTGAGGCCAACGGCCAGGGCATGACCGCCCAGGAGCCGCCGGGCGGCAAGTCCGAGCTGATCGGCATCGCCGTGGCGCTGCTCGTCCTCGTCCTCACCTTCGGCTCGCTCGTCGGTGCCGGACTCCCCGTCCTCACCGCGCTCTTCGGACTGGGCCTCGGCCTGGCCGGAATCACCGCGATGACCGCCGTGACCGACATCAGTTCCAGCACACCGATCCTGGCCACCATGATCGGCCTTGCCGTCGGCATCGACTACACCCTGTTCATCCTGGCCCGCTACCGCACCGAACTCGAGAGGACCGATGACCGGGCCGAGGCCATCGGTCGCGCCGTTGGCACCGCCGGATCGGCCGTCGTCTTCGCGGGTCTCACGGTGATCATCGCCCTGGCCGCCCTGGCCGTCGTACGCATCCCCTTCCTGACCGCCATGGGTCTGGCCGCCGCCGCGACCGTGTTCGTCGCTGTCATGGTTGCCCTCACGCTGCTCCCGGCCATCCTCGGCCTGCTCAAGTCCAAGGCCTTCGGTGGCCGGGTACGCCGTCGCGTGCCGGCCCGCGACGAGTCCGGCCTGGTCCTCAATAACGGTGTTCGCTGGGCCCGCGTGCTCGCCCGCCGTCCGATCGCCTTTGTTGTCCTGGTCGTCATCGGCCTCGGCGTGATCGCCCTGCCCCTGCAGAACCTGCAGCTGGCCTTCCCGACCGACAGCACGGCTCCGAGTGACACCACGCAGCGCAAGGCGTCGAACCTGATCTCCGAGGCCTTCGGCCCCGGTCGGGAAGGACCGCTCCTGGTGGTCGTTGACGGCCGCGAGATCGAGGACCCCGACTCCCGCGGCGCGCAGTTCGGTGCCGTGGCCGAGTGGGCCGCTTCTCAGGACGGCGTGGCCAACGCTCAGATCGTCGCCACCAACATCGATCCGACCCGCGAGCCCGGACCCGACAACGCCGCCACCGGCGCCCAGGTCCTGGTCACCCCGCAGACCGGACCCGCCGACCGCGACACCGAGCGTCTGCTCCAGGACCTGCGCGATGGTCAGGCCGACATCGAGGTCGAGACCGGCACCGAGACCGGTGTCACGGGTCTGACGGCGATCACCACCGATGTCTCGGAGCGACTGGCCGACGCACTGCCGGTCTACCTCGCGATCGTGATCGGTCTGGCCTTCATCCTGCTGATGCTGGTCTTCCGCTCGATCCTCGTTCCGCTCACCGCCACCCTCGGCTTCCTGCTGTCCATGCTCGCCACCCTCGGTGCGACCGTGGCGGTCTTCCAGGACGGCATGTTCGGCATCGTCGAGGGTCAGCCGATCGTCGCCTTCATGCCGATCTTCCTGATCGGGGTCGTGTTCGGACTGGCCATGGACTACCAGGTCTTCCTGGTCACCCGGATCCGCGAGGCCCACGTCCACGGCATGTCGACCCGGGAAGCCGTCGTGGACGGGTTCCGCAACAGTGCCCGCGTCGTCACGGCCGCGGCCACGATCATGACGGCTGTCTTCGCCGCGTTCATGCTGCAGGACGACGTGCTGATCAAGTCGATCGGCTTCGCCCTGGGCATCGCGATCGTGTTCGACGCCTTCATCGTGCGACTGATCCTGATCCCCGCCCTGCTCTACCTACTGGGCGAGAAGGCCTGGTGGCTGCCGGCCTGGCTCGACAAGATCCTGCCGAACGTCGACGTGGAGGGTGACAAGCTCGCCCAGGTCCTCGCCGCCGAGGCCGCGGCCAAGGCCGACCAGGCCGAGGACAAGCGCGACCTCGTGTCCTCAGGCATCGCCTGAGCTGAGCAAGGAGCGCCTGCCAGGAGTTGACGTCAGTCGACGCCGAGGTGCTTGAGGAGGTTCTTCGAGAACCGGTCGCCCATGGTTGCCATGACGCCCTTCATGGTGCTGCGGACGGCCGGTCCGGAGAATTTCGGCGCCGGGATGTCGGCGCAGATCTCCAGGCTGGTCTTCAGCAGGGTGCCGCCGTCGGCTTCAGACAGGTCGTACCACCCGTGGACCCCGGCGCGTTCCTGGCCGTTGGGGGGTTCGTGGACGAACTCGATGCGTTCGAGGTTCTTCAACTCCATGCGTTCGGTGAACACCGGAGCGAACCCGAGACCCGCCACCTGCAGGCCCGACATGGACCAGATCCAGTAGTCACCCTCCTCCTTGATGGAACGCACGAAGGGCGTCATCTCGGCCACCAGGTCGGGATCGATCAGGATGTCCCAGATCTTCTGGCGGTCGGCGCGCACCACGGCCTCCGCGGAGGTGCTGGCTGAGAAAGCAGTCATGCCCGCAGCCTAGTTAGCGGGTGGGCGGCGCTTCGCGTCCGGTCACCTGTGCGGGCTGCTGGTAGCCCACAGCGTTGACGAACCCCCCCAGGGTCACGTGCACCTTCCGGTCCCCAAGGTCGAAGATCACCGCATCGTCGGTGATCGCGAAGATCTCGCCGCTGACCAGGTAGGTGTCGCTTCCGACCCGCTCCACCGCGGCGCGCGGACGGCAGCGCGAGATGTCTTCGACCGCGACGAGGTGGAGGTCGGCGTGACCTGAGCTGAACGATCGGGTGCGCAGGACCAGCAACCACAGGCTGAGCAGCACCAGGTTTGCCAACATGCTGACGATCAGGCCGACGTGGCTGCTCTGCTGCCCCGGGACCTTGAAGGCCCCCGGGTCATCACGCAGGACGAGCACGCTCAGTTCCTCGGACTCCATGGCCCGGGTGTGGGTCGGCTCGTCGACCGGGGCCGACCATCGGGTCTGCGTCGGATCGAACTCTGCGGCGTACTGGAACTCGACGAAGTAGCGCGGGTCGTCGTCGGGGGAGATCACGAAGTCGTCGACCACGGTCGCGACCACCTCGATCCCGCTCCGCTCGATGCGCCACTGAGTCCAGGTGCTGTGCAGGATCGGCAGGTTGATCAGCGCGGTCATCAGCAGCAGAACGACGATCGCCCCGCGCCGGTTCTTCATGTGGTTTCGCTCCCCCACGGCGCGCCCCACCGGCCACGGTGGGCGATCTTCGACAATGGCTTGCGCGTGCGGGGGCGCTGCTCGCGATCCCGGTCCCGCTCGGCGACCTCGAGGGGATCGCCGCGCACCCCGATGGCGATGCCGGCCGGGATCCGGAAGTGTTCGGGTACGCCGAGATCCCGCGCCGTCGCCTCCCGGTCAAACCCGGAGAACTGGTGGGCGAACAGGCCCATCGCGTGCGCCTGCAGGGTCAGGTGGGCCGCGGACTGACCCAGGTCGTAGTAGCTGTACGTCGGATCGACCGGCCGGGCGGTCGCCGACTCGGCCGGGTCCACCGCCACCTGGGTGGCGGCCAGGATCACCAACGAGGCCCGCGGCACCCACCCCGAGTTGCCACGCGACAGGTGCGGGATCAGAGCTTGGTGACCCTCCGACCCGCGCGGGAGCACCAGAAGGCTCCACGGCTGGGAGTTGCCCGAACTCGGCGACCACTGGACGGCGTGGAGGAGGAGTTCGATCTCGTCCTCGGCGACCACGTGACGATCGTCGAAGATGCTCGGACTCCACCGCGATCGCAGTGGCTCGGTGAGGTCAGCGGATCCGGGAGTAGGGGCGTGCACGGCCCCAGTATGCGGGCCGAGCTCGGTTCCTCGAGCCCCGTCCAATCAGGTGGGCCACTCGGTGTCAGTCAGCGCAGCGACCTGCCGCAACAGGTCCGGGGTCTGGGCCGCATCCTGGTCGCGCTGCCAGCCGACCGTGGTCGGGCGCAGCGCCCGGTCGTGCCAGAAGTGGTGGCTGCCGTCGGAGTCCGGACGGGTCGCGACGAGCCAGACCGCCGTGTCCGCTCCGTCCTTGGAGGTGCGCAGGACTCGCCGCAACACCTTGTTGAAGGCGGGCAGGCTGTCGGCCACCCCAGGAGTCTGGACCCAACCCGGGTGCATGCTCTCGACCCGGGTGCCAGTCCCCCGAAGGCGCTCGGACCAGGCGTCGGCCAGCACGACCTGCATCCGCTTGGTGCGCGCGTAACCCTGGACGCCGTCGTACTCGCCCTTCTTGAACTGCAGGTCGTCGGTGTGCAACTTGGCGCCGTACATGCCGCCGGAGGACATGAAGACGACCGTCGCTTCCTCGGCATTCTCCAGGACCGGCAGCAACCGCTCCACCATCAGGTGCGGTCCCAGAACGTGTGCGGCGAGGGCCATCTCGTTGCCCTGCTTGGACTCCTCACGCTTCTTGGTCATCACCCCGGCGTTGTGCACCAAGCCGTGCAGCATCGGGACCCGGCCCAGGAAGTCGGCGCACCAGGCGTTCACCGCGTCGAGGTCACTGATGTCGCACAGTTCTTCCACGATCTCGACGTGAGGGTGGACCTTTCGAAGGTGCTCGGCGACCTTGCGGGTCTTGACCTCATTGCGTCCCAGGACGTGCACAGTTGCCCCCAGGGCGGCAAAGGACTCGACCATCGCCTCGCCGATGCCGGAGGTGGCTCCGGTGACCAACACCCGCTTGCCCCTCAGGCTTCCTGCCT
>RCMY010014483.1_pt1 | contig 11622 bp, 10 predicted proteins | sample 2041341 | NCBI WGS metagenome assembly RCMY01 (sample SAMN09708234, study PRJNA481090) | Marine sediment metagenome, whole genome shotgun sequencing project.
ACCCAAATTTGGGTTTCTCTTCATCCTCTATCCGTTTTGCCACCGCTCCCGCCGAGATACTTCTTGTTCCTCTCGCCGATTGAGGGCAGGTTGGAACAAGGTTACCATTCTGGCGAATGCCGGATGACCAGGGGCATCCAGCAGCTGCTTTCGCTTTCAAGTTGGAGTCACCGACAGGGAGAGAGAGATTGACCGAAGCCACTATGGCGCCTGCATCCGTTCGCAAACCATCGCTCTGGACAAAATTGGCTTATGGCTTCGGTACAGTCGCTTATGGCACCAAGGATGCCGGCCTCAAATATTTCCTGCTATTATTCTATTCGCAGGTGGTGGGAATGGACCCCCGTCTCGTCAGCCTCGCCATATTGATCGCGCTGGTTTTTGATGCGATCAGCGACCCGATCGTCGGCTACTGGTCAGACAATTTTCGGTCAAAATGGGGCCGAAGGCACCCGTTTATGTACGCAGCCGCGCTCCCGGTCGCGGTCAGCTATTATTTTATCTGGACGCCGCCCGAAGGCTGGAGTGACCAGGCATTGTTCGGATATATCCTGGTTCTGGCGGTCACGATCCGCACCTTCATCACATGCTACGAGACGCCGAGCACCGCGTTGGCACCGGAACTAACCGATGATTATGACGAGCGCAGCAGCATATTGAGCTTTCGCGGTTTCTTTGGCTGGGTCGGTGGCAATGCCATGACGGTCATCGCGTTCACGATCATTTTCCCCGCCTTTGTCACGGTTGCGATCCCCGACGGGCAGTTCAATCCCGATGCTTATGCCTTTTATGGCCTGATGGGATCTGTAGCAATTTTCTGCGCGATCATGATTTCGGCTTTGGGGACACATCACTATATTCCCAAACTGAGGCAAGCGCCGCCAAAGCGGGAAATGACGCTCAAGATGATCTTCAAAGAGATTTATCAAACCGTCGCCAGCGGTTCCTTTTTCGCTCTTTTCTCTGCCTCCCTATTGGCCTTTACCGCCAGTGGTTTCGCTGCAGGTTTATCGTTCTATTTCTCGATCTATTTTTGGGGTTTCACCTCCGCACAGATCGGCCTGATCACCTTTGGTGTGTTTCTATCGGCGGTGATCGGCGGTACGCTTGCACCATTTGTGACGCGAAAACTGGGCAAGAAACGCGGGGCGCTTACCGTTGGTCTGGTTGCCTTTATCGGACTGCCGCTACCAATCTTCCTGCGACTGATTGACGTGTTGCCGGAAAATGGATCGCCAGAGATTTTCTGGATAATCGCGATTGCCAATACACTCGATGTCGGCCTGATCATTTGTTATCAGATACTCGCAATGTCGATGATGGCCGACCTGGTAGAACAAGGCGAGGCAAAAACCGGCAACCGGTCGGAAGGCCTCTTTTTTCCAGCCTATACTTTCATGCGCAAATTTGGCGAAGGTTTTGGCGTGGTGATTGCCGGATTTGTTCTGTCCGCAGTCGGTGTGGCGGCAGGGGCCACGCAGGGTCAGCTGTCGGAAACCACATTGTGGAACCTGGGAGCGGTCTATGTCCCGGTCATTTTGGGGCTTTTTATGACGGTTCTAGTGATCATCAGCTTTTACAAGGTTGACCGGGCCAAGCATGAAGAGACGGTCAAGGATCTGGCAGCCCGGAAAGCTGCGTCATCATAGACCGGGCGTAACAGTAAGGTCCTGACCTTCGCTTTCGGTATTTTGCGGACCTGGTCCAGATTAGCGCTGCACCCGGCATCCAGGAACCACCATCAAAAAAGCCCGGAGCAATCGCTTGCCCCGGGCTTCTTATTTCCGATCTGACCCGCAGGATCAGCTCGAATAATACATTTCATATTCAACCGGGCTCGGGGTGGTTTCGAGACGGCTGACTTCTTCCCATTTCAATGCGGCATAGGCATCGATCTGGTCCTTGGAGAACACATCGCCTTTGAGCAGGAATTCGTGATCGGCCTCGAGCGCTTCGAGCGCTTCGCGCAGTGAACCACAAACGGTCGGCACTTCGGCCAGCTCTGCCGGTGGCAGATCATAGAGATTCTTGTCCATCGCTTCGCCCGGGTGGATCTTGTTCTCGATCCCGTCCAGACCCGCCATCAGCAAGGCTGCTGCCGAGAGATAGGGGTTGGCGAGCGGATCGGGGAAGCGGAATTCTACGCGCTTCGCCTTGTCACCGGCACCATATGGAATCCGGCAGGATGCGCTACGGTTGCGGCTTGAATAAGCGAGCAGCACCGGTGCTTCAAAACCGGGAACCAGACGCTTGTAGCTGTTGGTGGTCGGGTTGGAGAAAGCGTTGACCGCTTTGGCATGTTTGATCACGCCGCCGATATAATGGAGGCACATTTCCGACAGTCCGGCATATTCATTGCCGGCGAACAGAGGCTTGCCGTCTTTCCAGATCGACATATGGGTGTGCATGCCGCTACCGTTATCGTCCTTGATCGGCTTGGGCATGAAGGTTGCGGTCTTGCCATAGGCATGAGCAACCTGCTGCACGACATATTTGTAAACCTGCACCCGGTCGGCGGTTTCGGTCAGCGTGCCGAATGTAACGCCCAGCTCGTGCTGGCAAGCGGCGACTTCATGATGGTGCTTGTCCATCGGCAGGCCCATTTCGATCATCGTCGCGACCATTTCGCCGCGGATGTCGACAGCGCTGTCTACTGGAGCAACCGGGAAATAGCCGCCCTTGACGCCGGGACGGTGACCCATGTTGCCGACGTCATAGTCGCGGCCGCTGTTGGTCGGCAGTTCGACATCGTCAATCTTGAAGCCCGAACGGTCGTAGCCGGTTTCGAATTTCACATCGTCGAACATGAAGAATTCGGGCTCTTTGCCGACATAGACGGTGTCACCAATGCCGGTGGACTTGAGATAGGCTTCGGCGCGAACAGCGGTCGAACGCGGGTCGCGGCGATAAAGAGATCCGTCGCCTGGCTCGACAATGTTGCAGATCAGGATCATCATCGGGGTTGCCGAGAACGGGTCCATATACATGGCGTCGAGGTCGGGGCGCAGGATCATGTCGGATTCATTGATCACCTTCCAGCCGCCGATCGAAGAGCCGTCAAACATGAAGCCTTCTTCAAGCATATCTTCATCGATGATATGGCCGCACATCGAGAGATGGTGCCATTTGCCGCGTGGATCGGTAAACCGGACATCGACCCATTCGATCTCGTGTTCCTTGATCATTTTAACAATATCGGATGCTGAATTGCCCATTTTTTAGTCCCTTGATTTTGATGTGTTTGGGGTGGTTGCGATAGAAATCAGATGGCGTCGTCGTCGCGTTCGCCGGTGCGGATACGCAGTGCGGATTCGACCGGGATGACAAAAATCTTCCCGTCGCCGATACGGCCGGTCTGGGCCGCTGCAGCAATCGCTTCGACCGTGCGGTCGGCAAGACTGTCCTCGACCACCACTTCAAGCTTCACCTTGGGCAGGAAGTCGACAACATATTCCGCGCCGCGATACAGCTCGGTATGGCCCTTCTGCCGGCCAAAGCCCTTGGCTTCGGTCACGGTGATCCCGGAAACGCCTACTTCGTGAAGTGCTTCTTTGACTTCATCCAGTTTGAAGGGCTTGATGATGGCTTCGATTTTTTTCATTTAATACGTCCCCGTATACCACTTCCTCGACACTTCCTCCTGCACAGGAGGAAAGCGCCTCGGCCGGGCACAATTGCCCGAAACTATTCAATTACCATGCCAGAATCGATTCGCGTGTAGAATCGCTGATATGCTTGGGTGCATTGCTATAGGCTATTCGGACCGCTGACAATACTGCCCAAAAAACAGGCATTTGCGGAGGCAAATGTCCATTTTTTGGGCAGTTGTATTTGTGCCTTGATCGAGACGCTATTACCGAGGCGTTGGTGCCGTTATCTCGGGCAGGTTTTTCTTGGTCCAGATCGACCGGTTGACCACATAATGACGGATATTCTCCACCTGTTCGGCGCTGATCTGCGACCCGAAGCTGACCATTCCGGCATGTTTCAATGCGCCGCCGGTGACAACCGATGCCCAGGCGTCCTTGTCCGGAAGCACGCCGCTGACCCTGAGGTCAGGGGTGAAGCCGTTGCCGATCGCGCTGTCGCCGTGACAGACGATGCAATTGCGGCCGAAGAGCGCCTTGCCGGCTGCGATTTGCTCCGGACTTCCGGTCTGTACCGGAGGGTCCCAGATCACCTCGCCCTTGTCGGCCAGCGCCGGCAATTTGGTCTTTCCGCCGAGTTTCATCACCACCAGCCGGGGGATATTGGGAAGCTGGCGAGTGACCCCGCCGGCGACACCTGCAACCAGCGGAAAGGCACCGCCCTTGCTGGTCAGGAAGGCGATATATTGCTCGCCATCGATCATATAGGTCGAAGGCGCGCTAACGATGCCGGACTGCATCTCCATGCTCAGCAATTCCTTGCCCTTGTCGGCGGAATAAGCCTTGAACAGGCCGGTGCTGGTGCCCTGGAACACCAGATTGCCAGCCGTGGTCATCGTGCCGCCATTCCAAGCAGCCGGATAATCCGTGCTCCATGCAACCTTGCCGGTTTTCGGGTTGAACGCCACCAGCTTGCCGGTGGTCGCCGCGATTGCTGCCTTGTAAGCATCCTTGTTGTCGGGAAGCTGGCCGATCGACCAGCCGATGCCGACGTTGAAGCCCAGCCGTTCGCGTTTCTTGTCAATCTCGCTGACCGGCACATCATAGCCCTGCGGGATTTGCTGGGCCGGGATATAGACCAGTCCGGTTTTCGGATTATAGCTCATCGGGTGCCAGTTATGCGCGCCCAGAGCGCCGGGAATAGCGATGAACGGCTTGCCGGTTTTATAGAATCGCGCGTCGGGATTTTCTATCGGGCGACCGGTGGCCATGTCATAGCCCTCGGCCCAGTTGATCCCGTCGACATAAGGTTCCGCGCTGATCAAAGTGCCGTCGATGCGGTCGATGACAAAGAAGAACCCGTTCTTCGGCGCGTGATAGAGTACTTTGCGCATCTTGCCGTCGATTTCGAGCTCAGCCTGAATGATATGCTGGGTCGCGGTATAATCCCAGGTTTCCGCCGGTGTTTCCTGATAATGCCAGAGATATTTGCCAGTGTCGGGATTGACCGCGACGACCGAGGAGAGGAACAGATTGTCGCCTTCTCCGCCAGAGCGCAGGCCGTGATTCCACGGGTTGCCATTGCCGACGCCAAAGTAGAGCTGATCGAGATCTTCGTCATAGACGATGCTGTCCCAGACCGTGCCGCCGCCGCCGGAAACTTTCCATTCGCCGTCGCTCCAGGTCTTGGCCGCTGCCTTGGCGAAAATCTCGTCGCTGGCCGCGCCGTCCGGTTCGCCCTTCGGATTGGGGACGGTGTAGAAGCGCCATTTCATGGTCCCGTCGCGGACATCATAAGCAGATAGATAACCGCGCACGCCAAATTCCGCGCCGCCATTGCCGATGATCACCATATTCTTGACCACCCGGGGTGCGCCGGTGATGGTATAAGGCTTGCTGTTATCGGTGGTCTGGGTTTCCCACAGCCGCGCACCGCTGATCGCGTCGAGTGCGATCAGGCGGCCATCGATGGTCCCGAAGAACAGTTTGCCGTTCCTGATCGCGACTCCGCGATTGACGACATCACAGCAGGCGTCGACTGCTTTTTCGCCGGACACTTGTGGGTCATAGGACCATAGTTCCTCGCCGGTCTTTGCATCATAAGCGAAGACCTTCGACCATGCGGTGGAGATATAGAGTTTGCCGTCGACGACGACCGGCGTGGCTTCCTGGCCGCGCGCATCTGGCAGGTCCTTGAACCAGGCGATTCCCAGTTTGTCGACATTGCTTTCGTTTATCTGGTCAAGCGGGCTGTGGCGCTGTTCCTTGGCGTCAAAGCCGATATTGTTCCAGTCCGCGTTGGTGACCGTATCGGTCGCTGCAGGCTCGGTGGTCTGGTTCTGGCAAGCCACCAGCATCAGAGGAGCCAATAAGCCTGTGCATCACCCGTCTCCTAAAGCTGCCGGGCGGTTAGCCGTCCGTGCAATTTAACCGACTAGCTAAACCGAGGGCGGTTGGTCAAGAACTATAGGAGGCGGGGAGGGTGCGCTCCCGATTCCCTTCAAGACCTTCTCCGGCTTTTCGCGACAAGGCCAAAGCGGCTTGGCCGCCACTGTGAATGTAGCAAATTGTAACAGCTCGCCGTATCGCCCGCTCGCCTTGTCCGCAGAACCGGCGGTAAAGCTGGTCATGTTCATCCGCCAGACAGGATGGCCCGACCAGTCAGGCCGTTCCAATGTTCATACGCGGCTTATGAACCCCCCTTATAATGCGCCGCGGACTCATTAGGAATGTGACAGACGATATAATATTACCCGTCCGGCCCGATCGAGCGCCACGCGCAGGCACGGCCTGATATCATCGATTTAAGGAGTAGAATGATGAACGATATTTCCAAAACGACACGGATCAGCTTGCTGCTGGCCACCGCTGCGATCTTCGCGCCGACCAGCGTTTCCGCGCAGCCAGAGGCCGAGCGGGAAGATATCATCGTGCAAGGACAGCAGGAAGTCCAGCAAGCCGAACCCGTCCTGTCAATGGCCGATGCCCCCAAGGGACCGGAGATCGAAGGCATAATTTCCGCGCGTGACAGCAGCCGTCTGCAGGTTACCGCCGAGGATGGTACAAAGACGATTGTCGCGTTTAACGATGCCACCGAGATAAAGGCCAGCAAGGGCTTGTTCGGCCTCGCCCGCAAGGCGCTCGCGGAGGACGCGTTGCTCAACGGTCTGCCGGTCTCCGTCGATACAGTGCAGATGGGCAGTGAACTGGTCGCGAGCCGGATCAATCTGCGCGACAAGGATCTCAAGACCGCGAGCATGATCCACAACGGCACCGCCCAGGGCTTTGCCGAACAGACCGCCGCGACCGAAGCGCTGCGTAGCCGCGTCGGCGATATCGACAAATATAACGTCAAGGGCACAACCAACGTGAACTTCGACACCGGCAAGGCAATGCTGTCGCAGCAGGGCAAGGCCGATCTCTGCGCCACGGCACAGCAGGCCGATGCGATGGACAACGCTCTGCTTCTGGTCGTCGGCTATACCGATTCCACCGGCGATTATGAATATAATCAGGAACTCAGTGAAAAGCGCGCCAGCCGCGTGGTCAATTATATCCAGCAGAATTGCGGCTGGAAGCCCTATCGCATGCTGACCCCCACGGGCATGTCCGAAGCCGATCCGATGGCCAGCAACGACACCGTCAACGGCAAGGCGCAGAATCGCCGTGTTGCGGTGAATATCCTGGTCAGCAAGGGTCTCGACGGCCTCTAGATTACGCGGGGCGGGTTTGGCCCGCCCCCGTTTCTATCCGGTCATATGATGGCAAGGACCGGTGCTGCGGAAGCAGGCGGCTGGGTCAGCGGCCTAGCGTTCCTCGCTTCTGCGATCCTTCGTGCGCCGTTCCCCGTTGCGGCGTTCCGGCCCTTGATAGTCCGGATCATCATTCTCGCGGCGATCAGATTTGCGTTGGTCGGCGGATGATCCGTCGACCGGATTTTTGCTAGACATATCCTTTGTTCCTCCCGAACAAATTTACGCGCCCTTTCAATAATTTATTGCAAATATTAATGGCTGTAAACCATATTTCGCCGAACCCTCCAACGGCGCAGTTTTCCGCCGGTTTTGATCCGGTATGGCGCTACCAGAAGCCGGCGACCCGCCCGCTCAGCGCGGCTTTTTCGCGATCGTCGCGTTGAAGTCGGGGTCCTTTTTCGCCACCCAGTTCTTCAAAATTGCGTTCGTTTGAATTTACGGCTTGGGCCTGAGCGTTTCGATAATCTGCGCATCCACCCAGTACAGGTCTGACTGAGGGCCCCCATCGCCGTTCGCTGGCGGCACCATTCTGTTGAAGAACAGATATTTCCCGTCCGGCGTGACCTGTGGTCCGCCTTCTTCCGTCTCTGTGTTTACCGTGTCGCCGAGGTTGATCGCTTCACCCCACGAACCATCTTCCTGCCGAAAGCTGATATAGAGGTCAGAACTGCCAAACCCGCTCTCTCTTTCCCCGTCCCACATGATATAGGATTCATCCGGTGCGATATACGGGTGGGCATTCCATGTGCCGCTGTTGATTTCCTTGCCGAACGCCTTCGGGTCTTCCCGTTTGCCGTCTATCAGCCGTGAATAGCGAATGATGCCGTCGCCGGCCGGCCCGCCTCTCTCGTCCAGCACCAGAGTGCCTTTGGCGGAAGACTTCAGGCTCATGATGACGAGTTCTTCAAAGGCGGGGCCAAGGCTTTTCATCTCGGACCAACCGTCCTCGGTCCGCTCCTTATATTTGCTTTTGAAATGCAGTGTCTTGCCGTCTGGCGAGTGGACAGGCCTGTCAGTTCCAGCTGGCACCGCTAGCTTATGCCATCCATTGCCCACTTTTTTGAAAGTGACCGATTCAGGCTCTCTGACGTCATCAGTATGTCGCCATCGGCTGACATAAAATTCATTCATATCCAGGGAAAAGCCAATAGCGTCCCCCCATTCTTCTGTATTAACAATGCCAGGCGCAAAGGGTTTCGCGGTGATACCCGGTGGCGTTTGCCCGAGATAGGGACCGTCCGGTATAGGGATGGGGGCGGAGGTGGAATTGGCTTCCCGGGCCTGGCCATTGCTGCTCACCATTAGAGCAGAGAGGAGCAGACCCATCGAGATACCAGCATATTTCATTCCATCATCCCCCCGCAAGCGCGGCAACCTATTTGCTTTTTCAGCCGCGACCAATATTCAATCCGTATGTGTCGGGCAGGGGGGACAGGTTGCCATGGCTGTTCGATCAAATTCACAGGCAGTTCGACGAGTGACATCGGCACTGAACGTATCGACCGCCCCGGCTTTTCGCCACAGGATGATACCAGACGATGGGCTTGCCGGTCGGTGGGTCGCAGAGCCAGCAAGCTGGAATAGCCGCCGCAGCGTCCTCCTCGTGCGGCAGGGCCCGGGCCAAATGACCCACGCCCCGCCAAACGAGTTATCGCGGTTTAGTAAATGCCGACCACGATCCGGATGATCAGATTGTTGCTCAACCGGACCAGCAAGGCATCATTGCCGGAACGCACCCAGACATAGCCGCGCGGTGGTGCGGAAAGCTGGCGATGTTGGCGATAGTCCAGTCGGCGGTAATTGGAGGCTTTGCTCCGCTCAAACCGCTGACCCTTGGCAAATTTATGCCCGGAATTTCCGAACTTCTGGGCCACAGGCGCGTTGTGGTTACTGGTCTGGTTGTGACCGGCATTGCTGTTGCTGCTGTGGTTGTCATTAGTGGATTTCCCACTGGACTGCTTCGTGCCGGTCTTTCTGTCGTTGTTTTGTTTTTCATTCTGCGTGCTCTCGCTACGCGTGTTTTCGTTGCGATTGTTCCGGTCGTTCTGATTCTGAGCAAAGGCGCTGACAGGAACCAGAAGCGCCATGGCGCACAATGTGGCTATAGTTTTTTTCATTTTTATTTCCTTATCTTGTGTCGAATATAATAGCGTCACGACTTCTGCCAGTCGCCTGAAAAACTGTCGTAAATTGTCGTAGAATTCTCACCCGCGCAGGCTTCGGGGCTGCGCGACCAATGCAGGTGACCGGCGGCCATGAAGCGACCGAGCAGAATATTCTTTGATCGGAGGGTTGAAGCCATCGTCGCCAATCTGTTCACCGCGTGACCCCGATCCTCCCTTTAGTGTCTCATTGTGGAGAGAATGTGGATGCGATCGTCGAGAGCGCAGCGGATCAGCGCGGCTTTTTCGCGATCGTCGCGTTGAAGTCCGGGTCCTTCTTCGCCACCCAGTCGACAAATTTGCGCACCGCCGGATCGGCGAGCAGCCCCTCGACATCCATCCCGTGGCGCTGCAGCTCGCTGTTGCTGAACTGGGTGATCAGCATCTTCTGGCAGATCGCATGCATCGGCACAGTATCGCGCCCGCCCCGGCTTTTCGGCACCGGATGATGCCAGACAATGGTCTCCCCGGTCGGCCGCCCGCAGAGCCAGCAAGCGGGCACTTCCGCCGGAGCTTCCTGCTCCGCCTCGATATCCTGATAGCCACCATGTTTGGAATGTTTGCGGGCCATATGTCGGTGCCTGTGTTGCTGGAATTTATGCTGCCCGCCTAAGCGCGCGCGGGCGCGATTGCCAGACAAAGCTGGTCGGCAAGCGGGCAGCTTTGCCCGATCACCGAATGTTTTCGGTCAAAATCCAACTTCTCCGCTGGCTTACAACGGCCAAATCAGGGGAATGATTATGATCGATGTGATCGCCACGATGATGGTCAGCGGCAGTCCGTAGCGCGCGAAGTCGAGAAAACGATAGCCGCCCGCGCCGTAGACCAGGGTGTTGGTCTGATAGCCGATCGGCGTCAGGAAACTGGCGCTCGCAGCGAACATCACCGCGATGACAAACGGTCGCGGATCAGCGCCCAATGAAAGGGCAAGGCTGATCGCGATCGGGGTTACAACGACCGCTACGGCATTGTTGGTAACGAGCTCGGTCAGTGTCAGGCTGAGAAGATATATCGCAGCCAGAGCGACGATCGGTGGGAATCCTGCCAATGTCGGGGTTGCCGCAGCCACCATCATTTCGACCAGTCCGGCTTTTTCAAGAGCGGTACCAATCGCAAGCATCGCGACAATCAAGCCGATAATCCGCCAGTCCACCGCCGCAAATGCTTCGTCCGGCTCAATGCATCTGGTTGCCAGAACCGCAGCCATCCCCATGACTGCGAGACCCGCTATCGGCATGATGTCAAACGCGGCAGCGATGACCACGGCAAAAATGACCGCGATTGCAATCGGAGCTTTCTGCGTCCGGAACCCGCGCGTCTTGGGTTCGGTCATGTTCATCAGATTCTCGCCATCGACAAGCCGCTGGAGATCCGGTTTCGCGCCCTCGAACAGCAAGGTATCGCCTACTGCCAGAGCGGTCTGTTCATAGCGCTCCATCAGATTGACTCCGCGCCGGTGCAAGGCAATCGGATAAACCCCGTAGCGATGGAGCAGATCCAGCGTGTCCAGCCGTTGGCCAATGATAGTCGCACCGGGAAGCAACAATATTTCTGCCAGCACCGACTGGTGCGACGAAACCGGCACCACCTCGTCGTTGGTCGCGTTCTTCTTCAAGGACAATCTGCCTTGCTCGCGGATCGTCATGATGTCTGATTCGTTGGAATGCAGGACGATGATGTCGCCTTGTCGATAATATTGTCGAACAGGTCCGCGCGCCGGGATTCGTCTTGGCGGATCAGATCGACCAGCCGCCGCTCCCCGGATTTCAGGCTGTTCACGTCGCTCAATTTCCGACCGATATAGGGCGATGACGCTCCGATAAAGACGGATATCGAATAGCGTTTGCTGCTGTTGTCCAGGGCAAGCGAGGCAACGGACTCCCGGTCAGGCAGGAAGCGCCGGGTCAGCGCGATATAGCCGACACCGACAATGGCGATGATAATGCCTGCGGGCGCTATCTCGAAAATCGAAAAGGCTGCCAGTCCGCTTTTCTGGGCAACGCCATCGACCAATATATTGGTCGACGTGCCGATCAGCGTGCAGGTGCCACCCAATATCGCCGCAAAGGAAATCGGCATCAGCATTTTCGACGAGGATTCGCCCAATTGCTTGGCCAG